>Ga0123328_1002281_pt1 | contig 17434 bp, 6 predicted proteins | sample BioC12SIPDNA_2_FD_89702 | JGI IMG/M metagenome (GOLD analysis project Ga0123328, IMG submission 89702) | Anaerobic biogas reactor microbial communites from Washington, USA - Biogas_R1_A C12 SIP DNA | ecosystem: Engineered > Bioreactor > Anaerobic > Unclassified | place: Washington, USA...
ATGCACAGACCGACGACCGAGCCTTCCACCTTGGCCGGCGGCCCGCCCTTCTCCGCGAATCCGGTACCGGCCAGATACTCGCTGGCCGCGGCTTCCATCGCTTCCCGGGCGGCTTCCACGCGCGTTTTCACGATATCGAACGGCAGCGTCGCATTGGGCTGCGCCGCCCCCGCCGACATCGCCAGCGCTTTGTTCGCGGCCCCCGACGCCTTCTCAAGCGTCACCACCGGCACGCCCGTCGAAATGAACGACCGCCCATCCGCCGACAGTTTCGCGTAGCACCAGAATCCCGTGGCCTCATCCAAAACCACTTCACGCGCGTCATCCGCCGTACGCTGGTACGCGAAGAACTCGTCGCCATACAGCCGTACCCCGAAGGTCGAGCCGTCCGGCTGATAGTAGGTGAACACCTCGTCGCCGAAATAGGGCACCGCCGAGGCCCAGGGCGTCACGCCCAACAACAAGACCGCCAGCAACCACACAGCACGATTCCGTCCCGAAGCACTTACGTAAGGAGTATTGCACGATGCGAGCTTACACATTGGCGACGTTCCCCCCTGCCGGATCTCAGTCCGCATTCCGGCTGCCCAAGAAATGTGCAACTTTCGAACACTTCGTACTAGACCACATACGCACCTAATTCACACTAGCAGAGGGTCTGAATCCTGTCAACAGATTGGGTAGTGGCATAGAAAATGTAGACAGCTAAAATCCCGGATACCCCGCAGAAAAACACGGAAACCCGACTTCGCCCCACCAACCGGCACGCGACCCCGTCAACTATTGCACGCGCCTACGCAAAACCGGCGGGGAGTTACGTCCTGGAACGGACCTCGAATCCCCAGCGAAACCCGTTGGCCTCCGCCTCGACTTCGTTCGCCGTTGGGGGTAGGAGGCATCCTCAACCAGGGTCGCGGGACGCGCGTCACGGATGCTGCGTGAGCGCTGCAATGCAATCCATGAGCCGTTCGCGGAATTCGGCCACGGTGGCATCGTTGTTCGTGGCATCGAGTCCATACCGCGCGACGCCGAGGTGTGCCTCGTTCAAGGATTGGGTGGCATTCGAGGCGACCGTCTCCTCGAACAGGTTCCGAATCCGCCGCTTTGCCCCTTCATTCACGGCAGGATCCGCGAGCCTCTCCCTCAGGGCCATCAGCATGCGCGCGTCCTCCATGCCTTCGCGCACTGCTTCCCATCGTCTGGAGACGGTGTGCGTGCCGTCCTGGTTTACGTAGACGAGCGAGTATTCATCCGGGATGGCTTCCCACATCGACGGCCCCACGTTATAGCACCAGAATCCAATGCCGGTCGCGCCGAAATGCCACCCGTGAATCGCGGCCATGCGGTACTGCGCCGCCACATTGATGGTCTTCGTGTTGGCCCCGATGGGCCGCGCGTACATATACGCGCAATCGTACGACCAGAGCGTCCGCCCGCTCTTCCGCAAATACGCCATCTCGGGGCTGTCTTCGGAAAGCATGTAAAAACTCGGACACCAGACGGACGCGACTTCGCCCAGGGCCTCGAACATGGCCAGGTCGCCGCCGCCGTTTACATAGAACTGCAGGTTCGGGCGCGCCTTGCGCCCCTGCCGGCCAAACGCCACGTAGTGGTTCACGGTGTCCCAACCGTGTCCGCCGGGTTCGTCGTGGGGATACAGGGCCACTCGCTCTTCGGCAATCCCCCGCTCCTGGAGATGGCCCAACACCTGGTTCAGGTAGTCGGCCAGACGGGGCACGTACGCGTCCGATTCCATCGGCACAGCCAGTTCGGGAATGCCCTGCATCAAGAGGTACACGTCGTGACCCGCAAGAAGCGCCAGAAACTCATCAAGCGCCGCAAAATCGATGTTCAGAGCCGGCGCCTGCCCCTCGCGAACCGTTACCGGCGGGAGCGGCGCCGTGAACACGGTGTTGCCGTGCGCGAGCAGATCCCGCACCGCATCGGGCGTGTAGCTCGCCCAGCAGCACAGCCGCATCTGGTCGAATCCCGCCATCTCGAACGGCAGCACATCGAGTGCGATCTCCACATGCGATTGTGAAGCGCCCGCCTCGAAATCGAGCCGGATCTCGCAGGAACCCGGCTGCACGCCCGCACAATCAAGGTCGACCCACACCTCCCGGACCTCCAACGGCGGGATGGCCAGGCCCTCGTCCCCCAGCGGCACGATAGGGTCCCACGCGGCCAATCGCTGATTGGTCGGCGCCGGTTTCACCGTGCTTATCCTGACGGCAGGCCCGGCGGACGGCGTTGTGGCGCGCACCGTCACCGCCGCCGGTTCCGCACTCATGTTGAGCAGCTTGATGGACACCGGTTCGTGCTCGCCTGGCACACAACGGCGGGAGATGCGCAACGGCAACACGACCGACTCCGGCAGTTGTTGGTCGACGTCGCGGTTTTCCCACAGCGTTCCCGCAAACGGCGCCAGGGAGACGTCCGGAGCACTCGCCAGCAGGTCCGCGGCCACACCGGCGAGCGCCAAGGCGCGCCGTGCGCGCGTGTTCAGCGACGCGGTACGCGCATCCACTTCCTCGCGGAATCCGGGCGCTGCGCCCGGCACGGAAGCCTGGAGCGCCATCAACGCCGCCGCTTCCGACTGAATGTCCTGCGCTACACGCGCCAGCGCCGCCGTCACGCCCTTGCCGTCCTGCGGCTCTGCTTCTCCGCCCGTGAATGCCTCCATCGCCAGCACCGCCCTTCGGGCAAGCGCCTGATCGTTCTGATACGGATGAAGCGTCAGTTCACGCGAACCGGCCGTCATCACACGTCCCGAGCCGTCCGACAGCGTCCACGCGAAACGATACGGCCCGGGCGCCGCAGCGGATACCGGCAGTTGCAGAACACCCTGACGCCCCACCACCTTGCCCAGGGCCGCCTGACGCGAACCGTCGGGCAGGACACAAGTCGCCTGCGCCGTCAACACCGCATCGCCACCGCCGGGATTCGTCACACGAAACACGACCCCTTCCCCGCTCACGAGCCGGTCCCATTCCAGATTCTCGGGCGTCATCCGCACCGCATCTTCGCTGGACAGGCCGAACCAGGCGCCGGTCAGGCGGTTGTCGCACCGGTAGCTGCGCCATTCCGCCCGGGCATCCACCGATGCGGACAGGCCGAAGCAGAACACCCGCCCCGATTCCCCGCCCGTCACCGCGAATTCGAGGCCGGGCCGTCCGGGAACGATATCGCCGAACGCAGCCGTGACATTGATGGTACGGCTGTCGAATTGGTGGGTGAAGACGACCGCGCCCTCCTTGTCAAAGGCAAGCAGGCTGCCCTGCTGCGTGCAGAGGAGGTATTCCAGCGCGCTGTCGCCGTCCAGGTCTACAAGAGCGCCCGGCGCAAGACTCCGCCCCTGCGTGTCGATGTCCCAGACAACGCGGCCCTGTTCGTCAAACCGGTACAGCACCCCCAATTCGGTCACCACAAAAAGATCCGCCCGGCCATCGCCGTCGATGTCGCCCGCGGAAATGGTGGAGGCCACGCCGCCGCGCAGCATCCGCTCCCATACCACGCCGCCCGTCCCGTCCAGACACACCAATCGACCTTCACGCGAGCCCGCCGCGATACCCGCACGCCCGGACGCGTCGCCGCAGATCACCGCGGAACATATCGCCCAGTCGGGCGCGGTTCCCCCAAGCGCGAATTCCCATAACGGGGTACCTTCCGCGTCCAGAGCAAAGAGCTTCCCGGCGCCGGTGGCCATCACAATTTCGGGGCGGCCGTCGCCATGGATGTCCCCCACCGCGGGACTTCCGCAATCCGCCCCGAGGTCGCGCGTCCAGAGGGGCGCGCCCGTCAAGGCGTTAAACACGCTCAGCGTCCCCTTCAGGCTCCCCTGAACGAGTTCGAGGGTTCCGTCGCCATTGAGATCCGCCACCGCCGGCGACGAACAGAAGACCGGCGCAATGTCTCGTTGCCAGACGACGTCCCCGTGTCCGTCGAGGCAGGTCAACAGGCCCGTGTTGTCGCCGGCATAGATAAGCGGCGGCTGCCCGGGACGTTCGAGGAGCGCCGGACAGGTGGAATAGCGCCCGCGCCCGTCAAAACGCCAGCGTTCCGTGCCGGCGCCGTCCACGACGATGATGCTCTCGTACGCGGCCGTGACAACTTCGGCGCTGCCGTCGCCGTCCAGGTCCGCCACCATGGCCGCCCCTTCCATGATCATGTCGGGATCCGCCACCCACAACGGCTCGATGGCGAGGCCCATGGCCGCCCGGGTCACGGCAGCGCACAGCACATACGCCGCGGCAACATAGACAAGTCCCGCTCGAAACACCGGAGCGCCCGCGGAGTGGGCCCAGTGCGGTTTCATGTTCGTTCGCCTCCCCTGTGAGCCGCGCTCACGGAACCGGCACGCCCCAGAGCCACCGGCCCGATTCCTTGCCCGTCACCTTGATTGCCAACGCCCCGGCCTCCCAGCACGAGAGCACGTCGTGACCACGGCTGCCCGGCGTGGGCCCCTCCGTTACCACGGCGAGATTATCCGGCAGATCGCCTTTCGGAATCCGCAACGTGCCCTCGCCATGCGCCATGATCTGGAGGAGCGCCCCGCCTTCCAGCCGCCGGTCCGGGGATACCGGCGCCCAGGCGACTTGCGCGAACGGCGCGTCCGCAAACACGAACCGGCGCCCGTCGACGGTGACCTCATTGGCCTGCGACCCGGCAAAGGCGATCAGATCACCGCGCTCGTTCACGCGAAACGCCATGGCCTGTTTGCCCTGGTACCAGACCTCGTGACCGTTCACCTTGAAACTCTCCAGCGCGATCGTGTCGTCCGGCAGGGGACGCTTCTCCATGTACGCGCTATCTTCTTCTTCCTTCCGCGCAAAACCGCCCGGCCACCCCTCCTCAAACGTGCGGAAATGGCGCGCCACCGCCACCGCACCGTTCGGAAACCGGCAGGCAAGATAATCGGTCGTCCGCGACAGATGCTCCGTGTTGTCGTTCACGTCCGGAAACGTTCCGGTGGGCGGATACGCCCCCAGCGCGCTCAACACCTCAAACCAATTGCGCGATTCGTATCCCAGGCTCTGAGCCTGATCGTCGCGCGGGCGATAGCCCAGAAACGCCGTCACCCCGCCGCCATCGTGGGCGCGCAGCGTCCCCACCACATGGCCGGCCACGCGCGCCGCCACCTCGGTTCCCGCTCGCGGTGTGACCGGGTAGATGCGATCCACCAGGAAGTCCGTCAGGATCACCTGGGGTTCGACGCCGCTCAGCCGCCCCTCAAACTCAACCCGCCGTCCGGGAGCAAGCAGCCCCTCATCGGGCTCGGGCGCATACTCCGCGCCAAACATCGCCCGCCACGCGTCCAGCGCGCTGTCCCCTTCGTACGTCAGCACCGGAGGCGGCCCGGACCACACCACGCGCCCCCCGGACGCAGCCAGCGCTTCGAGCATCTCGAGCAGCGCCCGCGAGGGAAACGGCTCGAACAGGGCTACCAGCGTCGTAAAGCGCCGGCCGGCCATCTCAATCGCCCCGTTGGACACACGCCCGCATTCGAGGAGCTTCGCCGCGCTGACGTAGTTGGCATACCCGTATTGCGTCATCCAGCTCCCGAACCGCTCGTCTGCCGCCACCAGGTCGAGAGGATACAGCATGAGCACGTCGACGTCGCGGTGCTGCATGTCCTCCACCATGCCCCACAGCGGGGAACCCGCGGCCCCGTACGTATTGACCAGACTCATCCGCCACGCGCTGATGGGCCCCGGCATGCCCCAATGCGCCGCATACGAATACGGCACTTCGTTCAGGATCCCCGTCGAACACGCCAGCGCCATCGCGAAGTAGTTCCGATCGAGCCAGCCGCCCTCGGCATGGTCGTTCCCGTTGCCGGTCAGAAAGTCGCCCCATTTGAAATAGTCGTAACACGCCGAAGCCGCCTGGTGCACCGTGCACGACCACTGGAAATTGGACGTGTATTCGTATTGATGCGGCGCCTGCGGCGTCCGTCCCGTATCCCACCGGTCAATGGTCGGGCTCTCGGCCCAGGTGGCGTGCGCCCGCGATTCGAGACGCCGGCCCATCCGCGCTTCGGCGTGACGCTTCGCCGCGGCAAACAAATCCACCACCCCGTCCTGCAACAGGTGGTAATAACGCGCGCGGAACAGCGCCGTCCGGCGGATCGCTTCGGGCGTATCGCCAAAGACGTGCATGACGCCCGTCTTGGCGCTCAGGTCCGGCGCGAAATCCTCCTGCCCCCGGACGAAATAGACCAGGTATTTCGCAAAATCGCGGTACTCTTCCCCGTACTTCCCGGCGTAGGCGTTCACCAGACCGTCGCTCACATACCGCAGCGCAAACTCTCCATGATCGTGATGGCCAAAGTAGGCCCAGTCCTGCTGGATGTGCATCTCGTCCGCGTACAACCCGTTCAGCCGGACCCCCGCGTCCGCGTATTTGTTCACGAGCCCTTCAAGAAACGGCAGGGCGCGCGGACTGAAGTAATCCATCTCGGGCGTACGGTAGAGCTGCACGACCAGCACCCGGTCAAGCGGCCCGATGTCCGTGCGCCCCTCGCCGTGCACCCGGATACGCCCCGCCAGCGCAGTTTTCGCGCCGTCCCACGCCTCCACCGTCGCCACATCCGTAATCTCGACGATCTCGTCCGGGTTCACCACACGGTACGGCGTGCCCCGGACCCCCCGCTCGCGAAACGCAAACACCCGCACCCCCGCGTCCGCAACGTCGATCGGACCCTTGTTATTGGTCCAGCGGGTCTGCCGCCAGAGCTGCACGCTGAACCGGCCCGTCTCCACGTCCCGCAGGCCTTTCCGGTAATGCATCCACTGCCCCGACTCACCGGTTTCCCGCGCGTAGGCGGGCCCGATCTCCAGCGGACTCAACAGGCTCAACTCAAGCCCGAGCCCATGCGCCGCCGCAAACGCGCCTATCTTCGCAATGTGTCCGATGTATTCGTCCATATCAGGCGTCAGCCGGCGCGGTTTGTCCTGCCCGGGCCGGTATTGCGCGAAGAACTGGTCGAACGCCACGATCAAGGTCCGCAGCCCCTGCCTCTGCGCGCGCTCGCAGATCATCCGCAGACTTTCCTCGCGCGGGGCATAGCCCGTGGCCAGATTCAGGGCCTTGTCCGGGTCGGACGCGATTGTTTCCAGTTCCTCGTCGTTTACCAGGATGATATGCGGACGCGGCATGAATCCCCACGGACCCGGATATGCCACCAGTTCGCCGCGGTAGACATCTTCCGCCACGCTCCCGTCCTCCGCGTGCGCCACGGCGCCGAAGACAACCGAAAAAAGCCCGGCCGCCGCAAGAATAAACACGCCCGTTCCCCTCAATTCATGCAACCAGTCCATTACATTCCCCTCTACATTGGATTCCGCGCACCTGGATTCTCCGCCCATACTATCCGCCCGGCAACACCCGCGCAAACACCCCACCACAGGGCAATCACACACCGGCCTCGCATGAACCGTCATCCTGCACTCTTCCTCCTCACCTTCCTGGCCTCCCCCGTCCGCCCAAGGTTGCTGTATTACGTGCCGCCGTTGTGGCAAGATGATGCCCGACATTCACCACAACCCCTCACGTTCAGGGAGACTTTCCATCATGGACATGACCCGGTTTACACGACGCGATGTACTGCGTTCCGGCGCCGCGCTGGCCATGGCGCCGGCGGTCGCCTCTATCAGTGCGGCAGGCCAGACCGAACTCCCCGCCCAGTGGCCCGTCATCGGCGTTTCCACCCTTGGCTTTGGCGAGTACACCAACCGCCAGCTCGCCCAGGAATTCGCCGCCGAGAGCGTGCGTACCATTCAGCTTTTTCTCAGCCAGAGCGACAGCCAGTACTGGGTCTACAGCGGCCGGTCCGACGTGTCGGCCATCACCCCCGACCGCGCCAGAGAGATTGCGAACGAATACCGCTCCGTGGGCATCGACATCCACAGCATCGGGGTCTACACCAACCTCATCCACCCCGATCCCGCCGAGCGTGCCGCCAACCTCGACTATTTCGAGGCCATGATGCACATCGGCGCCGAGATGAACGTCCACACCTTCATCACCGAGGCCGGCCATCACGGCACCGCGGACCATGTTCCCTACCATTTCCAGACCGACACGTGGAAACACATGGTGGAAACCGGCCGGGAACTCGCAAAACGCGCGGAAGCCTGCAACGCCACCGTGCTCGTCGAGCCGTCCTTCCTGTCCTTCTTCGCCAGCGCCAAGCGCACCCGTGTCTTCCTCGAGGAAGTGGGGTCTCCGCGTATGCGCGCCCTCCTCGATCCCGCCAACATCCTCGAACTCAATGATCTCGAGGAGATGTTCGCCCAGCTCGCCCCCTGGATCGATTGCATCCATGCCAAGGACCGCAAACTACACGTCGACTACGGGGTGCCGGCGGGCCAGGGCGACATCGACTACAAGAGATTCGTGGCGCTCGCCGCGAAACACGCGCCCAACGCCCCCCTGATCCTGGAGTATGTCGGGCCCAAGGACTACCGCCAGGCCCGGGAAATCCTCCTGAACGCCATACAGAGCTTCCGCGAAACGTGACCGCCCGGGCCATCGGCCCGCCCATCCTGGCCGGTTGACTCGGCGCCCGGGCCTCGTTCATGATGATGGGGCGGCAGTAAAAGGGGTCGGAGGGGGGGCGATATGCCGTTTCTCATTCTGCGAACGGGCCTGTCCAAGGGCGCAAGCTGGCCCATCACCGGGGCGCCCCTCCTCATCGGCCGCGAGCAGGGCTGTCAGATCGCGCTTCCCGATGCCCTCATCTCGCGCAAGCATTGCGAGATCGTGCTCTCCGCCGGGCAGATCCTGTTGCGCGACCTGGGAAGCAGTAACGCCACGTTCGTGAACGGCAAGCCGGTCGACACCTGCACGCTGCAGCCCGGCGATCAGGTCATGCTCGGGCGCACCGTGCTGCTGGTCTCCGAGGAAGACCACAGCGAGGACGCCGCGCAACCGGAGGCCCTGTCCCGCACCACGGTCTCACTCACTGAGGGACAGGCCATCTACCTTCAACGCGACCCGCTTGAAGGCAGCGACAACGAGACCCCGCACAGAACCGCCGACCTCGCCCAACTGTTCAATCTGAGCCGTTCGTTCAGCCGGGTCGACTCCCTGAACGAACTGATCGCGCAATTGACCAATGCCGTCCTCGACCGTTTCAATCCGCTGGACCTCTGGATAGCTCTTCTTGACGATACCAGCGGCGAACTCCAGGTCGCGAAACAGAAGACCTTCGAGACCCCGGCCAAAATGCCCGAAGCCGCCATGCGGCAGGCGCTGGCCGACATGCGCGGGTTCCTCGTCCCGGAACGAACCCGGATGGACAACGCCAAGGTCCTTCAATTGAGCCTGATCGCCCCCATCCACTTCGCTGGACAGGGCATCGCGGCCATCGCCCTGCGCTCCCACAGCCGCCATCGTTTGTACGATGAAACGGACCTCCATTTCCTCGTGTCGCTGGCCAACACCGCCGCGCCGTTCTTTGAAGCGATCCGTCACCGCACGCGACTCCAGCGCGAAGTCAGACGGCTCCGGCAGGCCCGGCAACAGGCGCTGACACTCGTGGGCGAGAGCCCCTGCATGCAACGCGTGCGGCAGACCATCCAGGAGGTCGCCGACACCCCTCACCCCGTGCTGATCGTGGGCGAAACCGGTACCGGAAAGGAAATCGTCGCCAACCTCATCCACGAATTCTCCGGCCGGGCCACTGGGCCCTTCGTGCCGGTGAACTGCGCCGCGATCGCCCGGGAACTCTTCGAGAGCGAGCTCTTCGGTCACGAACGCGGAGCGTTCACCGGCGCCAGCGAACGAAAGACCGGCATGATGGAGCAGAGCAACGGCGGCACCCTCTTCCTCGACGAAATCGGCGACCTGAGCCCCGAACACCAGGCCGCGATCCTCCGCGCACTTGAAACGAAGACGTTCCGGCGCGTGGGCGGCACGGACCAGATCGCCTCCGATTTCCGGATCGTCGCCGCCACTAACCGCAACATTCATCAGGAAGTCGCCAGCGGCACGTTTCGCCGCGACCTGTATCACCGGCTCCGCGGCGTCGAAATCCTCATCGAACCCCTGCGTGAGCGTCCCGCCGACATCGCCGAACTCGCCGAACACTTTCTCGAAGCCGCCCGCCCCAACTGCAAACACCCGCTCGCTGGATTCGAACCCGATACCCTCGAATTTCTGCGCGCACAACCCTGGCCGGGCAACGCCCGTGAACTCCGGTACTGCATCGAATCCGCCGTGACGTTCTGCAAAAACGACCGCATCGCCATCGCCGATATGCAGACCGCCATGACCGGCCCGTTGCGCCCGGGCGCGCCCCGCCCCCTCTCCGAAATTGAACGTCACGCCATCGAAGAGGCCCTCGCATTCTGCGGCGGCAACGTCGTTCAGGCGGCCCGCCTGCTCGGCGTTGGAAAGGACACCCTCTACCGCCGTCTCGCCCAGTACCGGAACCAGGACTGAGCCCCGCCGCCCGCCGTTCGCACCGTGCGAATTCCCGCATCGCAAAATGAGAAGCGCGGAGCCATTTCACCGGCCGTGCCACGCCCTGAGCCCGAGCCGCTTCGGCTGTAACCACCCGCTACTACAGCACTTGCCACACGGACGAAACAAGAGGCGCAAATTGGCGCGCCACTTGCTCCTGATTGGGAAGGCGGAGAGGTGCAGGAAACCGGCGATCGGCAGCCCGGATACGGCGGCCACATCGCCACGGCAGCACGGGAGGCACGGCAACTTCCATGGCGACTACAGAACGACTGCCCGGCCCACACGGACCGGAGGCGTCACACCCGTTCACACGCATTCTGAACATCTGCGGGGGCGACAAGACTCAGGCGGCATGGCTCCTCGGGACCAGCCTTCAGACCCTCGAGAAACTACTCGAACAGGAGACTTTCATGTGCCAGCCGCGCCCTCCCGAAACCTACCATTGGGACATTTAGTCCGGGGCAACCCAGCCTCGTCTTTCCTCCTCGAGATGTCCCTCTGCATTCCTGCCCAGGCTCTTACAAAACCCTCGCGTTCGTCGCCATGTCGTCCGGTGGGGGACCGGCATCCTCGCTGGTCATCGTCCCCATCGTCCACGGATAGCCTGGGAGCGCCGAGCGCCAGCCCGGCATCCCCTGTGATTGAGCCGAACGCCCTGTGACACGCTGCCTGGATTTGAGCTGAAACAGGGCAACGGGTATCATGGCCATGCTTCCGGAAGTCACACGGGAGCCGTGCAGGCCCGTAGTACGCGTTTTCATCCCGTAACGCTCTGCACTTATCCGCTGTGGAATGCCGCGCAGTCAAGGAATGACCAGACAATGACCTGCCGCACTGCCTCATGCTGCCTGATCCTGAGTGCGTGCATCATGCTCTCGCAAGCCGCCGGTGCAGAAGACCAACCACAATGGGGAGAACGCCATTCCCGCAACATGATTTCCCGCGAAACCGGCCTGCCCCGGCAGTTCGACCTGGCCACGGCCAAAAACGTCAAATGGATCGTCCCGCTGGGCAGCGACGTGTTCGCGTCGCCGGTTGTGGCTTCGGGACGCGTTCTGATCGGCGCCAACAACGCCGAACCGCGCGATCCACGGCACCAGGGCGACCGCGCAGTGCTGCTGTGCCTCAACGAAACCGACGGCCGCCTCGTCTGGCAACTGGTGGTGCCGCGCCTCGAAGACGACCTCTTCCTGGACTGGCCGAACATCGGCTGGTGCTCGCCCCCCACCGTCGAGGGGGACCGGGTGTACACCGTGACGAACCGCTGCGAGGTGGTCTGTCTCGACCTGAACGGCCTGGCGAACGGCAACGATGGCCCGTACCTGGACGAGGGCCGGCATATGGCGCCGCGGGGCGAGCCCGCCATGGAAGTCGCCGGTCTCGACGCGGACATCATCTGGCTGACGGACATGAAGGAAGCCGTGGGCATGTATCCTCATGACGCCGCCCATTGCTCGATCCTGCTCGACGGCCAGGCGCTTTATCTCAACACATGCAACGGGGTGGACAATACGCACCGCGTGATTCGCAAACCCGACGCTCCGAGCCTCATTGTTATCGACAAAGCCACCGGACGCGTCGTGGCGCAGGATGGCGAACACATCGGCCCTCTCGTGTTTCATTCCACCTGGTCGTCGCCCTCCCTGGGAGAGGTCAACGGCAAACGGCTGGTGTTTTTCGGAGGCGGAGACGGGGTCTGCTACGCATTCGCCGCGCTGAATCCTTCGCAATTGCCCGAGACCCCCCAGGTCCTGGAACGCGTGTGGCGCTTCGACTGCGACCCGGCCGCCCCGAAGGAAAACGTGCACTCTTTCCAGGGCAATCTGCAGGAAGGCCCCAGCAACATCAAGGGCATGCCGGTCTTCCACAACAACCGCATTTACGTGACCGCGGGCGGCGACATCTGGCAGGGCAAGAAAACGGCCTGCCTCAAGTGCATTGACGCCACACTGACGGGCGACGTCACAACCACCGCCGAACGCTGGACCTATCCTCTCGAACTGCACGCGTGCGCGACGCCCGCCATCGCGGACGGACTGCTCTTCGTGACGGATTGCCGCGGCCTCGTGCATTGCGTCGATGCGGATACCGGCGCGCCGTACTGGACCCACAAGCTCCGGCGCGACATCTGGGGCTCCACGCTGGTGGCTGACGGCAAGGTCTACGTGGGCTCACAAGGGCGCGACTTCTGCATTTTCGCGGCTTCAAAGGAGAAACAGGTCCTCTTCGCCACGGAATTCGATGCGCCCATCAACAGCACGCCTGTGGCCGCAAACGGGGTCCTCTACGTGGCCACGCTGCGGCAACTCTATGCCATTGCGGAAACGCCCGAGGTCAAGTAAACGGCGTTTCGCGCCGTCAACATGGGAGGACGCATGCGCATTCGACGACAAATCCCCGGTATCCTGACAACGTTGTTTCTGTGCCTGATGGCCGCCGCCGCGCGAGGCGAAGACAACTGGCCGCAATGGCGCGGCCCGGCCCAGAACAACGTGAGCGATGCGACCGGCCTCCCGCTGACCTGGAGCGATAGCGAGAACATCGTATGGAAGACCCCGTTGCCGTCGTGGAGCGGCGGAAGTCCCATCATCTGGGGCGAGCGCGTGTTCGTGACGTCGCCGTCAAAATCCGAGGCGCCCGCCGGGGACGCCGGCGGGAAGGCCGGGCGCGATCCCGGCGGTCCCGACCTGCTCCTGCTCTGCATTGCCAAGACGGACGGGAAGATCCTCTGGGAGCGCGTGCTTGACACCGGCAACCAGTTCCGGCAGAAACAGAATGACTCCTCGCCATCCCCCGTGACCGATGGCCAGCACGTGTGGGCCGTCACCGGCACCGGCGCCGTCGTGGCGTTCGATATGGAAGGCAATCCGCTCTGGAAGAAGAACCTCCAGCAGGAGTACGGCGTGTTTGGCCAGATGTTCGGCTATGCCTCCTCGCCCCTGTTGCACGAAGGCAAACTCATTGTCCAGGTTCTCCACGGGTATACGACCGACGAGCCATCGTATCTCGTGGCCTTCGATGCCCTGACCGGAAACGTGGCGTGGCGCGTTGAACGGTGGACCGACGCCGAGAACGAATCCCCCGACGCCTACACAACGCCCACCCTGCTCCACCACGACGGCATTACCCAGGTCGTGGTGCTGGGCGGCGATTACGTCACGGGGCATGACCCGCAAACCGGCCAGGAAGTGTGGCGCGCAGGGGTGACCAATCCCAGAAAGATCACCAACTGCCGCATCATCGCCTCCCCCGTGACCGCCGACGGCATGATCTACGCGCCCACGCGCCTGAAACCCGTGACCGCGTTGCGGGCCGGCGGCCAGGGCGACATCACCGCCACGCATCTTGCCTGGCAGTGGAACGAGTTCGGTGGACCCGACGTGCCCTCCCCCGCCTGCGACGGCCGGTATTTCTACATGGTTGAGGACCGGGGCGCGGTGACCTGCCTGGAGGCCAAAACGGGCGCGGTCGTCTGGGGTCCCGAGCGCAGTGCGCGGGGAACCGTGAGCGCTTCGCCCCTGCTTGCCGACGGGAAACTCTACTTCACGAATGAAGACGGCGTCACTACCGTGCTCGCGGCGGGACCGAAGTTCGAGGTGCTGGCGACAAATGAAGTGCCGGGCGTATACGTACTTTCCTCGATGGCGGTCTCCGGCAACCGGCTCTTCCTGCGCACGGCCACGCACTTGTACTGCATCGGCCAGTAGGTTCGCTCACTCCGTGCGGAGAGCGTCAAAGTTCTCGCGCCCGATGGCTGTCCGGACGGCGGACACGATGCAGACGATGCCGGTAAGCGCAATCGCCGCGAGGATGAGCGCCTGAAGCCCGAGAGGCGCCCGTGCTCCGGCGGATGTCACCGTGGGAATCATCGCGATGGCGGCCGCAACGCCCCCAATCGCCACGCCGGCCCCGAACAGAAACAGGTATTCGGTCAGAAACAGCCTGACCAGCGCCCGCTGCTCAAAACCCACGGCGCGCAGCATGGCGATCTCGCGGCGGCGTTCGAACAGATTGCGCAACACCACAATCCCCAGGGCCGCGCTGCCCAGAACCATGCCTAGACCGCCAAGCACCAGAAACATCGCCAGATAGGTGGACTCCACCGCGTAGAACCGGCGAAGACGTTCGACGGCGGATTCGGCATCCATGCCTTCCCGCTCAAATGCCCTGGTCAGAGTGGCCGCGGCCGCGCTGGCCTGCCCCGGCGGCGTATCGACAAGAAAGACGCGAAAACCCGGTTCGGACGGGAACAGCCGGGTGAACCAGGCGTCTGAAATCAGGATGCTTCCCTGAAATACCGAAAGCCGCATGGGGAGACGTCCCACCAGTTTCAGCGTCACCTCCTTGCCGTCATCGTCCCGGTAGATGAGCATATCGCCGTCTTCGACCCCGGTCTTTTTCTGAAGTCCCCACATGGCCGTGTCGGTATCGCCCACCAGGGCGGGCACCGCGCCTCCGCGCAGTCTCCACGTGAGCAATTGCCACACATCCTCCTGCGGATCCTCCGGCAGAAACGCGCGAAGCCTGGACAACTCGTCCGCGTTCACGCCCAGGATCCGGGGGGATTGCGCACGGTTCAGGTTCAGGCAACTGGCATCATCGCCATCATGCACACGCAGCGCCACAACGGTTGCGTCATCCCCGGCGAGGGTGTCGGCTGGATTCCCGGCAAGCGGAAACGTCGTCTCGGCGAACAGTTCGAATCCACCCGTACCGGAGGAACGCTTGCCGGCATCGGCCGTGACGTCGGTCTGCATCGAAGATACCGCCAGCACGAGAAACGCCCCCGTAGCGAGCAGCGCCGCAACACTGAGGCTCCGGCCCCGGCGGCGGGCGGCATTTTCAAGCGCCAGCGATGTGAATGTGAGACTATCGCCCGGGCCCGTCGAACCCATGCGCCCGAGAACCCAGCGGAGCACGCCCACGCCCGATATGAGGAGCAGCGCCCCGGCTGCGAAGAAGACCAGGGCCACATCCGCCGTCCCCGCAATCAGCGCGTGCCCGATCAGTCCCAGTGCCGCCACGAATACAAGCGCCGGAGGCCACAACGCGGGCGCACGGCGGCGTCGAGACGCCCCGGGCAATTCCTCCTGCGAGAAGTCCATGGTGAGCAGGTCCCGCGGAGCATGCGTCGTCTGCCGCCACATGGCGAGGCCCATGGCGCCCAGCGCGCACAACAGGCTGACGGCGGCGCCGGTCAGGACCGTCCCCGGAGCCGCATGATAGAGGATATGGGTTTGGGCCACCGCGCCCTGCCAGTAGTGCGTCAACCCATAGATAAGCGCCCGCGTATACAGCGTGCCGGCCGCCGCGCCGAGTACCGCGCCCGGGATGGCGCTTGCCGCCGATTCCAGCAGGAACAGGGTGCGTACCCGCGGCGCGCCAAACCCCAGGGCAAGCAGCACCCCCATCTCGCCAGCCCGATGCTGCACCCCGAATACAAACAGCAGCGCGGTGAGGATGAGCGCGGCCACGATCAGAAATAAACTCATACCCAGAAACAGGCCGCCCAGGTCGATCGCCTGGTCGACGGCCTCGAAGGCCTGCTGGCGCACGGGCAACAGCGTCAGGCCCGCCTCCTCGGGCGCCACGTCGCTGCGAAGGGCGTCGATGATGGCGTTCTCCGGCGTCACATCGCCCTGGAACCGGACCGTCATCAAATCGCCATAGCGGTTACCCCACATCGTCTGCCCTGCGGCAAGCGTACAGAAGAGCTTGGGCGTGGGCCCGAATTCGTCCCAATAGGCCTCGTTTGCCTCATCGCTGAGCCGCTCGTCGTCGAGCGGCATGCCGATGTCCCAGTCCTCGCACCGTTCGACGTCGGTCAATCCCGGAAACCGGGGCATCAGCTCGCGCTCGGCCTCCAGGCCCGCCATTTCAACGATGCTGTGCACCGTGAAGACGCGGGATTTTTCGACGAACTCGTTTGACGGGGTGAATTCAAAGTACCGCACCTCGACCTCGTCGCCCGGTTCCGCGTCCAGCGTGTCCGCAAGCCAGCGGTTGATCGCCACCTGGTCGTCGCGCATGTCCTGCGGCGCCGCACCGGCCGTGGCGAACGAATACGGGGTCGACCGCGCGCCCCGGGAGATGGAGTTCACGAGGTACGAAAGCGTGCCGCGGGCGCCCGGCAGAGCAAGAGCGGCTTTGGCAACCGCCCTGCGCAGATAAACCCGGTCCGTCTCCAGTTGAATGGTTCCGCCGGGATGCGTTCGCAACGCGAGGCCCACATGGTCCGGACGCCAGAGCGTCTTCATCGCGTTTTCCAGTGCGGCCTGCTCCACCCCTTCCCCCACGAGCGCCAGGTTGACTCGTCCCTCAAGGCCGAGTTGGGCCTGGAGCCAGCGAAGATCAACAAACGCATTGTACGGCGCGGTCTGCGCCGGGCTGAGACTGAAACAGCCCAGACCGGTATCGGGCAGGATCGCGCTGACCGTGCAGAGCGCCCGCACCGAAGCATCCCCGGCGCGCGAGGAAAGCGGAGCATCGCGCGGCAGGAGACCCGGCTTTGTGATGCGCAGCGCCACACGGTCCCCGGCCCGGACGCCCAGGGCCTCTGCCAGGCGTTCGTTCAGGGCGGTCTCGTATTCCCCCGGCGACGCGGCGGCATTCGGAGCAAACGCGCCGAATTCCGGCGGGACGGCGACTACGTTCACCTGGTTGATCTGTCGAGTGCTGCTCCCATCCCCCGCCAGGGCCATGCCGCGCACCGTGAGCACGGGAACCGCGCGAGCCGGCAACTGGCCGCGCAGGTCCGCGACAAAAGCCTCCGAAAAGAACCCGCCGCGCGACTCGACGTCGAAATGAATCGACCCGAGACGCGCGAGCGCATACGTCCGAAGGGAATACTCGGCGCTGTCTCCCACCAGAAGCGCGCCGGTGAGGATTGCGGCGGCCAGCGCCGTGCCTCCGGCGGCGCCCGCATGCATCCGCCAGTGGAACCGGAGGCTGTTCCACACCAGCC
>Ga0123328_1002282_pt1 | contig 17433 bp, 10 predicted proteins | sample BioC12SIPDNA_2_FD_89702 | JGI IMG/M metagenome (GOLD analysis project Ga0123328, IMG submission 89702) | Anaerobic biogas reactor microbial communites from Washington, USA - Biogas_R1_A C12 SIP DNA | ecosystem: Engineered > Bioreactor > Anaerobic > Unclassified | place: Washington, USA...
GGCCTTTTGACTGTCGCTATCGGTCGTCTATGATTTCATTTTGACGCAACGAAAAGCCGTCGTCCTTTGTCGCGGTAGTGTCCGCCATGCGTGGACAAGCTGAGGGCTCTGGCCGTATTACGTCCTTCTTGTCGAAGGCGCGATCCGGTCTGGCCTCTCCAAACAGAGTGCCAATGACTGCGAAACGATGAACGCAAGAACAGACAATGTCCCCAAAGGGGTCTTACCCGAGGGCATTCTCGAGCACCTGTCCGAGGACACCGATCCGGCGGAAACCGACGAGTGGCTCCAGTCCCTGGAGTACGTGGTCCGCAGTGCCGGCCCACAACGGGCCGGCTTCCTGCTCGAGCGGCTCAAACGCGAGGCGTTCAACCTCGGCGTGCGGTTCGTCTCCAGCGCCACCACCCCTTACGTCAACACGATCACTCCAGAAAACGAGCCGGAGTATCCCGGCGACCGGGAGCTCGAACGCCGCATCAAGAGCTTGATCCGCTGGAACGCGATGGCGATGGTTGTCCGGGCGAATCGGGAAAGCCCCGGAATCGGCGGCCATATTTCATCCTATGCCTCGGCCGCCACGCTCTACGAGGTGGCCTTCAACCATTTCTTCCGCGGCAAGCAGGGCAAGCTCCCGCCCGACCAGGTCTTCTTCCAGGGCCACGTGACTCCGGGGCTTTACGCCCGGGCGTTCCTCGAAGGCCGCCTGACGGAGGAGCAATTGACGAACTTCCGCCGCGAGTTGGCGCCGGGCGACGGTCTCTCGTCCTATCCCCATCCCTGGTTGATGCCGGATTTCTGGGAGTTCCCCACGGTCTCCATGGGGCTCGGCCCGTTGATGGCGATCTACCAGGCCCGGTTCAACCATTACCTGGCCGACCGGGGCATCAAGCCGGACGCCGCTGAAAGCCGCGTCTGGGCGTTCCTCGGCGACGGCGAATGCGACGAGCCGGAGACGCTCGGAGCAATCACCCTGGCGGCTCGCGAGCGGCTCGAAAACCTGATCTTCGTGATCAACTGCAATCTCCAGCGGCTCGACGGACCGGTCCGCGGCAACGGCAAGATCATCCAAGAGCTCGAAGGGGCCTTCCGGGGCGCCGGTTGGAACGTGATCAAGGTGATTTGGGGCTCGGACTGGGATCCCTTGCTGGCCGAGGACAGCGACGGAGTCCTCGTCCGCCGCATGGACGAGATCGTCGACGGACAGTACCAGAAATACTCGGTCATGCCCGGCAGCTATATCCGCGAACACTTTTTCGGCGTCGACGAGCGCCTCCAAGCGCTCGTCGCCGAGCTGACCGATGAACAGCTCTGGCGCCTGAAGCGCGGCGGCCACGACCCGGTCAAGGTCTATGCCGCATACAAGGCAGCTTGCGAGCACAAGGGTGCTCCAACGGTGATTCTGGCCAAGACGGTCAAGGGCTACGGCCTGGGCGAGGCCGGCGAGGGCCGCAACATTACGCACCAGCAGAAGAAGCTCAACGAGGACGAACTGCGGGATTTCCGCGCTCGCTTCGACATCCCGATCTCCGACGAGGAGGTGTCCAAGGCGCCGTTCTACCGACCGCCGGACGACAGCCCCGAGATCAAGTATCTCCAGAGGCGGCGGGAAGAGCTCGACGGCTATGTGCCCAGCCGCCGCAAATCGCTGGTCAAGCTGAAGCCGCCCAAGTGGGACGAGTTCGCCGAGTTCTTCAGCGGCAGCGAGGGCCGGGAAGTCTCCTCCACGATGGCCTTCGTGCGATTGCTCAACCGCCTGATGCGCGACAAGTCGCTCGGCCGGTTCATCGTGCCGATCGTGCCCGACGAGGCCCGGACCTTCGGCATGGAGACGATGTTTCGCCAGTTCGGCATCTACGCCCACAGCGGCCAGCTCTACGAACCGGTAGACTCCGATACCATGCTCTATTACCACGAAGCCAAGAACGGCCAGATTCTCGAAGAAGGGATCACCGAGGCGGGCTCGATGGCCTCGTTCATCGCCGCGGCCACTGCGCACTCAAGCCACGGGATCAACATGATCCCGTTCTTCATCTACTACTCGATGTTCGGCATGCAGCGGATCGGCGACCTGATCTGGGCCGCCGGCGACATGCGCTGCCGCGGATTCCTCCTCGGCGGCACGGCCGGGCGGACGACGCTGGCCGGCGAGGGGCTCCAACACCAGGACGGCAACAGCCACCTCTACGCGCTCGCCTATCCGACCTTGCAGGCCTACGACCCCTGCTACGCCTACGAAATGGCGGCGATCGTGCTCGACGGCATCCGGCGGATGTTCTTCATCGAAGAGGACATCTTCTATTACATCACCTTGATGAACGAAAACTACCAAATGCCGCCGCTGCCGATGCGCCTGGACGCCTCCGGCAAGAAGGTCTCCGAGGCGATCTGCCGCGGCATCTACCGGTTGGCTGTGCGGGACCTGGGGCCGAAGAAACCCAAGGTCCAGCTCTTCGGCTCCGGGGCGATCCTCCGCGAAACGCTCCGCGCCCAGGAGATCCTCGAACAGCAGTTCGGCGTTTCCAGCACCGTCTACAGCGTCACAAGCTACAAGGCCCTCTACGATGAGGGCAACGAGTGCGAGCGGTTCAACCGGCTTCATCCGGGGGCGGAGCGGCAACCGTTCGTCTGCCAGGCGGTCGATCACCAGGGCGGGCCGATCATCGCCGCCAGCGACTATGTCAAAGCCGTTCCGCTCTCGATCGCCCGCTGGCTTCCCTGCCCCTATACGGTCCTGGGAACCGACGGTTTCGGGCGGAGCGAGGCCCGCAAGGAATTGCGGCGATTCTTCGAGGTCGATGCCGAGAACATCGCGCTGGCCGCCTTGACCGAGCTGGCCGTTCAGGGCAGTTATCCAAAGAACAAAATCGCCGCGGCAATCAAAAAGCTGGGCCTCGATCCAGAAAAGCCAAATCAATTGCGAACCTAGCCGCTCTGAAATAGCCCCCTGGTTTCCAGAAACCTCCTGGTTCCCAAGCTCCTGCTTGGGAACCCGATCATGCCGAATCCAGCCAACGGTCCCCAAGCTGGAGCTTGGGGACGAGGTGAAGACTGAACCCTGAACCCTGACCCCCGAACCCTCCGCTATGTCTCTCGAATTCAAACTGCCAGAACTTGGGGAAAACATCGAAAACGGCGACGTCGTCAACGTGCTGGTGCGCGAGGGTGAGCACATCTCGGCAAACCAGGGCGTCGTCGAGTTGGAGACGGACAAGGCCGTGATCGAGGTGCCCTGCCCCCATGCCGGCAAAGTCGTGAAAATCCATGTCGGCAAGGGCGACACGGTCAAAGTCGGCCAGACCCTGCTGACGATCGAGGCGGAGTCCGCCGCGTTGGAGCCGGAAGCGGAGCCGGTGAAACAAGCCCCGGCGGCAGCCCCGACGGCAGCCCCGGCCGTGCCGGCTCCGGCCCCGCAACCGGCCCCCGCGCCCGCTGCGGCAACGCCGCCAGCCGTGCCGCCGGCCGAAGGGCCGATTCCCGCCGGCCCGGCCGCGCGGCGCGCCGCCCGCGAAATGGGCGTGGACCTGAGCCGAGTGGCCGGTTCCGGGGCTCGCGGGCGGATCACCGTAGAGGATGTCAAGGCGGCCGCCGCGGCGCCGTCCGGCATCGCTCCGGCCAGCGGCCCGGCCGCGCCGATTGGCGAGCCGGTGATCCCGCCGGGCGAGCCCGGCAACGACGCGCACGGCAGCGTGCGGATCGAGAAGATGTCGAAAATCCGCCGCACGATCGCCGCCCGAATGGTCAAGTCGACGAGCACGATTCCGCATGTCACGAATTTCGACGATGCCGATATCACGGTTCTCGAACAGATGCGAAAGAGTGTGCCCGCCGGCTATCTCGGACCGGATATCAAGCTGACGACAATGCCCTTCGTGATCAAGGCCGTCGCCGCCGCGCTCCGGCAGCATCCGCTGCTGAATGCCACGATCGATGATCAGAACGAGCAGATCATTTATAAGCAGTATGTCAACCTGGGAGTGGCCGTCGACACGCCTCGCGGGCTCGTCGTGCCGGTGATGCGGGCGGTCGATCGAATGACGATCGGCCAGATCGCCGCCGCATTGGGCGCGCTGGCCGCCAAGGCTCGTGCCGCGGACTTCGCCGTCGAGGACCTCCGCGGCGGCACGTTCACGATCAGCAATCTCGGCGCGGTCGGCGGCACCTACAGTACCCCGATCATCAACCACCCGGAAGTCGCCTGCCTGCTGCTCGGCCGCTCGCGCTGGATGCCGGTCGCGCTCGACGGCCGAGTGGAACCTCGGTTCGTGATGCCCCTGAGCCTCTCCTACGACCACCGCATCATCGACGGCGCGGCGGCCGCCAGGTTCCTCAACCAGGTGATCGACTACCTTGAGACACCGGCGAAATTGCTGATTACGGCATGAATCAGGGCAGGGGTTCGGACTTCTGGCTGTGACCTGTCGCCGGTGGCCTGTACCCTCCTCCAACACGGACAACCAGAATGATGGAAACACAACTCGTAGTGATTGGCGGCGGCCCGGGCGGATATGCAGCGGCGTTCTTGGCGGCTGACCTGGGTCTTCAGGTGACCGTGGTCGACGTCGAGAAACGACTCGGCGGAGTCTGCCTGCTCCGCGGATGCATCCCCTCGAAGGCCCTGCTCCACGTCGCCAAATCGATCGCCGACGCCGAACAGCTCGCCGAGTGGGGAGTCGCTTTCGCAAAGCCGGCAATCGATCTGGAGGCGATCCGCAAGCGCAAGGAGAAGGTGATCTCCACACTGACCGGCGGGCTGGGCCAGTTGGCCAAGAAACGCAACGTCCGCGTGATCCAGGCGCGCGCCGCTTTCGAAGACTCCCAAACCCTCAAACTCGTCCCGGTCGGGGAAAAGGCCCTCGACGACGACCGGCTCCGTTTTCAGCATGCGATTGTCGCCACCGGCTCGAGCCCGACCCGGATTCCCGCGCTGGAGATCGGCTCCGCCCGGGTGATCGATTCGACCGGCGCTTTGGCCCTCGCCGACGTGCCCGAGTCGCTGCTGGTGGTCGGCGGCGGCTACATCGGCCTGGAGATGGGCACCGTCTACGCCGCGCTCGGCAGCCGCGTGTCGGTCGTCGAACTGCTGGACGGGCTGCTGCCCGGCGCCGACCGCGACCTGGTCAAGCCGCTCGCCAAACGGTTGGGAAAACAGTTCGCCTCGATCTGGCTGAAGACCAAAGTCGTCTCGATGGCCGACAAGGGCGACTCGGTCGAAGTCGCCTTCGAAGGCGATCTGGAGGAGAAAGTCCAGCGCTATAGCCGGGTGCTCGTCTCCGTCGGGCGGCGGCCCAACACCGCCGGCCTGGGCCTGGAAAACACCAAGGTCGAGGTGGACCAGAAGGGCTTCCTTGTTGTCGATTCCCAGCAGCGGACGGCCGATCCGAACATCCTGGCGATTGGCGACGTGGCCGGCGAGCCAATGCTCGCACACAAGGCCGCCCACGAGGGAAAAGTCGCCGCCGAGGTCCTCGCCGGCAAGTCGGCCGAGTTCTCTCCGCGGGCGATCCCGGCCGTCGTCTTCACCGACCCGGAGATCGCCTGGGCCGGTCTGACGGAAACCGAGGCGAAAGCGCAAGGCCTGGAGGTCGAAACGGCCGTCTTCCCCTGGGCAGCCAGCGGCCGGGCGCAGGCGATCGGACGCACCGAGGGCTTCACCAAGTGGCTGATCCAGCCGAAGTCCCAGCGCGTTCTGGGGTGCGGCATCGTCGGCCCGGGGGCCGGCGACCTGATCGGCGAGGCGGTGCTGGCAATCGAAATCGGCGCGGCAGTTCGCGACCTGACCGACTCGATTCATCCACACCCCACGCTGAGCGAAACCCTCGGCGCGGCGGCCGAAGTCTATCTAGGCACTGCAACCGATCTGTTCCGACCCCGCCGATAGGGACGGCCCCTTGTAATTCCAACTCGTGAGGCTATCCTGGTTTCGCCCGCCGCCAAGATGCCCGGTTCGCGGTTCAGCCCTGCTCGGCCGGGCGCGGAGCGGTGCAAAGCGGGTCCTCAGACCGCGCCGAACGACGCGCGCAGTTCCCGAGAATACGACAGGAATCGCCGATGGTTTATCGATCGGCTGGAAACATACCAGGAGGAACCGGAGAATGAGCCGGACAGCCAAGTTGACATTTGAAGGTCGGGAAATTGAACTGCCGGTTGAGGAAAGCGCCGAGGGCGAGTTGGCCGTTGACGTCAGCAAGCTCCGCGATGCGACGGGCATGGTCACGCTCGATCCGTCACTGGCCAACACGGCCATCTGCCGCAGCGAAATCACGTTCATCGACGGCGATCGGGGCATTCTCCGCTACCGGGGCATCCCCATCGAACAGCTCGTCGACCGTCCCAACTTCGTTGAGATCGCCTGGCTGCTGATCTTCGGCCGTCTGCCCAATCGCGATGAGCTGGCGGCCTTCAGCGAGGCCCTGTCGAACAACCAGCTGCTGCACGAAGGCCTGCGGCACCAGTTCCAACACATCCCCGTCGACGCGCCCCCGATGGCCATCCTCTCGGCGATGCTCAACAACCTGGCCTGCTTCCACCAGGAGCTGTTGACGGTCGACGACACGGAGCAATTCGCGCTGGCGGCGGCACGCTTGATCAGCAAGGTCAGGACGATCGCCGCTTTCTCCTACCGCCGGTCGCGGGGCTTGCCAATCATCCACCCCGACCCGGCCTTGCGCTACTGCGCCAACTTCCTGCACATGATGTTCTCCGTCCCCTACCGGCACTACGTCATCGACCCGGAGATCGAAGACGCCTTGAACCTGATTTTCATCCTCCACGCCGACCACGAACAGAATTGCAGCACGGCCACGGTGCGAACCGTCGGCTCGGCCCGAGCAAACCTGTTCGCCTCCTGCGCGGCCGGCGTCTGCGCCCTCTGGGGGCCCCTGCACGGCGGCGCAAACGTGGAAGTCGTGCGGATGCTCGAGGAAGTCGCCGCCGGCGGCCTCCAACCGGAAGAGTGTATCCGCATGGCCAAGGACAAGCAGTCGGAATTTCGGCTCTATGGTTTCGGCCACCGGGTGTACAAGAACTACGATCCGCGGGCGAAAATCCTCCGCGATGCCTGCGACCGCGTGTTCGCCCGCATCCAGGTCCGCGATCCCCTGCTCGACATTGCGCGGAAACTCGAAGAGTTGGCGCTTGCCGATCCGTACTTCGTTGACCGAAAGCTCTATCCGAACGTCGATTTCTACAGCGGGATCCTGCTCCGCGCGATGGGCATCCCGACGAACATGTTCACCGTCTGCTTCGCCATCGGCCGGCTGCCCGGCTGGATTGCCCACTGGAAGGAGCAGCACAACGACCCCGCCAGCCGGATCATCCGCCCGCGGCAGGTCTACATCGGCGCCAAGCAGACCGACTACGCTCCGATGAACGAGCGATGAGTCTCCGAAACGGGCATCGGCGGGCGCCTGCCCGATCGCCGTGCCGGCGTGGCCCTTTTCGTCTGAAGATGCCGGCCCACTGCCCTCGCGATGGCGGCCCGCAAGCCCGGCTCGCGCTGCGGCCGGGTGGGGTTGACAAGCGGGCCTGCGCGGTAGAATGACCATAGGGCCAGCCGGGGGGGACTTGCCCGCGCGCCGGCCCGGAGTCCCCATCACGGTTCGTCCTGGGGAGAGCAAGTCATGAGGGCCTGGTCGAAATCGCTGCCGGCGTGCGCAGTCTGCGCTGTTGCCGCGGGCGTTGTCGCGTTCCTGTGGGTCGTGCCCCTCTTCTCCCGCTGGTCGGCCGGTTGGTCGCAGGAGCCGCCGTCGGCGATCGCCCCCCCGGTCGCCACCGCTCCCGCTGACCCGGCGGCGGACTATACGGTTGCCTGGCAGGACGAACCCCGCGAGTTCACCGAAGCTCGCCGGCGGATGATCCGCCAAGAGATGGCCGCCCGCGACATCGACGATCCGGTCGTGCTTCGCGCGATCGGCCGGGTCCCGCGCCAGCAGTTCGTGCCCGCCGAACTCCGCCAGGCCGCCTATGCCGACCAGCCGTTGCCGATTGGCGAGGGGCAGACGATCTCGCAGCCCTATATCGTCGCGCTGATGACGCAACTGGCCGGCGCCAAGCCGGGAGGCCGCGCCTTGGACATCGGAACCGGCTCGGGCTACCAGGCCGCCGTCCTGGCGGAAATCTGCCAGGAAGTCTACAGCATCGAGATCCTCGAGCCCTTGGCCAACCAGGCCAAGAAACTCCTCGCCAGCCTCGGCTACAAAAACATCACCGTCCGGCACGGCGACGGCTATCGCGGCTGGGAGGAAAATGCGCCCTTCGACGTGATCATCGTCGCCGCCGCCGCCGGCCATGTCCCCCAACCGCTCGTCGACCAGTTGGCCAAGGGAGGCAAGCTCGTGATTCCGGTCGGCCAGTGGCGTCAGGAATTGCTGGTGATCGAGCGGGATCAAGAAGGCAAGGTCCATCGCCGCAGCGGGATTCCGGTCCGCTTCGTCCCCATGACCGGCGAGGTGGAGAAGACCGGCGCCGCCCGCGGCCGATAGCCGCGTTCGGCGAGAAAGCCTTCCTGCCCGGCCGCGGTCCGACTCGAGACGCCCGCCTTCCGCCAACGCGGCGCAGGCCGGCATTCATTTCGCGCACGCCGTGCGCGGCCGGGTGGTGGAGCCCGGAATCAGCCTGCCCGGCTCCGCCCAGGCGGCGCCGGCGCCGCCTGGGCATGGCAGTTGCTCCGCCAACCGGATAGAATCTCGTTTGTCCTTGAACCCGCTCGCGCCGGCTTCTGGTGGAGAATTGCCCTATGCAAGCCCTCTGCAAACGGCCACCGCATCCTCGCCCACCGGGGCGTCCGCGAGTTTCATCCGCCCGGGCTTCCGCCTTTGCCTTGGCCGCGATTTGGGCCTTCGCCGCCGATGCCAGTCCCGGGGCGGAGACGGCGGCCGGCTCCATGACGGCCCTCGTCCAGGCCGATTGGATTGAACAGGACCGGCGACTGGTCCTGCCTCCGCGCCCGATTGAACCTGCTCCGACCGCCGCTGCCGGCACGGTGGCAACCCATGAAGACGCCGCCGGCGGATGCGATGGGCGGAAGACGGGGCGGTTCGGCTTCCACACCGCCAGTGGAGAGCAGGATCCGTGGTGGCAGGTCGATCTGGGCCGGCCGGTTCCGCTCGATCGGGTTGTCATCTACAACCGCACGGACGCGCCGCCCGAGCGAACCGCCAGAATCCAGGTCCAAGTCGCCCGCGAACCCGGCGCGGCCAGCTTCAAGACCGTCTACGAGCACAACGGCAAGGTCTTTTATGGTTCCCGGGAGAGCCAGCCGCTGACCGTCGATTTCAGCAAGGCAGGCGTCACCGCGCGTATCGTGCGCCTGCGGGTTCCCGGACGCTGCTCGTTCGCGCTGGAGGAAGTCGAGGTCTACGGGCGCGACGATCCGCGGGTGAACCTGGCGCTCGACCGCCCGGCCGACCAGAAGAGCGTCGGCCCCTATTCGCGGCGCCGCGCGGCAACCGCCAAGACCGCGCCCGCGGAGTCGGTCCCGCCGGCGCACGAACCGTTTTCCCTGGCTCACATCCGCGCAGTGGTCGAGCGCGGCCGGCGACTGGCCCACCGCCTGGGGAAAATCACCGCGCCGCAGCGCCTCGCGCCGCTGCTGGCGGGCCTCGATGACCTGGACGAGCGGCTCGACGGGATCGAAGCGGCGGGCGGGGCTGCCGAACCGGTCCGCCGCGATCGGTATTTCGAGGCCCGCCGGCTCCTCCGCCAGATCGCCTTCTGCAATCCGCGGCTCGATTTCGATCGCATCCTGTTCATCAAGCGGCACGACCCGGGCGGTCTCTACCACATGGTCCACCAGTACTACGGTTTCGGCGCGGTCGCCGGCGGCGGCCTGTTCGTCCTCTCCGATCCGTTCTCCGACGAGCCGGAGGTGACCAACCTGCTCGAAACGGCCGTTGTGGAACAGGGGCGGCTGGCTGGCCGCCGGCTCGAACCGGGCTCGTTCCTTTCGCCGGAGCTTTCGTTCGACGGGCGGACGATCCTCTTCGCATACACCCAAGGAGAAGGCGAGAGGCCCGAGTGGTCGCCCCGCGCCTGCTACCATATCTTTCGCGTCGCTGCCGATGGGACCGGCCTTGTCCAGTTGACCGACGGGCCGTGGGAAGACTTCGACCCCTGTTTCCTGCCCGGCGGACGGATCGCCTTCATCTCCACGCGCCGCGGCGGCTACCTCCGCTGCGGCGGATCGGCCCCGCCCTGGGATTCCCCCACCTACACGCTCTATTCAATGGCCGGCGACGGCAGCGACATGATCTGCCTGAGCTTCCACGAGACCCAGGAATGGCATCCCAGCGTCGACAACAACGGGATGTTGATCTACACCCGCTGGGACTATGTCGACCGCGACACGAACATCGCCCATCACATCTGGAACTGCTACCCGGACGGGCGCGATCCCCGCTCGTTCCACGGCAACTATCCGGTCAAGCGGGAGAGCCGCCCCTGGATGGAAATGAGTCCGCGGGCGATACCCGGCTCGAATAAGTACGTGGCGACCGCGGCCGCGCACCACGGCCACGCCTTCGGGTCCCTCGTGGCGATCGACTACCGGCCGGAGGACGACGGGGCGATGGCCCAGGTCGAGCGGCTTACGCCCGACGTGCCGCTGCCGGAATCGGAGGGGGGCAAGGCGGCCATTCGCGGCCTGATGGCCTACGGAACGCCCTGGCCCCTGAGCGAGGACGACTACCTCTGCGTCTACGACGGCCGCGCGGCCAATCGCGGCATCTACTGGATCGACCGGTTCGGCAACCGGGAGTTGCTCTACCGCGACCGGGAGATTTCCTGCTTAAGCCCGATCCCCCTCCGCCCTCGCCCGGCGCCGCCCGCGCTGCCGGAGCGGACCACGCAGACGGCCGCCGCCCGGGCCGAGACCCCGGCCGCCGCGGCGACGATCGCCGTGATGAACGTCTACGACGGCGATTTCCAGTGGCCGGAGGGGGTGAAGATCACGGCGCTGCGAATCATCCAGGTGCTGCCGAAGACCACACCGCCGGTCGATCTGCCGCGGATCGGCGCGGGCACGGAGACCAACGCCCGAGCGGTCCTCGGCACGGTCCCGGTCGAGGCCGACGGCAGCGCATTTTTCGAGGCCCCGGTGGGCAAGCTGATCTACTTCCAGGCGCTCGGCGAGGAGGGGATGGCTGTCCAGTCGATGCGATCGGCGACCTACGTCCACCCGGGCGAGCGACTCACCTGCCAAGGCTGCCACGAGCCGAAGCACCGTCCGCCCAGCCGACAAGAACCTCCGCTGGCGCTGCTTCGCGAACCCTCGCCGATCCGGCCGGCGCCGGACGGCGCGAACCCCTTCAGCTACCCGCGGCTCGTCCAGCCGGTGCTCGATCGGCACTGCGTGGAGTGCCACCGCGCGAAGAACGCCCTCGACCTGGACGGCTCCCTCGCCGCCGCTCATGGCTGGACGCGATCGTACCAGAACCTGGCCGCGAAATATGGCTTTTACTTCTCGGTGTCGAACGGGTCGATCAACGCCGGCGCGCACGGCGGCGGCCGGACAACAGCCGGCCGATTCGGCGCGCGTGCGTCGAAATTGCTCAACTACCTCGACCGGCGGCACTACGGCGTGGAACTTCCCGCCGAGGATTCTGGCCGGATCGCGCTCTGGCTCGACTGCAATTCGGAGTTCTACGGCAGCTACCACGACACCGAGCGGCAGACGCGGGGCGAAGTGGTCCTTCCTCGCCTGGATTAACGGAGCATGGAGACAACCGATGGTCAAAACACTCTCCTTAACCGCCGCGCTTCTTCTCGCAACAGCCACCGCCGCCGCAGCCGGCGACGACGCCGAGTTGCTCGCGCCATTTACGGCGCTCACCGCTAAGTCCGATCCGTCGGGCGTCGAGGTCGGCGCCTGGGGCCGAACGCACAAGTTCCACGGCGTGCTTCCGGCGTCGATCGTCACTCAAGGCGAAGAGATTCTGGCCGCGCCGATCCGGCTGGTTGGCCGGGCGAGCGGCGAGCCGATCGAGTGGAAACGCGCCGGCAACCTCCTGTTTCAAGCCGGCCAGGCCGAGGTGATCGTCTCCGGATGGCAGGCGGGCGACGAGCTGATCGTCAACAGCACCACGCGGATCGAGATGGACGGCCTGATCCGCGTCGACGTCGTCGTCTTGCCGCAGCACCGGAGATCGCCGAAGCTCGAACAGCTCTGGCTGGAAACGCCGCTGAAACGCGAGCGAGCCACCCTCTTCCACTACTTCCCCGGCCGCTGGGGTAGTGCGAGTAACAGCGGCGAACTGCCCGCCTCGGGCCTCCAGCTCCCCTTCAGGCCGTTCGTATGGCTCGGCAGCGAAAACAGCGGCCTCGGATGGTTCGCCGAATCCGACAAGGCCTGGCAGCCGGAATCGGCCGACCGCGCTGTGGAGGTCGTTGTCGAGGAGAGCGAGGTCGTTCTGCGGGTGCGGCTGCTCGACTCGGGCGTGCGGCTGCCGCTGACGTTCACGTTCGGGTTCCAGGCGACGCCAGTCAAGCCGTGGCCGAACGATTTCCACGAGTGGCGGATCTGGCACGTGCCGCAACTGGGCGTCGGCTCGACGCTGCCAGTCCCCAAGGAGTGGTGGCTCTGCCATCGCGCGTTCCCCGACGGCAATCCACGGGCCACGCTCGACCGGGCCGCCGAGCTGGGCGCCAAGACCGCCGTGTTTCACGAAGACTGGCTGCCGATCCAGAACTATCCGGTGACGGCGCCCGAGGCGGACTTCAAGCGGATCGTCGACGCCTGCCACGAGCGCGGCATGAAGGTGCTCGTCTATCACGGCTACGAGCTCTCGTCGCTCGCGCCGGAGTGGGCGGAGCTGTCCGACGAGGTTCTCGTCAAGGATACGCAAGGGCGGATCACGCCCGGCTGGTACCGCCATCCGGAGCAGCGCGATTTCAGGGTCTGCTACAACAGCGTCTGGGCCGACCGGCTGGCGGACGGCATCGGCGAGGCGCGGCGCCGCTATGGCTTCGACGGGCTGTATCTCGACGGCACGATCGAACCCTGGGCCTGCTGCAACGAGCGGCACGGCTGCGGCTACCGCGCCGCCGACGGCAGCCTCCGCCCGACCTATCCGATCTTCGGCGTCCGGCGGCTGATGCAGCGGCTGTATGCGATGTTTCACCCCGGCGGCCTGATCAGCGCGCACCAGAGCACCTGCTGCGCGACGCCGACCCTGGCTTGGGCCGACTCGTATTGGGACGGCGAGCAGTTTGCCGGCGGCGAGCTGTCGGGCGACCCGCTGAAGAAACTCCCGCTCGGCGCGTTTCGCGCGGAGTTCATGGGCCGCAACTTCGGCGTGCCGTGCGAGTTCCTGGCCTACGAACGGCCGCCCGAATGGACGTTCGACCACGCCCTGGCGGTCTCGCTGCTGCACGACGTGCGGGTACGTCCCTGCGGGCTGGCCGCGCTGGAAAGAATGTCGCCGATCTGGAACGTGATGACCCGCTTCGGCGTCAGCCAGGCCGAGTGGCATCCCTATTGGGAAGCCAATCCACTGGCGTCCGCCGCGCCCGACGAGGTCAAGGTGAGCCTCTACCTGCACCCCAAGTCGGCGGAACCGAGCGGCCGCGCGCTCCTGGTAGTCTCCAACCTCTCGCCCAGCGAGGCCGTGGCCGCAAAGCTGGCGCTCGATCTCGGCCGGATGGGCCTAGCCGCCCCCGCGGCGACCGACGCGCTCAGCGGCGAATCGCTCGACTGTGCCGGCGGCCGGCTGACCGTTCCGCTCCAGCCAATGCGAATGCGCCTCGTGTGGCTCAAGTAGGGTGGTGCAAGCGCCCCATCACCATCCGCCCAACACCACCGACCACCCATTCCGGAGCCGCAAGCCTCAACACGGCCAAACGACAAGCGCCGCCCCACCAATCCCGCCACGTAGGGTGGTGCAAGCGCCCCATCACCATCCGCCCAACACCACCGACCACCCATTCCGGAGCAGCAAGCCTCAACACGGCCAAACGACAAGCGCCGCCCCACCGATGGCTGACTGCAAAAACCGCCGCCTACCGGTCGCTCGGGGCGAGCGCCAACTGCTTCAACGCGTCGAGGGCCGCCAGGATGTCGTCGCACGACACCTCGTCCCAACCGGTCAGCTTGTGGGCGAGGATCGCCAGTTTGAAGCTCTCCAGGGCGTCCCGCACGTCGTCGGGCAGCTTCGGGAGATTGGCGAAGGGGCGAATCGCCACGCCGCCCGACGAACCGGCTGAATCAGGGCCCGCCGGCGGACCGGCGTCGAAGGGCGGCTCGTCGTCCCCGTCATGCTCCGAATCAGCCTGGTCACTCGCGTCGTCGGCATCCGGATCGCGCACGACGCCGCGCGAGGCGTCGATCTTCTCCGGCGGAATTTCTTCGCGGGCTTGGGAGTCTTCGTCGAATTCGCTGGCGATCTCCTCGTCGGGCGGCGCCTCGCCGTCCGCCGCGCCGGTCGCTTCCCATCGCTGGTTCCGCATCTGGGCGACGGACCAACTGTTCTGCACGGCCCCTTCCAGCCACATCTCCGCATCGTGCCAATCGAGGGCCGCCTGGAAATGGCTCCAGAACAAGCCCGGAAAACTCTCGAAGCCGCCGCCGAAGCGGTCGTAGACGCGGCGGAGGCGGCCCACGTGCTGGCCGCTCACGTTGCCCACCCGGCGCGCCCAGGCCTCGTCGGAATAGGCCTGCGGAGGCGCGCCCGAGTCGATCATCGCCTTCCGCCAGGCCGAGATGATCCGCCCCTTCTCCCAGTTCGTCGTGCTTACCAGGCGGTTCCATCGCCCGAGAAACTCGGCCGAGGCCTGCTCGAGAACCTCGCTGCCGGCCCCGGACTGACCGTCCGAGGCAATGCCCGGACCTTCCCCAAGCACCTCGCCGTCAACGTCTTCCGCAAGAGCCCCGATCACATCCGTCGTGGGATTCTTTTCGTCCACCTTTGTCTGACCTCGTGTGTTCAACTCCCTCCATGCCGCGGTCCGCCGAGGGCAAGCGCACCCTCACCCACCGGACCGGGCGTCGATGACAAAGGCGATTCTACCACCCGTCTGACCCGAATCGGCAAGGGGCCCGACTCCTCCCGCCGAGTCGCCCGCCGGAGGCCGCCCATTTTCCCGAGAAAACCGGGCCTTTCGGACCGGCGGCCCGCGCCGGCCCGCCCGCCCCGGCGGCCGTGGAAAACCTGTCGACAAGTCCGCCACCGGACGCTAAGTGCTTGCGCAGTTTGCCGTTGGCACAATCGTCCGCCGCCGAGCCAACCTGCCCAGCGGCAGGTCCGCCCTGACGAAAATTCTCGCCAAAAAGACCCCGCGCTCCCCGGGAAAGACGGGTTATTCGGATTCTCGGGGGCAGAGCGAGCGCAGCGATCCCCATCGTCCGCTTGACATCTCCGCCCGAAGCGATAGATTCAACGGTTGAAACGGGTGCCAGGCGGCTCGTGGCCGCCTGGAGAATAGGGAAAACGGTGCAATTCCGTTGCGGTCCCGCCGCTGTAACCGGGGACGAGACCCTTACTTAAGCCACTGCGATAGACGGCGGATGCTTCAAGCCGCCAGCGTGGGAAGGCAAGGGTGGAGGACGATCCGGAAGCCAGAAGACCTGCCCGGTTTTCAGTCGATGTGGTCTCCCTCGAGGACAAGGGGCCTCTCGTGTTCTACCGATTCCCCGCCGGCCGTCCGGCTCTCGGCGGCCGGCTCGCAACGCCCTTGCGTCGCTCCTCGGCCAGACCCATCGGCATCGCTCGCGCTTCGTCTCTTGCCAAGCGAGGATTGCCATGCCTCACCTCCGGTCTTGCCGGCGCGGCTTCACGCTGATTGAACTCTTGGTTGTGATCGCGGTCATCGGGATGCTGATCGCCCTGCTGTTGCCCGCCGTGCAACAGGCCCGCGCTGCCGCCCGCCGCGCCCAGTGCTCCAACAACCTCAAGCAGATCGTCCTCGCCCTGCACAACTACGCCGACTCCAACCGCGAGATGCTCGTCGCCTACGTGATCGAAAACACCGAGCGGCTCAACTACCTGACCACCTACTCCGGGCGGCAGGGCAAGGCCCAGTTCTGGTTCGGCACGGTCGACTACGATCAGCCGGACCCGGCCGGGCAGCTCGACTATACCCTCGGGCCCCTGGCGCCTTTCATGGAAACCAACTACGAGGCCTTCCAGTGCCCCGACTTCGGCCCCGCCCAGATGGACCAGGTCCACTTCGGCCGGCCCGCCTCCGGCTTCGGCTTCAACGGCTACTACCTCTCCCGATCGTCGGGCATTGACTGGCTGCCGCCGACCTACATGCCGGCCCCCAGTCCCCAGCCCGCCACCAGACGGCTGGCCGACGTTGCCCAGACCAGCCAGACCGTGGCGTTCGCCGACAGCGCCCAGGTCCGCATGACGACGTTCTCTCCGCCGGCGTTCAGCTTCGAGGAAAACTGGATGCTCGATCCTCCCAGCAACAATTTTCCCACCGTCCACTTCCGCCACAACGGCGCAGCCAACGTCGCATTTCTCGACGGCCACGTGGAGACCCGTTCGCGGCACTTCAGGGTCGATGTCCCCGGCCCGAACTACCTCTCCGACACCCAGGCGCGGCTCATGGAGGAGAAACAACTCGGCTACGTAAGCGACGGCCACCTCGACGATCCCAGCCGCTGCGACGAACTCTACGACCGGTGGTGATTGGAAAGCTTTCAACCTCAGCGGCCGGCCTTCAGCAATCGGTTCGCGGAAGGTCGCCGGTGGGCCGGGAGAAAACGATGATGGATAGCGAGTTTCGGTGGGCATGGTTTTCCGCTGCTCTTCTACTCGGTGCGTTCGCGCTGGCTGGCTGCGGCAAGCGGCAGCCGATCGGCCCGGACCGGGAGGGGCGGATGGTCTACGTTGATACGGCGTCGGGCGAGGCGCTGGCGATGGACATCGCCGGCGAGTTCCCGGCGATCCACCCGCGGACCGGCAAGCGGACGCTGATGCCGGCACTGTACTGTCCGAAATGCGGCAAGTGGCACCCCGTGCCGCCGCCGGATCAGATCAACCGCACGGCTCGAGCGGCCCAATGCCCCAAGACGGGCGAGCCGCTGACGCCGGACGGGCCCTGGCCCGGCGAAGAGGCAAACGAGCGCCCCTCGCCGTAACGCCAACGCCTGAAAGAGTTGAACCACGAATGACACGAACAACACGAAAAAAATGACATGAAACAGAGGAGGGAATCCAGGGGTGAAAACTTGGGCCACGGATGAACACGGATAAACACGGATGAGAAGAGAGGGGCGAAGAGAAAGAGGACAAGCGGGCAGATGTGGATCGTTCGGCTCAAATCCCGCCGGCTTGCCCGGCGGATCCTTCACCGCAAATCCCGCCGGCTTGCCCGGCGGATCGTTCACCGCAAATCCCGCCGGCTTGCCCGGCGGATCGTTCACCGCAAATCCCGCCGGCTTGCCCGGCGGATCGTTCGGCTTCCGACTACATCACCGGCTTGCCCTTCCCCCCA
>Ga0123328_1002284_pt1 | contig 17424 bp, 19 predicted proteins | sample BioC12SIPDNA_2_FD_89702 | JGI IMG/M metagenome (GOLD analysis project Ga0123328, IMG submission 89702) | Anaerobic biogas reactor microbial communites from Washington, USA - Biogas_R1_A C12 SIP DNA | ecosystem: Engineered > Bioreactor > Anaerobic > Unclassified | place: Washington, USA...
GCCGAAGTCCACGTCCACCAGGCGGTCGAAACGGTTCTCCGTCTCGGTGAGGGTGAAGGCCTGGCCGGTGCCCCGCTGCAGGCCGCCGGCCTGCTGCATGAGGCGGGTGCCGCCGGCGACCAGGCCCGCGCCCAGCGCCAGGACGATGATGAGGGCGGTGAGCAGCTTCGTGCCCCGGCTCCCCCGGTTCCCCCGCCGTCGCCGGACGAGGGAGACGGCCCCCAGCAGGACCGCGGCCACCACGAGGGTCACCGCGAGGAAGAGGAGGAGGGGGACGCCGTAGGCGTCGAGAAGCGGGGTCATGCCCCCATTATGAAACGCGGAACGCCGTCCCCGGAGGGGGACGGCGTCGGCGGTGGGAACTACCTGGTGGGGTTACTTGTTGTCGCGCGGCGGGACGAACGCGGTGGCGACGGCACCGATGACGGTGGCGACGGCGAACACCAGGAAGGCGTCCGAGGCACCGAGGCCGAGGGCGATGATGAGGCCACCCATGGCCGGACCGGCGATTCCGCCGAGGCGACCGAAGCCGGCGGCCCAGGACATGCCGGCCTGACGGGCGCGGGTCGGGTAGTAGTTCGAGGTCATGCCGTAGACGAGGATCTGGGTACCGGTGACGCCCAGACCGGTGAGGGCGATGGCGGTGTACATCAGCGGGGCGGCGGTGAGGTACGGCATGGCGAACATGCAGGCGGAGGCGATGAGGAAGGTGGTGATGATGACCGGCTTCGGGCCGATGACGTCGGCGATCTTGGCGGCGGCCAGGGCACCGAGGGCGGCACCTGCGTTGAGGGCGACGAGGGAGTAGAGCGAGCCGTCGGAGGACATGCCGTTGATCTGCATGATCTGCGGGAGCCAGGTGTTGAGGCCGTAGGTGGCCATGATGGCCATGAAGCTCATGAGGCCGATCATGAGGGTGCCGAGCAGGAAGTGGCGGGAGAAGATGGCGGCCAGGCCGATCTTCTGCTTCTTCACGACGGCACCGTCGTGGTCCAGCTTCACGATCTCGTCACGGGTGAACTGCTCCTCCGGGAAGTCGTACTTGCGGCAGATCTCGCGGGCACGGTCGGTGCGGCCCATGGCGGTGAGCCAGCGCGGGGACTCCGGCAGCAGGAACCAGGCGAGCGGCAGGAGGATGAGGATCGGGGAGGCGCCGATGAGGAAGAGGCCACGCCAGGAGATGGCGTCCTCGAACCAGAGGGCGGAGAAGGAGGCGATGACGCCACCGAAGGGGATACCGGCGTAGCCGATCGCGTTGAACATGTTCTTGCGGTGTGCCGGGGCGAACTCGGCGATGACCGCGCCACCGCCGGCGGTGATGACGCCGAGGGCCAGGCCGGTGAAGAAGCGGGTGGCGCCGAAGAAGGCGATGCTGGTGGAGAAGGCGGACATCGCCATGCCGACGGAGAACCACGCCAGTGCCGCGAGCATCATCTTGCGGCGTCCGATGCGGTCACCGATCGCGCCGGCGCCGAGGGCACCGAAGAGGATGCCGATCATGGTGTAGGAGCCGAGGGTGCCGGCGACGGCCGGGGCGAGGTGGCCGATGTGGTGCGGCTCCGCGAGGAGCGTCGGCAGGACGGCGCCGTAGATGACGATGTCGTAGCCGTCGAACACCATCGTGAGGAACATGACGGCGACGACGCCGAGAACGGACATCTTGTGTTGGTTGGACTTCCAGCCGGGGGCGGCGGTCGTCATGCGCGGTAGGGCGGCGGGGGCTTTCACGGACATGGTGTCACTCCTTGGGTGAGATCTGGGGTGTGGCGTGACCCTCACCACAGATCGCTATGGCCTGGCTCACATTGATGGAGGATTTATAACAAGGATTCGACCCACCCGGAACACCTTCCGTGGGGAGCTACCCACGTCGGCATTGTTGTGACCTTCCCCCTTTGAGTGCGATGACCTGCGGATTCATCCTTTAATTCAGTTAATGCGGGCTAACTGTAAAGTTTGCAACAGGGGGTGATCACAAGTCACACCAAAGGCCCCGAGGGCGGTACCGAGCTTCATCGCCGGAAGCCCCCGGAACGCCCTTTCCCCTCCCCCGGAGCAGCATTCATTCAATTCCGCAACACTAACGTTGCCGAAATCAAAGATTCGCCTATCATGGTGGCAACGCGCCATCCGCCGGTACAGTCGGAAGGCGCACCCCGTTTAACGACAGGAAAGAGAACAACATGGCTGTTTACACCCTTCCGGAGCTCGACTACGCCTACGACGCCCTCGAGCCGCACATCGCCGCCGAGATCATGGAGCTGCACCACTCCAAGCACCACGCCGCCTACGTCGCCGGCGCCAACGCCGCCCTCGAGGCCCTCGAGGCCGAGCGCGACGGCGAGGCCAACCCGGACAAGATCCGCGCCCTGTCCAAGAACCTGGCCTTCAACCTCGGTGGCCACGCCAACCACTCCATCTTCTGGAAGAACCTCTCCCCGAACGGCGGCGGCGAGCCGACCGGCGAGCTGGCTGAGGCCATCAACCGCGACTTCGGCTCCTTCGACAAGTTCAAGGCGCACTTCACCGGTGCCGCCATGGGCCTGCAGGGCTCCGGCTGGGCCGTCCTCGGCTTCGACCACGTCGCTGACCGCCTCATCATCCAGCAGCTGACCGACCAGCAGGGCAACATCTCCGTGAACTTCACCCCGCTGCTCATGCTGGACATGTGGGAGCACGCCTTCTACCTCCAGTACAAGAACGTCAAGGCCGACTACGTCAAGGCCGTCTGGAACGTCTTCAACTGGGACGACGTCGCAGAGCGCTACGCCTCCGCGAAGTAACCCCCGCTTCTCGACGCCGCCGCACCCCGGGACACCCCGGGCTGCGGCGGTGTCGCCTTTTCTGCGCTACCTCCCCATGACGAAACGCCGGAACTGGTCCACCGGCGGCGCCTCCTGCGCCCCGGCGCGCCACACCATCCCCAGCTCCCGGTGGGCGGGCGGGTCCAGCGGGCGCAGCACGATGCTGCGGGGCGCGAGGTAGGGGTCGTCGAGGGGCAGCAGCGCCACGCCCAGCCCCGCGGAGACCAGGCCCGCGACGGTGGTGAGCTCCATCGACTCGAACACCAGATGCGGGCTGAACCCGAGCTCCCCCGTGAGGCGGTCGAGCAGCATGCGGGTGCCGTAGCCCGGGAGCATCCCGATGAAGGGCTCCTCCACCGCCTCCCGCAGGCTGACCGGCCCCTCCCCGGCCAGGCGGTGCCCCTCCGGGACGGCGAGCGCCAGGCGCTGCAACTCGAGTTCGTGCCACGCCAGCACGGCGTCCGCCCCGACGGACTCGCCCGGGCGGGGACCGACGAGGGCGATGTCGGCGGCGTCGGCAAGCACGCGGTCGATGAGCACCCGCGCCGCCCCCTGGTGGAGCTGGACGTCGACGTGCGGGTGCAGCGCGCGGTAGTCGCGGAGCAGGTCCGGGACCATCCACGTGCCCAGGGAGTGCATGAAGTCGAGGCGCACCGTGCCGCGCTCCGGGTCCATGAGACGTGCGACCTTCGTGCGGCCCTCCGCGAGTTCGCGCAACCCGGCGCGGGCGTGAGGCAGGTAGGCGCGGCCCCGGCCGTTGAGCACGAGACGGCGGCCCACGCGGTCGAAGAGGTCGGCCCCGACGGCCTCCTCCACCCGGCGGACGCGGCGGGTGAGCGTCGGCTGCGGGATGCCCAGGGCGGCGGCCGACTCCGTGAGGTGCCCGGTCTCGGCGACGGCGATGAATCCGCGCAGGTCGGAGGTCGTGAGAGGGCTCATGCACCAACCGTATCAATATGCGTCAATCCGCACATTTTACACATGATCCCCGGTGGGCGACGATGGGCACATGAGCCCAGGCCTGACCCGCACCGACCGCAACTACCGACGAGCCGTCCTCGCCATGCTCGCCGCCGGCCTGGCCACCTTCAACGCCCTCTACGCCACGCAGGCGCTGCTGCCGACCCTCGTCGAGGACCTCGGCATCACCCCCACCGAGGCCGCCCTCACCGTCTCCGCGACGACCGGCCTGCTGGCGGTGTGCATCGTGCCGATGTCGATCCTCTCGGAACGCTTCGGCCGCGGCCGTCTGCTCATCATCTCCGCCCTGACCGCCACCGCCCTGGGCCTGCTGCTGCCCCTCGCGCCCGACGCCCCCACCCTCATCGCGCTGCGCGCCCTGCAGGGCATCGCCATCGCCGGCGTGCCCGCCGTCGCCATGACCTGGCTCTCCGAGGAACTCGACCCCGCCGACCTGGGCCGCGCCATGGGCATCTACGTCGCCGGCACCACCGTCGGCGGACTCACCGGCCGCCTCATCCCGGCCGGCCTGCTGGAGATCGTCGACTGGCGGGCGGCCCTCGTCGTCAGCTCGCTCGTGGCGCTGGGCATGGCGGTCCTCATGACCGTCCTCCTGCCCCGCCAGCGCCGCTTCACCCCCAAACGGATCGGTCTGCGGACCGAACTCGCCGCCATGCTCGAGCACCTGCGCAACCCCCGGCTGGTCGGCCTGTTCGTCATCGCGTTCGTCGGCATGGGCGTGTTCGTGTCGCTGTACAACTTCTTCGGCTTCCGCATGATCGACCACTTCGGGCTCTCCCCCGCGCTGGTCGGCCTGGTGTTCCTCATGTACCTCTCCGGCACGTGGAGCTCCGCCCGCGCCGGCGCGCTGACCGACAAGTACGGTCGCGGCCGGGTGCTCATCGCCGGTGCCGCGCTCATGTTCCTCGGCCTGCTGGCCACGATGTCCGGCTGGCTGCCCGGCGCGCTCACCGGCCTGTTCCTGTTCACGGCGTCGTTCTTCGCCATGCACTCCACCGCCTCCAGCTGGATCGGCCTGGCCGCCACCAGCCACCGCGCGGAGGCGTCGAGCATGTACCTGTTCTCCTACTACGCCGGCTCCTCGCTGGTGGGCGCAGCCACGGGGGTGGTCTTCGCCCTGACCTCCTGGTCCGGGTTCATCCTTGTCCTCGCGGCGCTCCTGCTGCTCGTCGTGGCCAAGGCGCTGGTGCTGGGGCGCGCGGAGGTGCGCGTGGCGTAGCTGCCCCGGCCGGGTACGGCTAGAGCCGCTCCACGCCCGGCGCGCCCGCCCGCAGCCAGTGCCGCACCGCGGCCGTCGCGCGGCAGTCGTCCTCGTTGTAGCGCAGCAGCTGACGCCGGGCCTCCAGGGCTGTCGTGTCCGAGCCCCGGGAGATCCGGCGGGCGTTGACGGACTCCTCGCCGTCGAAGTCGCCGTCCTCCCACGTGTAGCCCGCCTCCGGGGCGACCACCTTGAGGCCCAGCCCACCCGGGCCGGCCAGCTGCGCGCGGACCAGACGGAACACGTCCACCCACTCCGGGGAGGAGATGAAGGCCCGCACCTCGGCCTCGGTGGGCACCCTGACGGGACCGAAGGTGCGCCCCGCGAAGCGCCGCGCGCTCATGAGCAGCCAGTGGTTCTCACCGTGGTTGGACCAGCAGTAGGCCGCGAAGCTCTGCCCCGCGGCGTGGGCCCGCGCCCGGCGTTCCATGAGCCAGTGCCAGAAGCGGGCGAAGTTCTCGGCCTCCCCGTCCCCGCCGAGCGGCACCCACGTGGCGAAGGGCTGGTAGTTCTCCCCGTCGAAGGCGCCCCACAGGTAGGCGCCCTGGTCGAGGTAGGCCTCCATGTCGACGTCGATCTCCACGTCCGTCGCCGGTGCCGTCACCTCGTCGACCTTCCGCAGCAGCACGACGCCGTCGCGCCAGGCCTGCGCCAGGCGGCTGGCGTCGCCGAGGTCGGCCTCGATGAGCCCGCCGACGGTGTCGATGCCCTCGTCGCGGTACTTCCTCGCCCGGTCGCCGGCGAGGTAGAGGGAGATGTCGTCGACGGCGACCAGCTGCTCCTCACACAGGGGCCAGAAACGGCAGGTCGCGCACTCCTTCACGCGGCGCGGGAAGTCCGGCAGCTCCGCGGTCAGCGCGGCGTCGAGGGCCGGCTGCAGCGGGGCGGTCGGCGTGAGGAAGGCACGGGAACGGTCTTGACCAATGGCGGCGCCGACGCCGGAGTCGACGCCGATCTCCTCCAGCGCGCGGGCCGCGAGACCGAGGCGGTAGCCGTCGGTGACGTGGTGCCGCAGCCGGTAGCGGGCCTCCACCGCCTGCCCGAGGCCGAGGCGGGCGGTGGCGATGACCGGGGTGGAGCAGCCGTCGTCGGCACGCGCCACCCGGTGGTTGCTGATGATCACCGGCATGTACGTGTCGTCCGGCCGCCGGACCAGCAGATCGACGTCGACACGCCAGTCCACGCCGGACGAGGTGCCCGTGAACACGGCGCCGGTGATGAGGTCCGCCTGCGCCGCCAGGGCCTCGAGGGTGGCCATCTCCGCGTGGAAGGAGTCGTCCTCGAGGGGGACCGGGGGGACGTCGACACGCAGGAAACGCTGACGGTCACCGCGGGCGGGGCGCACCGGAAGCAGGGCGTGGACGGCGGCGCGGGCGGCCTCGACGCGTTCCTGCCGCATCCGGGCCGCGCGGGTCCGCGGCACCTCCGGATGCCTGAGCTTCTGGACCTGCCGGTAGCGGCAACCCACCAGATCAGCGGCGCTCACAGGCTGGGCAATCACAATGGCGTGAGCATAACCCACCCTGACAGGTAATGTTGAACCCGACCACGAACTTCCGGAAAGACTGAGGCTAATCCACATGGGCATTTTCGAGGCCATCCGTAAGGGCCGCGCTAAGACGAAGGCAGAGATCCAGGCCGCGAAGGTCCGTGCCAGGAGCGAGGCCAAGCAGGAGGCGAAGCTGCAGCTGAAGCGTGAACAGCTGCTGCAGAAGTTCGAGAAGGACCTTCTCAAGGAGGAGCGCAAGGGCCTCAAGGCGAAGCGGAAGCACGAGCGCCGCATGGCGGAGAACACCCTCGAGCAGCTGCGCGCCGGCCGCCTCAATGCAGCCACCTTCAAGCGTTACGCCGGACTCGCCCGCGTCGCCCTGCCGGTCATGCTGCCCCTCATCTACCGGGCGGTCACCGCCGGCCGCGAGCAGGTCGTGGACGCCCGCGCCCGCAAGCTCGGCGTCAGCGCCGATGAACTGGCCCGTTTCTCCGGCCACGGCGCCGACCTGAAGGCACGTATCGACGGCATCAGCCGCACCCTCAACCGGGACCACCTGCCCACCGGTTTCGTCCGTGACGTGGAGGACCGCCTCGCCGAGCTCCACACCGCGACCGACAACGCGGAGTTCATGACCCCGGAGCAGCGGCGCCGCGCCCACGCCACCATCTCCCGTGACATCGACGCCGTGACCCAGGAGATCCAGGAGCGTCTGCGCCGCCCCTAGGGTCATTTCCCTCGCAAAAATACCGCCGTCAATACGCCCCTGTAAGCGTATCGACGGCGGTTTACATTTCCCATGTGAATCACTATTGGGCAATATGCATTCAGGGTACCCATAAAGTGCCCCGAAACGTTACTATGTGAATGACCGCTTAAACGGATAGTGGCTTTATCCCCACAAAAGGAGAGACATTCCCATGGCCCGTCGCGAAATCACCCAGTACTTTGATGACCTCGACAATTCCCCCCTCGAGGACTCGGAGGTGAATATCATTCATTTCAGCGTGGACGGCAGCCACTACACCCTCGATCTCTCGGAGGAGAACGCCGCCGCTTTCCGGGCCGCACTTGATCCGTGGATCGCCGTCGCCCAGGTGGCCCAGGCCCCGCAGAAGAGCCCGGCCCGCGCCTCCTCCGCGTCCACCGCAGCCCAGCGTGAGAGGTCCCGCGCCATCCGCGAGTGGGCCCGTGCGAACGGCATGGACGTCTCCGACCGCGGCAAGATCGCCGCGTCCGTCCTCGAGGCCTACGAGAAGGCCCAGGGCAGGTAGCCCCCGGGGAAGGTCAGAGCACGCCCTGCTCGCGTGCGGCCGCCACGGCGGAGGTCCGCGAGCGCACACCCAGCTTGTCGTAGATGTGGACGAGGTGGGACTTCACCGTCGCCTCCGAGAGCATGAGCTCGTGGCCGATCTCCCGGTTCGAGGAACCGGCGGCGACGAGGGTGAGCACCTCCAGCTCACGGGGGGTGAGCGAGGTGCGCGGGGTACGCACACGCGTCATCAGGCGGTCCGCGACCACCGGCGACAGCGCCGAGTCACCCTCCGCGGCGGAACGCACCGCGGCGAGCAGCTCCGCCGGCGGGGCGTCCTTGAGCATGTAGCCGACGGCCCCGGCCTCGATGGCGCCGAGGATGTCGGCGTCGGTGTCGTAGTTGGTCACCACGAGCACGTGCGGCGGGTTGGACATGGACGCCTTGATGCGGGCGGTCGCCTCGGCACCGGTGGTCACCCGGGTGCCCTCGACGCCGGGTCCGAAGCGCAGGTCCATGAGCAGCACGTCGATGCCGCCCGCCTGGGCGGCGGCGACGGCCGCGTCCGCGGTCGCCACCTCGCCGACGACCTCGATGTCCTCGGCCTCCTCGAGCACGGCTCGCAGTCCCATACGGACGATCTCATGATCATCGGCCAGCAGCACACGGATCATGACGGCATCAGGCCCCTTCCTCGTTCGACGTTTCTGGTTCGAGTGTAGTCGTCTCCGCGGCGTCCTCCGGCAGGGGGATTGCCACGGACACCGCGGTGCCGTACCCGGGCGTCGCCTCCACCTCGAGTACCCCGCCCTGTTCGGCGGCGCGCTGCCGCATGGCGTCGAGGCCGACGTGCCCCAGTCCGGCGGGGCGTTCCTGCACCGTCGCGGGGTCGAATCCCCGCCCGTTGTCCACGACGTCGAGGCGTACCTCGTCCGGCTCGTAGGTCACGGTCACGCGGCACCGGCTCGCCGCCGCATGCTTCGCGACGTTGCCCACCGCCCCCTGCGCGATACGCAGCAGGGCGGCCTCGGTCCGCATGGGCAGCTGCCGCACGGCCCCCTCCACGCCGACGTCGATGGTCAGCTCGCCGGCGGCGGCGAAGCCGGCGGCCATCCGCTCGAGCGCAGCCTCCAGCGAGGTCTCCTGCAGGGAGGCGGGCGTGAGGGCGGCGATCATGGCGCGGGCCTCGCTGAGGTTGTCCCGGGCGGTGGTGCGCGCCAGGTCGATGAACCGGGTGGGGCCGGCCAGCTGCTCCGGGGAGAGACCGATCTTCTCCAGGTCCCGGTCGGCGGAGTGCAGCAGCATCTGGATGCTCGACAGCCCCTGCGCGACGGTGTCGTGGATCTCGTGGGCGAGGCGCTGGCGTTCCGCGGCGACGCCGGCGGCGCGTTCGGTCTCCGCGAGCTGGGTGCGGGTGTTGATGAGCTGGGCGATCAGCTCCTCACGTTCCCGGCTGATGCGGATCAGCGTGCGGAACGCGTAGTGGATCGCCAGGACCACTCCCGCGGACACGGCCGGCCCCATGACGCCGCCGACGGTCAGCCCGTTGGGCACCTGCGTGAACACCGACGCGAGTGTCGCGGCAATGACGGCGACCACGCCGCGGATGTCGTCCATCACCCGGAGGTAGAGGAAGAACAGGGTGAACACGAGGTAGATGCCCACCGGCGAGATCATCATCGCCAGCACCCACAGCATCGTCAGGCTGAACAGCCACGCCAGGGCGGTGGGTTCCCGCCACTCGGGCAGCAGGGCGGTGCCGTAGAAGTAGAGCACCGCGAAACCCGAACCGAGCAGCAGGTTGAGGGCCGCCTCGCCGAAGGGCAGGTTCACCGAGGACACGAGCGCCGCGATCAGCAGCACCGTCGTGAGGATGTGCACACCGTCGATGAGCGCGTCCTCGTCGGGGGCCCGGGTGCGCCGGAGCTCCTCCACGTCGTCGAGGGGATCTAGGCTGGTCTCCATGCGTCTGAGCCTACCGAGCGTCCTGCCCGTCGCCCTCCTCACCGCACTCACCGCGGCGCTGGCGGGCTGTTCCCCGTCGGAGAGCCCCGAGTCGACCCCGCGTGCCGACGCCCCCGGGATCACTGAGGCCCCCGAGACCGCCGAGGTCACCGACTCCGGCCTGCCCCACGACGCCCTGCCGGAGGTCCCCGGCGGGCGGGACAGCTGGGAGGAGTGCCCGTACCTGGACACCGAGTGGGTCTCGGACACGAACGGGCAGCGGACCCTGGGGGTGGGCGTCGACACGCGTTTCGACACCCCGGCCTGCGTCTTCTGGTCCTACCCCGAGGAACCGCACCTGACGGTCATCGTCCGGGACATGGCCGACGTCGACGCAGCCATCGCCGTCGTGGACTGGGCCGCACCGATCGACACGACGGAACCCGCGGAGGACCCCGCGGGCTGGTCCGGGGGCCGGGCGGGCGCGGGCATGGTGCCGGACCGGGTGGGCTCCGTGTACGCGGTGCAGAAGGACGACCGGGCCGTGGTGGTGTTCAGCAACCAGGATCAGTCGGTCAAGGCGGAACTGGTCGCTACGGAGGTCATCTCACGCCTGGGGCTGTGATCACACGGCCACGTCGTTGTAGGGCATGAGCGTGGACACCCACGGGAACACGACCTCCATGAGCAGGAGGAACACCGCCACGACGAGCGCCACGACCAGCAGGAGCTTCACCGGCCAGGGGCCCGGCAGGGCCCGCCACAGTGGTCCGTACATCTACTTCTCCTCCAGTACTGCCGGACGCTGCCCGGCGATCTTCGGGGTCGACTCGACCTCGATGGCGTGGACGATCATGCGCTCGGCGTTCGAGAACTGCGGGTGGCACGTGGTCAGGGTGATGAGCGACTCCATCGACTCGTCGACCTGGGTCGCCGCGAGACCCGGCACCGGGTTGATCACCTCGACGGCGCCCGGCAGGGTGATGTGCCGGCCCTGCACCCCGGCGTACTCGCCGGTGGTGATCCGCTCGACCTGCTCGGGGGTGAGGCAGCCGGTGGCCTCCGCGCGGCGGGCGTCCCCGACGGCGTCGATGGGCAGGACACGGTAGGTGATCCACTCGGTCTGCGTCTCGACGACCACCGCGTCACACACCTTCAGGTTCCCCAGGTCGTTGAACGGGGCGCCCTTGCCCACGCGGTGCCCGGCGACGGCGAAGTTGCCCGGCTCCCCCGGCATCTGCGTGTCGACGTACCGGCCCGGCCCCGCGTTGAGGTCCTCGTCGGAGGTGCCCTCGACGATGGCGAACTGGAAGTCCGAGCCGAACGCCGGCACGTACATGCGGGCGAAGGCCTCACCGAGTTCCGGGGTCAGGCGCTGCCGCGGGTTGACCCGCTCCCCGTCGCCGCCCCAGCGCGCCTCCAGGGCGGAGGCCTTCTCGTCCTGCAGTTTCCCCGCCGCGATGTTGGTCCAGTAGGACTCGTAGAAGGCGAAGAGCATGACGATCACGCCCGCGGTGAGCAGCAGTTCCCCGAGGACCTGGGAGACGCTCACACGTCGCCGGGGATTGTCGGTGCGGTTGCTCATGCGGGATAGACTCCTGGGAACGATACGATCGTCAAAGACTCACTGCAGTCTAGCGCCGAATGCATTTCTGCTGAATCCACTGAAGGTCAGGTGTCGCCCACCGTGCTCGAACCGTTCATCTACCCCGTCTCAGGGGTCCTGAAGCTCTGGCACATACTGCTGCACTCGGTGCTCGGGATCAACGACTCGACCGCCTGGATCATCTCCCTCTTCGGACTGGTGCTCACGGTCCGCCTCTTCCTCGTGCCCTTCTTCTGGGCGCAGGCGAAGACGGCCCGCATCTCGACTGCCATGCGCCCCGAGCAGATGGCCCTCAAGGATGAGTACGCCACCCGCACCGACAGGGAGTCGGTCGCGGAGCAGATGCGGCGCGAGAAGGAACTGAAGGAACGCTACGGGCACAAGGTGTCCGCCGGCTGCGTCCCGGCGCTCATCCAGCTGCCTGTGTTCCTCGGCCTGTACCAGGTGCTCATCCGCATCGCCCGCCCCACCGACGAGCTGGCGGTGGCGGCCGACACCCGCGTCGGCTTCCTCAACGCGGAGGAGATCAAGGCGTTCCTGCGTGCCACGGTCAACGACGTCCCCCTGCCCGCCTACATCTCCATGCCCGAGGAGACCCTCGCCCGCCTGGGCACCACCGCCGGCGACGTGCGTTCCTTCGTGCTCCCCTACCTGCTGGCTGCGGTGGTGTTCACCAGCGTGAACATGGCGGTGTCGATCTGGCGCAACCAGCAGACCCTCGACTGGGAGTCGGGGATGGCGCGCGGCATGCACCGCGTCATCATCATCCTCGCGGTGCTCGTGCCGTTCCTGCTGTTCTGGATCGCGTTCACCGGCCCCCTGCCGGTGGCGATCGTCCTCTACTGGTTCGCCAACAACCTGTGGACCATGGTGCAGACCCTCATCATGTACCCGATCCTCCACCGTCAGATCCCGCTCGACGAGTCCTTCCACGAGCTGCACCGGCAGGGCCGGGAGAAGGCCCGGGCGGCGGCGCGTGAGGCGCGGCAGGTGAAGTGGGACGCGCGGCGTCGGAAAGCAGTGGGCGCCGTGCAGCCGTGGCGGATCCCCGAGATCAGCCGCGAACTGAAGGCCGAGAAGGCCGAACGCCGCGAGCGGCTGGCGGCGGAGAAGGCGGAGCGGAAGGCGCTCGAGAAGGAGCGTCAGCAGGCCCGCAGCGCCCTGCAGCGGGAGGAGACGAACGCCCGCGTCGAGCGGTGGAGGGCGAAGCTGGAGGCGCGGAAGAACGCTAGATCGAGTAGTCCGCCGGAGGAGCCGACAGCATCTGACGGGCCAGATCACGGGCCGTCTGCAGCGGAGTGACCTCCCGGGCGAAGCGCGCGCCCGCCAGGCCGCCGTCGAGGAAGATGAGCAGCTGGTTCGCCTGCGTGGCGGAGGGGTAGCCGTTCTTCGCGGTGAGCAGGTCCGTCATCGTCTGGTGCATCCAGCGGCGGTGCTCCCGGCAGGCGGCGACGATGCCGTGCTCGGACTCGGTCTCCGGGCGCGGGTACTCGTTGGCGGCGTTCTGGAAGTGGGAGCCGCGGAACTCCTTGCCCGGCTCCTCCGCGATGGCGAGGTCGAAGAAAGCGAGGATCTTGTCCTCGGCGTCCGTCATCCCCTTCGTCCGCTCCTCCCAGGCCGTCCGGTACTGCTCGTCGAGGTTCTCCAGGTAGGAGATGACCAGGGCGTCCTTCGAGCCGAAGAGGGAGTACAGGGACGCCTTGGCGACGTCCGCCTCCCGCAGGATCCGGTCGATGCCGATGACCCGGATGCCCTCCGTGGTGAACAGGTTGGTCGCCGAGTCGAGCAGTCGCTGACGCGGGCTCGGTCGGTTGCGACGCCGCGCGGTCGTCGTCTTCTTCCTCACTGTTCCTGCGGACACGTGGGTACCGGTTCCTTTCTGGGATCGTTCGGGACTACCTCTCCCACACAATATAGACAAACCGGTACGTCTTTTGACAGTCGCCCTGCATACGGGCATGAAAAAACCCGCCCCGAGGGGCGGGTTCATGCGGGGACCCGCAGGCTAGCTCCGGCTGCGACCGGTCACCATGTTGACGATGGTCAGCAGGATCACCGCGCCGAGCAGACAGGTGAGGAAGCTGAAGATCAGGCCTCCGCCGGCCACGTCGACCCCCAGGAGGCTGAGGAGGAAGCCACCGAGTAGACCGCCGACCACACCGACGACGATGTTGAGCAGGAGACCCTGCTGGGCGTCCGTGCCCTTGATCTTGGAGGCGATCCAACCGGCCAGGCCGCCGATGATGATCCAACCGAGAATTCCGAGTCCGAGCATTGTGTTCTCCTTTGGTCCGTGCAGTTACCTGCCATTCATGCGTATGTGAACATGTCTAGTCTGTCACGACACCGGCGCGACCGCACGGGGCAAAGCAAAAAGTAACGGGATCGTTGCAGAAATGAACACAGATGTTGACCGCCGGGAATCCCACATAAAACAACTACCGGAAATGACAGATCCCCCGTGCCGGTCCGGGACCGGCACGGGGGAACGTCGACGGGCAGAGGTTAGAGCGACTCGGGTCGCACCACCATCATCGGGCACGGCGCCGACTGCAGCAGCGCACGCGATGTCGAACCGAGCAGCATGCCCTTGAAGCCGCCACGACCGTGGGAACCCACGACGAGGAGCTGCGCACCCTCGGAGTTCTCCACCAGGGCCCGCACCGGACGGTCACGCGTGATCACCTTGCGCACCTGGACGTCCGGGTACTTCTCGGTCATCGGTGCGAGACGCTCGGCCAGCATGTCGATCTGCTCACGCTCGACCTCCTCCCACTGCTGCTGGGCGGCGGACAGGCCGGCCAGCGAGGCCTGGACCTGCATGTCCATCCAGGTGTGGACGGCGACCAGCTCAGCACCACGGGCGTGGGCCTCGGCGAAGGCGATCTCGGTGGCCTTCTGGGAGACGTCGGAACCGTCGACACCGATGACGACAGGGCCGTACTTGGTGGACTCGTCGACGGTGTTGTCCTCGCGCACGACCACGACCGGGCAGGAGGCGTGGGAGACGACGGCCGCGGAGACCGAACCCATCACCATGCCGGACAGGCCACCCAGGCCACGCGAGCCCATGACGATCATGGTGACGTCACGGGACATGTCGAGCAGCATGTCGATCGGGGAGCCCTCGGCGATGGTGTGGCCGATCTTCAGCTCCGGCGCGACCTCGTGGGCGATGGCACGGGCCTCGTCGATCTTCTCCATGGTCTCGGACTGCAGGTCGTCGAAAAGCTCCTGCGGCGGGACCATGCCTTCCGCGTAGAGGAACTGCGGCATCGTGTACGACGATGCCAGCCGCAGCGGGATGCCCCGCTTGTTGGCAGTGTTGGCTGCCCAACGGACCGCGTTGTGGGAGGCCGGGGAGCCGTCAACTGCTACAACGACGATATCTTCCTGAGTCATTTCGTGCGCCCTTTCCTTCGTGAGGATCAGATTATGAGTATCACAAATTATTGTACCGGTTGATGACAGGTTTGAGTCAGATGTTACAACCAGTTGACCTGGCGCCCGCAGGGCAGGATAGGCTGCTCTAAGCTGCGTTTACGCCGGGATGTCGATGGGTCGTGCGGCGTCCGAGTTCGCCGGGTACAGCAGGCTGTAGATGACCTTTGCGATATCGAGCATGACCGCTCCGATACCCTCAGAGGAAAAAGCGATGGCCGGGTTAAGGATTGCGTCGAAGTTCATGTCTGACAGAGTAGTACAGCCTCCCCGCGGACAACGGTCACCACTTCCGGTCCGCGACGGACTCACCGCCACCCGCGCCCGCCTCCCCGAGGACGCCGCGCCGATGACCGCCGGCGAGTGGGTCGGCCACCTCATCGCCACCCAACGTCACCGTCACCCGCGTGACGACGCCCACGCGCTCCGGCAGCGTTTCGAGGACGGCCTCGTCGTCGACCGCCGCGGAGTGGCCTTCGGCTTCGAGGACCCCGTCGCCCCCGGGCAGGACGTGTTCTTCTACCGCCTGCCGGCCCCCGAGCCCGAGGTCCCCTACGAGATCGGCATCCTCCACCGCGACCGGGACCTGCTCGTGGCCGACAAGCCACCCTTCCTGGCAACCATGCCCCGCGGGAAGCACATCACCGAGACACTCACCGTCCGCCTGCGCCGGGCGCTGGATCTTCCCGAGCTCACCCCGGCCCACCGCCTCGACCGCCTCACCTCCGGCCTGCTCCTGTGCACACTGCGTCGCGACGTCCGCGGCGCCTACCAGCAGCTCTTCGCCTCCCGCGCCGTGACCAAGACCTACGAGGCCATCGCCGTCCACGACCCGGCCCTCCAGCCGGGCACCGTGTGGCGTTCCCGCATGATCAAGGTCCCCGGCGAGATCCAGGGCCACATCGTCCCCGGGGAACCCAACGCCACCACCACACTTGTCGACGTCATCCCCCTCACCCCCGAGGAACAGGCCACACTCGAATCCGTCCACGGCCCCTGCCCACCCCTGGCGCACTACGTCCTGCAGCCGGAGACCGGCCGCACCCACCAGCTGCGCCTGCACATGTGGGAGGCCGGCGTCCCGATCCTCGGCGACAACATCTACCCACGGATCCACACCGAGGATGAGGAGGACTTCCGACGCCCCCTGCACCTGGTGTCCACCGGACTCTCCTTCGTAGACCCGCTCAGCGGCGAGGGCCGAACCTTCACGGCACCGCGCCGGCTGCTGCCGGTGCAGCACTGACCCGGGCCACAAGGAGGCACCCCGGGCCAGAAGGCACGGGGTGCGGATGGACGGGGTTCAGACGGGGCGGACTATCACTGCTTCCAGGCGACGAAAACGTAGAGGTAGTTGCCCTCCTCCTTGACTTCCACGCCAAGGCCAGGATTACCGGTGACCGGCTTCTGGCCCGAGGGGTCGACGAAGATGTCGGCGCTGGCCTTCGGGACCCTGTGGATGCCCGCAAAGTATCCCGGCTTGGCCGGCAGATCTGCCCATCGGCAGTCGCCACAACGGCTCCGCTTGGTCCACTTCTGGGCGGAGAGGTCAACCTGGAGGAACTGCTTCAGGTAGTTGTTCAACGCCGGGTCGTAGGGGTTCCAACCCAGATACTGGTAGTAGTTGAGCGTGTCCTGCTTGAACTTCGCCACGTCAAAGCCCGGGACCGGAGGCGGATCAGGCTGGGGCTGCGGCGCGCCCCCGGAGGAGCCCTGGGAGGTCAGGTCAAAGACTCCGCCTCCACCGCCCTGGGGTTGGGCTTCAGCAGGCAGGACAGAGATGGTCAGTGCTGCAGCGATAAGCGGCCCTTCCGGATCTGGGGTGCGTAGCCGGGATGAGGTACCAAGTATGAGGATCGGGACCCACCACAAGATATAGGGGTCCTTAGGTCGCGAAGATGAAAGTTCCTACACAACCATCTTTCGCCCCGAGGACCTATGCCCGATTCTACGTCTCTTATTGCTGACACCATCATCCGGACCGTTGAACTCGGCCTGACCATCACGGGCGCCGCGATCGATGAGCGCCACACGTGGATCACCTGCCGCCCGGTGGAACAGGATGCCTCCTGCCCGGCCTGCGGTGACGAAGGCCGGCTGCGTGATCACCGGATCCGTGAACTCGTGGACCTGCCCGTCGTCGGGCATCCCACCCGGTTACGGATCCGGCTACCCCGGTTCACCTGCACCAACACCGCCTGTGCGACAAAGATCTTTCAACAGCAACTCGTGTGCGCGAAACCGAAAGCCAAGCTCACCGACCGCTGCACCCGCTGGATCCTCCAGCGCCTGGCGATTGACCGCATGAGCGTTGCCGCGATCTCGAAGTCCCTGGACATCGGCTGGGATCTGGTCAACCAGGTAGCCCTCGAACAGGCCTGGGAGCTGATCTACGCTGACCCCACCCACCTGGCCGGAGTCCGCGTGCTGGGGGTCGATGAGCACAAATGGAAACACCGCCGTGGCGACGGTACTCCCGGTTTCGTCACCGTCATCGTCGACCTGACGCCGAACGTGGACGGCACCGGGCCCGCCCGGCTGTTGGACATGGTGCCGGGCAGATCCGCTGAGGTGCTGCGCCGCTGGCTCGCCGCCCGGGAGAAGTCCTTCCGCGACCGGGTGAAAGTCGTGTCGATGGACGGATTCGCC
>Ga0123328_1002285_pt1 | contig 17423 bp, 15 predicted proteins | sample BioC12SIPDNA_2_FD_89702 | JGI IMG/M metagenome (GOLD analysis project Ga0123328, IMG submission 89702) | Anaerobic biogas reactor microbial communites from Washington, USA - Biogas_R1_A C12 SIP DNA | ecosystem: Engineered > Bioreactor > Anaerobic > Unclassified | place: Washington, USA...
GCGGGTACGGGGCGGCTGTCCTTCGGAAAGCGCGCCCCTGGTCGCGCTGCGCGCTCCCTTTTATCGCCCGCCCCGCTTCGCGTCGCGGGTACGGGGCGGCTGTCCTTCGGAAAGCGCGCCCCTAGTCGCGCTGCGCGCCCCTGGTCGCGCTGCGCGCTCCCTGTAGGTTGAGCTCTCTGTTATGATGATCACAATGGACTGTCGCTATGCCGAAACGCCCAAATAACGGCGCGCCCCTTCGCGATCGGAGGGGGCGCGCCGGGGGCCTACTTGAGCTTTCCGACGATCGGCAGGTCCTTCAGCACCGATTCGCCGTGCGGGGAGCCCTTGACGGCGGCGGTCAGGTCCTTGCCGGCGACGTTTCCGTTGTGCACGCCGTTTTTCCAGGCGGCGACGTCGGTCACGTCGTAGATGACGCCGTTGACCACCACATAGGCGGGCTGGCCGTCCTTGCCGTTGTACGCGGCCAATTCCTCAATCGTCAATTCGAGTTCCGCGGGGGTGGCCGCCTCGGTCGGCACGGCCGCTTCGGTTGCGGCGGGCGCTGCGGTTGCGGGTGCTGCGGTGGGCTTCGGCGCTGCGGCCGGCGCGCACGCGGCGAGCGCGGCGGCGACGACAAGCGCCAGCGCGGCGAGTGCGAGTGCTCTGAATTTCATTGTAATTCCTCCTTCAACACAGCAAGCTGCGATATGTTTCCGCTGTATTGATACCCCGGAGGAGGTCCTGTCCCAACGCGCCGCGAAAATTTAACGCGAGAGCATGCCGACCGCGGGATCGTAGCGGAAATGCGTGCCGCGGTAGGCGTCGTACGGGCGCTTCTTCCAGCCGCTCCGGACGCGATCGAGGATTTCCTCGAGCGGAAGCATCGCGCCGGTCGCGGAGTGCGCGGTCACGCACAGCGCGCCGGCCGCCGCAGCGGCGTCGAGGCATTCGAAGATCGAGTGGCCGCGCAAAAGCGCCGCGAGGAAGCCCGCGATGCTCGTGTCGCCCGCGCCGGTCGCGCTTTTGACCTCGCCGACCTCGAACACATGCGTGAAGAGCTCCCGGTCCGCCCAGCCCGCGGGGTCCTTCGGGGCCGCGCCGCCGATCCCCGCGAGCGCGTCCCTGCCGGCGGTTTTCAGGTAGTAGCCGCGCGTGCCGCACTTGATCGCGGCGATTTTCGCGCCCATGCCGAGGAGCGTTTCGCCCAGCGACGGGAGATAGTCTATGTCGAGGTGCTTGAGCACATCCGCGTCCAGCCCGCGAAGCCGCGCGTATTCCGCCGGGTCGAGCATCATCAGGAGCTCCTCGGCGCTCGGGAACACCATGTCGGCGTACGGCAGCGCGTTTTCGAAGATCGTTCGCCAGTCGAATTGTATCATCCGCTCGTCGGGGTACGAGAAGTCGAGCGACGTCGTCATGCCCATGTCCTTCGCCGCCCGCAGGATTTTCACGAGCTCCGCGCCGCCTTCCTCGGCCATCCGCCGCATCGCGGTCGGGTAGCCGAAGTGGAACGCGCGCGCGCCGCGCAGCTTTTCAAAATCGACGTCGTCCGCCCGGAAGGTGTCGTTCGCGGCGGCATAGTGCAGGAAGATCCGGTCGACGCCGGGGGGCGCGAGCACGATCGTATAGGACGAGTCCTCGCCCTCGCGGACGCTTGCGCACGAGGGGTCGCCGCCGAGTGCGCGCAGGAGGTCGCAGGTCATCCTGCCGAGCGCGTCGTCGCCGATCTTCGCCGCGAGCGCGGTCGAAACGCCGAGCTTCGAAAGCGCGATGCCGGTGTTTCCGACGCTGCCGCCGGTCGAGAACGAGTTCTTCCCGGTCTTTATGAGCCTTCCGGGGATGAAGATGTCCCTCGCGTCGGCTGCGCCCGAGAAGAACTCGGGGATGATGTCGACGCAGACGTGGCCGGCGCTGACCGCCTCGTACATGGGCATGCCCTCCTACAGTCCGTGCAGCGTGCGGGTGATGATCTCGTCCTGCAGCGCCGCGTCGAGGTTGACGAAGTACTCGCAGTAGCCGCCGATGCGCACGATGACGTTGCGGTATTTCGCGGGCTCGCGCTTCGCCAATTTCAGCATCTCGGCGTCCGCGAAGTTGACCTGCACCTGCGGCCCGCCGGACTCGAGGTACGCATAGAGCAGCGCCGCGAGCGCGCGCTTGCCGGCGTCGCCGCGGACGACGGACGGGTTCAGCTTCACGTTGAGCGCGTAGCCGCCGGTGACCCTCGAGTGGTCGAGCTTCAGGACCGAATTGAGCATCCGCGTCGGGCCGGAGACGTCCTTCCCCTGCGACGGGCCCATGCTGTCGCTGAACGGCTCGCCGCGGAGCCGCCCGTTCGCGGTCGCGCCGGTGATCTCGCCGTGGTAGATATGGAAGAAATAGCCGAACAGCGTCGAGACGTACTTGTCGCGGCGATCCGGGGCGTTGTAGGAAAACACCTGGTCGTCGAACTTTCGGAGGATTTCCGCGGCGAGCCGGTCGACGTCGTCGAGGTCGTTTCCGTAGTGGCCGCATGTCGAGAGCAGCCGGCGCTCGTCCTCGAAGCCCTCGAAATTCGCGTCGAGCATTCCGGAAAGCTGCGAGAGGGAGAACCGCCGCTCCCCATACACGCGCTTCCCGATCGCGGCCATCGCGTCCGCGGCGGTGCCGAGCCCGTAGGCGTAGAACGACCAGTGCGTGCCGAGCTCAGCGCCGCCCTGGAACATGTCGAGGCCGCTTTCGACGCAGCCGTCGATCAGCATCGACGCGAACGGGTCGTAGCACTTGCCGGGCATGTCGCCCCGCCGGTCGTCGGCCTCCAGATAATCGGCCTCGACGTGCTCCCGGAGGACGGCGAAGTACGCCTCGCGGAACCTGTCGAAGCTGTCGAGCTCGCCTTCGCGCCCCTTGTAGCGGCGAAACACCTCCTCGAACAGCATCGGGAACGCGATCGGCTCGGTCACGCCCCAGTTCGGCTGCCTGCCGGGGATCATGATCTCGACGCAGCCCATGTTGTAGTAGTCGTTCGCATATTTGTCCGCGTAGCCGAGCCTTTTCAGGTTTCCGATCCACACCTCGTCCGCCATCAGCATCGGCTGGCCCGCGCCCGCGCGCACGCAGTCGATGATCCGGTCGCAGTACCGCGCGGGGTTCTTGCGGTTCACGCGCGCGCCGACGTTCGGGTAGGGGAGCTTCATCTCGGCGATGACCTCGAGGCAGAGGTCGGTCAGCGCGTTGACCGCGTCCTCGCCGCCGGGCGTGATCCCGCCGATCGTCAGGCTCTGCACGGTGCGCATGCGCGGCTCGTTGACCTTCAGCCAGAAGCAGCAGAGGATTTCCTTTGCCTCCTCGCGCGTCAGCCGGCCGGACGCGACGTCCCGCTCGTAGAGCGGGAACAGGTACTGGTCGAACCGCCCGAACGACAGCGCCGAGCCCCAGAGGATCGTCATCATGACCTGCAGCATCCACATAAACTGCACGCCCTCGCGGAACGTCTCCGCCGGGCGCGCCGAGAGCCTTTTCAGCATCAGGCCGATCTCGGCGAGCTCCCGCGCGCGCGGCGCGGGGGCCTTCGCGGCCTCGGCGAGCGCGAAGTCGGCGTAGCGCAGGAAGAAGCGGCTCGACGCCCGGCAGACGATCGACTGCGCCTCGTAGAAATCGGAGGGAGGTTCGCCCGAGCGCGCGCGAATGTCCGCGAGGCGCTTGTCGAAGCCTTCCGAGAGCATCCTGCCGTAGTTCAGGCTCAGGTGGTTCGCCGCGAACCAGGGGAGCGAGTCGATCTCGCGCCGGACGTCCTCGCCGTAGTCCAGCTTGAACGCGCGCTCGAGCTCGCGGCCGATCTCGTACGCCTCGAGCCGCGGCGAATACTCCGCGCGCATGTCGCGGATCAGCGCCTGCAGCTCGTCGTAGGTGATGCTCGCGTCGTGGTAGACGCGGCTCATCAGCGCCCAGCGGCTCTTCTTCGTCGTGAAGCTGTCCTCGAACGTGCGGATGCCGCCCGATCTCTCGGCGCGGTTGCGCTCCTCCCGGTTTTCGAGGTAGCGGTCGAGCACACTCCGCGCCGTTTCGCGCTGCTCCCCTGAGCCGGGCGCGTCCTCGCAGACGGGGAAGAAGTTTGCGGCGCTTCCGACGATCAGTTCGTCCGGCAGGATCGCGAGCGGCGCGCGGTCCAGCAGGTGCGCCTGCGCCTTCGCACGGCGCAGCTCGACGCTCTCCCCGCGCGTCGACGCGAGCGATTCGTGCGCGAGCGGGTAGAACAGCGTCCGCCGGACGCCCGCGGCGTTCAGCTGCCCGATGGTATTTCGGAGCGCATCGATCCGCCCGCTCACAGCCCTCGCCCCCATTCGCGGCCGCCCATCGAAAGGATCTCGGCCCTCCATCGCTCGACGGTCTCCCGGTCCGGCGCGCGATACGGCGACGGGCCGTCCTTCCCGAGCCGCCGCGCCTTCGACGAGCCGAGCGGGTGGTACGGCATGATCTCAAACCCGCCGACCGGCAGCCGCTTCGTCAATTCCGCGATCGCCCGGAAGTGGTCCTCGACGTCGTTGACGCCCGGGATCACCGGGCAGCGCAGCACGACGTCCGCGCCGGAATCGCACAAAAACGCGATGTTTTCGAGCACGACCGCGCTCGGCATGCCCGTCACCGCGGCGTGCTGCGCCTCGTCGGTCAGCTTGTAGTCGACGAGGAACAGGTCGGTGAGACCGAGTATCGCGCGGTAGTCCTCGCGCGCGCCGGCGCCGTTCGTCTCGATGCAGGAGTGGATGTCCTCGGCCTTGGCGAGCGCGAGCAGCTCCCGCAGGAACTCGGGCTGCATCGTCGGCTCGCCGCCGGTGACCGTCATGCCGCCGCCGCTGCGGTCGAAGAAGCGCCGGTCGCGCGCGACCTCGCGGATCACGTCGATCGCCTCGAGATCGGCCCCGACCGCGGCAAGCGCCCCGCTCGGGCAGACCGCGACGTCCCGGCCGCCGCAGGAGCACCGGTCGCGGTCGAACGCGTGCCGGCCGTTTTTGGACGTGTGCGCCTCGCAGACCGCGGCGCAGCGCCCGCAGTTCTCGCACCTGCTCTCGATGTATGAAACTTCGATGAGCGGCGATATGCCCTCCGGGTTGTGGCACCACGGGCAGCGCATGTTGCAGCCCTTCAAATAGACGGTCGTGCGGATGCCCGGCCCGTCGTCGACGCAGAACGGCTGCACCGAGAACACGCGGCCGGTCACGGTTTTGCCCACCGAAGCCCCCGGGGCGGAATGTGCGCCATGGGCCGCCTCCTTTCAGAGCACAATCGTCTCGACGGAATTGCGGAGCTCGGAGAGCAATTCGGCGTCGATGCCGGCGTCCGTGACGACGAGCGAGATCTCCGCCCACGAGGCGAAGCGCATCGGCGCGCGGCAGCGGCTCTTCGTCGAGTCGGCGACGAGTATCGACCGCTTCGCGGCGCGGAGCATCGCGCGCTTGACCTCGCACTCCTCCATGCTCTCGACGCACGGCCCCGCGCTTCCCTCGAAGCCGCTGGTCCCGAGGATCGCGACGTCGGCGTTCAACTGCGAGAGCATCTCGGTCGCCCACGCGCCGGTCGCCGCGCGGCTCGAGAGCCGGATCGCGCCGCCGAGTATGCAGACGGGCCGCTTCTTCTCCGCGAGCAGCTGCGCGGCCTCGAGCGAATTCGTGAAAAACGCGACGTCGGTGCGGGCGGCGAGCTGGCGCGCGACCTCGGCGACGGTCGAGCCGGAGTCCAGGAGCACCGTCGCCCCGGCGGGCACCATTTCGGCGACCGCCTTCGCGATCTTCGCCTTCTCCTTCGGGTTTCGGGTCGCCTTCTCGAAGAACGACCGCTCCATCGCCTGCGTCGTCGCGATCGCGCCGCCGTAGCTCTTCTCGGCGACGCCGCGGCCCTCGAGCCAGAGAAGGTCCTTGCGGATCGTCTCCGCGCTGACGGCGTAGCGGCGCGAGAGCTCCGCCGCGGACACCTTTCCGTCCCGGATCAGCGCCCTGGCGATCTCGTCGCGCCGCTCGCGGGTCATCTTCTGCGCCATAGCCCCTCCAAAATGGTTCTATGGCCCGATTTTACAACCGTTTTCAAGCAAAGTCAAGTTGTTTTTTGCTGCGCTACATCCTGCGCAGCGCGTCGATCGGGTTCAATTTGCTCGCCTTGCGCGCGGGCGACCAGCCGAACAGTATCCCGACGGCCGCCGAGAAGCCGACGCCGAGCGCGATCGCGGCGTAGGAGAGCTGGAACGACGTTCCCATGACCGAGCACAACGCCGCCGACAGCGCGACGCCGAGCAGCGCCCCGGAGACGCCGCCGACGACCGACAGCAGAAACGACTCGATCAGAAACTGCGCCTGTATCTGCCCCGGGCGCGCGCCGACGGCCTTCTTGAGGCCGATCTCGACGGTGCGCTCGGTCACGGAGGTCAGCATCATGTTCATGATGCCTATGCCGCCGACGACGAGCGCGATCGACGCGATGCCGCCGAGCAGCGCCGACATCATCGAGAGCATCGAGTCCATTGTGTCCTCGATCGAGTCCATCGTCGTGATCTCGTAGGTGTCGTCCTCGTAGTTGTACAGCGCGTCGAGAAACGCCTCGATCGAATCCTGCACGGCCGCGGAGTCGCCCTCGGTGTAGACGGTGATCCCGGTCACGAGCGACTCGCTGTTCATCTTGAGCGCCGTCGTGTAGGGGATCATGATGTCGGCGGAGCCCGAGAGCATGCTCTGGACCGTCTCGTCCGCGGATTCGGAGAGTATGCCGATCACGGTGAAGTCGAGCCCGCCGATGTAGAGCACTTCGCCGACCGGATCGACGCCGTAGAAGAACAGGTCGACCATGTCCGCATTGATCAGGCAGACGCGGCTCTTTCCCTCGAGATCGAGCGCGTTGATCGCCCGGCCGCGCGCGATGGCGTCGGGGTTGCTCTCGAAGTAGAAGTCGTTCTTGCCGGAAACGGCGACGCCGGTCTCGAGCGCGCCGCCGCGCGCGACCTTCGTGGAGAGCGAGACCGAGGGCGTCACGCCGAGTACGCCGTCGAGCTCGGCGATCCTGCGCATATCCTCGGCGTCGAGGCCGGCCTTCAATTCCGTGCCGGTCGCCGAGACCGTCAGCGTGCCCGCGCCCATCGACGAGAACGAGTCCGAGATCGAGCCGGAGACGCTCTGGATCGTCGTGATCAGCGCGATGACCGCCGTGACGCCGATCAATATGCCCAAAATCGTCAGAAACGAGCGGAGCCGGTTCTGGCGGATGTTCGCAACCGACATCCGGACGCTCTCGACGAGCATGAAAAACGAGCCGAGGATGCCGGAACCCATGCGCTTCACGGGGACGTCGCCTCCTCTCCCTCCGTCAGATTTCCGTCGATGATGTGCACGACGCGGCGCGCGCACTTCGCGATGTTCAGGTCGTGCGTGATCATGATGATCGTGCGGCCCTCGCCGCTCAACTGCTGAAACAGCTCCATGATCTGCCGGCCGGTCCTCTGATCCAAGGCGCCGGTCGGCTCGTCCGCGAGCAAGAGCGTCGGGTTCGTGACGAGCGCCCGCGCGACCGCGACGCGCTGCTGCTGGCCGCCGGAGAGCTGGTTCGGGCGGTGGTGCATGCGGTCGGAAAGCCCGACGAGCGAGAGCATCTCCCGCGCGCGCCGCTCGCGCTCCTTCGGCCGGACGCCCGCGTAGATCAGCGGCAGCTCGACGTTCTTCTGCGCGTCGAGCCGCGTGAGAAGCTGCGCGTTCTGGAACACGAAGCCGATCTCGCTGCCGCGGATGCGCGCGAGCTCGAGCTCGTCGAGGTCCTCGATGCGGTTGCCGTCGAGCGCGTACTCGCCCTCGGTCGGCTGGTCGAGGCAGCCGATGATGTTCATGAGCGTCGATTTGCCGCTTCCCGAGGGGCCGAGCACCGACAGGTACTCGCCCCGCTGAATGTCCAGGTCGATGCCCCGGAGCACGACCGCGTCCTCGTCGCCCATTTTGTAGACCTTTGTGATGCCGCGCATGCGAAAGAATTCTCTGTCCATCGCGCCACCTACATGCCGCCGGGCATCATGCCGCCGCCCGTGCCGCCGCCGAAGCTCTCCATGCGCTGGCGGAATTCCCCGCCGCCCGCGCCCGAATTGAAGCTCTGGCCGGGGATGGTCGGCATGCCCTCCGTCCTGTCGCCGAACAGCCCGCTCAGGAGCCCGGACAGCCCGCTCGAGCTCGCGTCGCTCTTCGCGACCGCGTAGACCGCGTCGCCCGCGGAGAGCCCGCTCTTGATCTCGATGAAGTTGTCGTTGTCGACGCCGGTCTCGACGTACACCTGCTCCATCTCGCCCGCGTCGTTTCGCTTGAGCACATAGGCGCTGTTGCGCATGTCGAACGAGAGCGCGTCCTTGTTGAGGATTACCGCGTCGATCGCCTCCTCCTCCGGGATCGTCACCGTGACCTGCATGCCCGGCAGCGCGCCGTCGGCCCCGTCGACCTCGGCCGTCACCGTGTAGTAGGCGGTCGAACCGCTCGAGGAGGGCATGCGGTTGATGTGCGCGAGCTTCGAGTCGAACGTGAGGTCGAGCGCGGTCACGGTGACCGAGCATGCGAGGCCCACGGACACCTTCGAGATGTCGTACTCGTCGACGCGCATCGAGACGCGCAGGTTCGAGAAATCGACGATCTGGATCAGGCTCGCGCCCGCGACGACCTCGTCCTCCTCAGCGACGCTGATCTGGTTGACGGTGCCGTCGAAGCTCGCCTTCAGCGTCTCGCCGCTCGAGAGGCGCATGAGCCTGTCGCCCTCTTTGACCTTCTGCTCCTCGGAGACGTAAATCTTGCGCACCGTCCCCGCGGACGAGGCCGTCAGCGTCTCGCTGTTCTTCGCGGCGATCGTGCCCGTGAAATCCATCGAGTTTGAGATCGTGCCGACGACCGCCGTATAGCTGTCGTAGGTCGTCGTCGCGGAGGCCTTCAACGCCGGCAGCGCGAACAGATAGAACGCGCCCGCCAAAATCGCCGGCAGCACCGCGAGCGCAATCAGCTTCTTGAGCCGCCTGCGCCATTTCTTCTTCGTCTTTCCACCGTTCAATCGCTTTCCCTCCCGTTCCAACCGCTCGTCTCGCCGCCGCCGATCGCATCGCCCGGGCCGCCCGTTTCGCTCCGGCCGCCCGTTTCGCTCCGGTCGCGGATGACCGTCGTCTCGCCGAACAGCGCCTTGTAGATGCCGCCGAACGAGAACCCGCCCTCTGCTTCCGCGGCTCCGTCGGCGAAGTAGACGGTGTCTCCCGCCTCGAGGCCCGAGACGATCTCCACGGCCATGCCGTCGTCGATCCCGAGCTCGACCGGTTTCCGCTCGTATGTCCCCGCGGCGCCCCTGACCAGCACGTACGCGCCTTCTTCGTCGAACGCGAGCGCGTCCATGTCGAGCACGACCGCGCCTTCGACGCTCCCGTCCGGGATCGCGACCGTCGCCTCCATGCCCGGAAGCACGCTGTCCGGCGCGTCGATGTCCGCCGTGACCGTGTAATAGGCGACCGACCCGCCCGAGGAGATGCGGTTGATGTGCGCGATCTCCGTCTCGAACGAGAGGCCGAGCGACACGACGGTCGCCGTGCACTTCTGGCCGACCGAGATGCTGTGGATATCGTACTCGTCGACCTTGAGCGTCGCCTGCAGGCCGTCGAAGTCGCACACCTGCACAAGCGTCGCGCCCGGCCAGACGGCGTCGCCCGCCGAGACCGCGACCTCGTCGACGGTTCCGTCGATCTCCGATACGTAGGTCGAGCCGTTTTCGAGCTTCAGCAGCTTGTCGCCGGTCTTGACGCCCTGCCCGGTCGCGACGTACACCTCCGAGACGGACGTGCGCGCCATCGCCATCGCCGTCTGCGAATGCTTCGCCGAGATCGTCGCGCCGAAGCTCATGTGGGTCGAAATGTCGCCGAGCCGGGCCTCGCGGCTCTCGTAGGTAAGCGCCTCGCCCGCGCCGAACAGCGGCCTGAGCGCGCCGACCGCGATGGTCGCGATCCCGGCGAGCACAAGCAGCAGCAGCACATGCTTTACCCTTCGCGCCCTTTTTGCGTTTCGCATGCTGTCCCTCCTCCCGCTGGATATTTGTAGCATGCAAAGCTAAATCGGACCCAAAGAAAGCCGTGAACAGACGATGAACTTTGAAAATCTGCGATATTCACAAACCGTCCATCTTTTTAGGGTGAATTCAGCTCCCGGATGTACTATAATGGAGAAAAGCGGGGAGGGGGGGCGGCGCGATGCGGCTGTTGATCGCCGAGGACGAGCGCGACCTTGCGCGGGCGCTGTCCGCGATATTCGAAAAGCACAACTACAGCGCCGACGCGGTGTACAACGGCGTCGACGCGCTGGACTACGCGCTGTCGGGCGCGTACGACGGGATCGTATTGGACGTGATGATGCCGGGGCTGAACGGCTTCGAGGTCGTGAAAAAGCTGCGCGAAAAGGGCGTCGCGACGCCGGTGCTGCTCTTGACCGCGAAATCCGAGGTGCCGGACAGGGTCGAGGGGCTCGACGCCGGCGCGGACGACTACCTCGCGAAGCCGTTCGCGGTCGCGGAATTGCTCGCCCGCGTGCGCGCGCTGCTTCGGCGCTCCGAGCGGCTCGTTCCGGACGTGCTCGAGTTCGAGGGACTGACCCTGAACGCGGCGACCTACGAGCTCGGCGCGGGGGGCAAGGGCATGCGGCTCTCGAACCGCGAGTACCAGATGATGGAGATGCTGTTGAAAAACCCGCGGCACATCGTGTCGACCGAGCAGTTCATGGAGCGCGTGTGGGGCTGGGAGTCGGACGTCGGCGTCAGCATCGTCTGGGTGTACATCTCGAATCTGCGCAAGAAGCTCCAGGAGCTCGGGGCGGGCGTCGAGATTCGCGCGACGCGCGGCGTCGGCTACTCCGTGGAGGCGTCGAGATGATCGGGCGGCTTCGGCGGAAGTTCATCGCGATCTGCATGGCGTCGGTGTTTTTCGTGATGGCGGTCGTCGTGCTGCTCATCAACGGCGTGAACGCCAAGCGCAGCGACGGCATGATCGACTCGATGCTCGCGGCGATCGCCCACAACAAGGGCCGCTTTCCGCGCGCGGAGGAGCAGGAAAACCCGCGGCCGCCCAGGCAGTCGCCGTTTATGTCGGCGGAGGCGCCGTTCACGACGAGGCACTTCTCGGTGCTGCTGTCGGAAGACGGCGAGGTGCTCGAGACGAATACCGAGTCGATCGCGGCGGTCACGGAGGAGGACGCCGTCTCGTACGCGCGGGAGCTCCTCGAAAAGGGCCGGGCGTCCGGCTGGAAGGGCGTCTACCGGTATCTGCGCACCGATCAGGACGGTGGCGCGCTGTTTACGTTCCTCGATTCCTCGGAGGCGCTGCGCTCGCGGCAGCAGCTGCTTTTGATCTCCTCGACGGTCGCGCTGTTGAGCTGCGGCGCGGTGTTCGTGCTCGTGCTCTTGCTCTCCGGGCGCGCGATACGGCCGATCGCCGAGAGCATACGCAGGCAGCGGCAGTTCATCACCGACGCCGGGCACGAATTAAAGACGCCGCTCACGATCATCTCCGCGAACTGCGAGATCCTGGAGATCAACCAGGGCGACAGCGAGTGGCTCGGCAGCGTCCGCGGCCAGACCGACCGGATGCGAAAGCTCGTGAACAACCTGGTCGCGCTGTCCCGGCTGGACGAGGAGCAGCCGCGGATCGAGCGGGCGAAGTTCTCGATCAGCGACGCGGTGTACGACACCGCCGCGGCGTTCTCGTCGGCGGCGGAGCGCGAGGGGAAGCGGCTGATTTTGAACGTCGCGCCGGACTGCGAATACGTCGGCGACGAGGCGGCGATGCGGCAGCTCGCGTCGATACTCGTCGACAACGCGGTCAAGTACGCGGACGCCGGGGGCGAGATACTCGTCGAACTCACTTGCGGAAAATCGCCGGTTCTCTGCGTGGAAAACAGCTTCAGCGCCGTTGCAACGCTGAAGCTGGACAGATTGTTCGACCGGTTTTACCGCGCGGACCCGGCGAGGACCGGCTCCGGCAGCTTCGGGCTCGGGCTCGCGATCGCGCGCTCGATCCTCGAGGCGCACCGCGGCTCGATCCGCGCGGAGCAAGCCGGGCCGGGGCGCATACGCGTGCGCGCGCGGCTTTAGATGACGATCGTCTCGAAGCCCATCATCTTCCCGAACGCCTCGATCTCGCGGACGTCGACGTCGTAGACCAGAGCGGAGTGGTGCGTGCCGCCGGCGAGCGAGAACTCCTTCAGGAACTGCGCGATGGGCTTCCTCGGCTTCATCCAGCCCTGGATCGAGCGCCGGTACGCGCCGAACTCCAATCCGGCGTCGAGCATCTCGACCGGGGACAGCGTGAGCGTGAACCCCTCGCCCATCGGCGCGAGGTTGATGAACACGGACTTGCCCGCGCGCATGCAGCCGTACGCCGCGGCGGTGTTGCCGCAGGAATTGTAGTTGAACGGCACGTCCGCGAGCACCGGCTTCCACTTCGCGAGGTTCAGGTTCAATTCGCCCATGTGGTTGAGCAGGATCACGTCTTCCTTCCAGTCCGGGCAGAACATCTCGGTAAACGTCGTGTTCGGGTAGACCGAGCGCAGCGCGCCGACGAGCCCGGCCGTCAGGACGTCGCCCTCGCCGGCGTAGCCGAGGCCGCGCATCAGCATCTTCGAGCACTCGTGGAAGGGCATCTTCGGCATGCCGCATTGGTCGAGCGTCAGGAAGTTGACCGTGCACGCGGTGAGGTTCAAATCCTCCGACCACCTGCGGATCGCGAGGCCGGAGCGGAGCGCGAGGCGGTAGTTTTCGAAGTCCTCGATCTCGAACCGGAAGCGCGCGCGGTCCCACGCGATCTCGGCGTCGATCTCGGCCTCGGTCACACCCTCGACATAGCGCCGGACGGCGTCCGCGTCCATGGGGAACACCTCGGCGCCGATCTTGCGCCTGAAATTCTCGGCCTCGATGAAGAAATCGCCCATGCCCTCGAACGAGCCGCCGACCGAGCCGACGCGCGCATCTTTGTACGCCTTCCGGACGGCCGCGGCGCGGCAGAGTCCGGCGACTTCCGAGATGACCTCGCCGTGCAGCGCGTGCCCGGCGCAGATGTCGTAGCGCCGCCCGTGCTGCCGAAGCAGATTGCACATGTCCTGCACGCCGTGTATGCCGTGGTTTTTCATGATGCCGCTCCGGTAGCCGGCCACCGACAAGAGCTCGTAGTCCGGCGTCGTGTCGAGCACGATGATCGGCGCGTCGAGCGAGAGCAGCGCCCCGATGGACTCTTCCGAGGGCGAGTACGCGAGGTGCTGCGTCACGACCGCGTCGACGCCCGAATCGTTAAACAGCTTCGCGGCCGCGTCGAACTCGGGCTTGATCCGGCAGACGTCGGCGAGCACGACCTCGAGGCCCTCGCTCTCGAGCATCGACACGAGCGTGCGCATGTGCCTTTCCATCGGCTCGCGGTTTCGGGTGTTGCTGTCGTCGTAGAGTTTGATGTACAGGGGCAGGTAGCCGATCTTGATCTTCTTCATAGTCGCCTCCGTCAGCCGTAGATGTCGGCACGCGCGCCGTCGATGAGCTTTTTCGCGTTCAGGAAGAACGCGCGCTCGATGTCCTGTTTTCCGAGCCCGACCGCCTTCGCCGCGCGCTTGAACGCGAGGATTTCCTCGTACATGAAGAACGTGAGTCGTTCGGCCTCCTCGGGCGAGACCTCGCGCAGGTGCGGGTCCTGCCTCGGGTCGCCGTACATGCCCGGCGGGATCAGGTTTATGTAGGTGTTGTTCTCCTCGATGCGCCGCATGCGCATGCGGAGGATCGGCATGTCGCTTCCGAACAGCACGCGGGACGGGCCGACGGCCTCGAGCAGCTTCGTCATCGCGAACTCGCAGGTGTTCGCGCAGAAGTCGAACATCAGGTCCGCGCAAGGAGAAAGCGCCTCGAACGCGTTACCGACGTCGTTTTCGGTGTACGCGCGGCCGATGTGCGCGATGATGAGCCGAATTTTCGGGTATTTCTGCTTGATCTCGAGCATCTGCGCGAGGTTGACCGGGTCCTTGAGCCGGCCGTGGCGCGGTATGTGCAGCATCACGATGCCGCCGATCCTGTCGATCACCTTGAGCTGATGGTGCGGGAAGAAGTCGAATATGCGGATTTCGGCCTCGGGGAGGTACGCGGGCGAGAGGTCGAGGTACGACTTTATGCCGAGGAAGCCGCCCCCGCGGATGCGCTGCTCCAATTCCTCCGCCGACTGCTCCGGGCGCGAGAAATAGAGCGCGGGCACGCCGGCCCTTTCGGAGCACTCGCGCACGTATTCGTTGAAGGCGTCGAGGTGCTCGCGCCCGGCGTTTGTGAAGATCAGGGGCGTCACGCGCTTCCCGGGGAACATCAGCCTATACGTCTCCAAGAGATCCTCGATGCTGTTGTCCCTCGCGACGAGCGACGGCCACGTCACCGTGCGCTTCACCTCGCCGGGCTTGAGCACCTTCTTCGGGCGTAGCGCCTCGAGCCACACGTGCGTGTGGATGTCGATCATCTCGTCCGGAAGGAAATCCCTGAGCTCCTGTTCATACACCTGTCGGTCGCAGTCCGTCACCTGAAAAAGGCCCATGGTTTCAACGCCCCCTTATCCCTTGATCGCGCCCGCGACCAGTCCCTTGATGAAGTACTTCTGCAAAAGCGCAAACAGCGCGATGATCGGCAGCGACGCCATGATGATGCCCGCGAACGCGTAGCCGTACTCGGACACGTACTGCCCGAAGAACGCGTAGATCGCGACCATCAGCGTGGGCTTTCGCACGTTGTTCAAGATCGACGCGCTGACGAGGTAGTCGTTCCAGATGCCGATGCCCGCGCGGATCAGGCAGGTGGCGGTCACGGGCTTCAAAAGCGGCAGGAAAATCCGCAGGTACACGCCGAACGTCGAGCAGCCGTCGATGTAGGCGGCCTCCTCCAATTCCTTCGGGAGCGTCCGCATGAACCCCGTGTACAAAAACACCGAGAACGGCAGGTTCCACGCCGCCTGGATGAGCACGTTCCCCCAGAGCGAGCCGTAGAGCCCCATGTCCTTGATGAGCACGACGAGCGGGATCAGCGCGCCGATGAACGGGATGACCATGAGCGCGATGATCGACGAATAGTAGATGCGAAAGCCGCGGTGCTTGATCCGCGCGATCGCGAAGCCCGCGAGCGAGCCGAACAGCACGACCATCGCGAGCGACACGAGCGTGATGAAGCCGGTGTTCCCGAGCGCCTGAAACAGCTTCATCTTCTTGATCGCGTACGCGTAGTTGTCGAACGAGATCATCTCCGGCCGGACGACGAGCGGGAATTTGACGATGTCCGTGCGCTTCTTGAACGCGCCGATCACGAAGTAGTAGATCGGCAGCCAGAACACGGCCGTCGAGAGCGCGAGCGAGAGGGAGCCGAGGACTCTCTTGAATACTTTCATCAGTAGATGTCCTCCCTCTTGCGAAGCACGACGAGCTGCACGAGCGATATCGCCGTGATGATCAGAATCAATATGACGGCGAGCGCGGAGCCGACCCCGAACTTGCCGGACTGGAACGCGAAGAAATAGATGCGCTGCGTCAGAAGCCTCGTCGAGTAGCCCGGCAGACCGCCGGACACGAGCCACGGGAGCTCGTACATCTTGAACGCCGCGATCGACGTCGTGAGCACGTTGATCGTGATCGACGGGGCCATCATCGGAATCGTGATGTGGCGCCGGATCTGGCCCATGCTCGCGCCGTCGATCGCCGCGGCCTCGTGAAGCTCGGGGGAGATGCTCTGCAGCCCCGCGAGGAAGATCACGATGCAAAGCCCCGCCTGCGCCCAGACCGCCGCGAAGATGACCGCGAGGTTCGTCAGTCCGTAGGTTTCCAACCAGTTGACCGGCGAGAGGCCGGCCATCTTCAATATCGCGTTGATGACGCCGTTGTTGTAGTTGTACATGATGCGCCAGACGATGCCGACGACCGAGCCGCTCAAAATGCACGGGAAGAACCAGAGCGTGCGGAACAGGCCGCGGGTGAACCGGCCGCGGTTTTTGCTGTCGAGCGCCAAGGCGAGTATGAACGAGAGCACGATCACGAGCGCGGTCGTGCCGACCGCGAACGCGAGCGTCGCGACGGCCATCTGCCAGAAGCCCTCGGTCGAGGGCAGCATCCTGTAGTTGTCAAGCCCTATGTAGGCCATGTCCTTGCTGACGCCGTTCCAATCGTGGAAGCTGTAGATGACGACGTTGACCAGCGGGACGATGATGAACAGTATGCACAGAAGCGTCGTCGGAACCAGAAACGCGACGCCCGTCCGGATGCGCGCGCGCTCGAAGCTCGAGTGGCGCTCGAACCTCGAGTGGCGCTCGAACCTCGAGTGGCTCGACCGGGCCGTGTGGGCCTGAGACATGTCTTTCACCTCGAAACTCGGAATTTCCGAAGGGGGCGCGGGCGCCCCCTTCGGGAGAGGAATTACTGGGCGGCCCTGTTGTAGGTCTTGAGGTATTGGTCGATCTCCTGGATGGCGGCGGCGGCGTCCTTGTTTCCGCCGTAGACGTCCTTCAGGGTCGTGCACGCGGCGTCCATGAACTCGTTCGTCCAGATGTTGAAGCCCATCTTCACGAACATCGCGGCGTTCATCGCCGGCACGATCTCGGCGATCGCGGACGGGAGAACGATCTGATCCTCGGTCATCGTATCCAGCACCGGCACGGTGCCGCGCGCGTTCTGGATGATCTTGAAGTTCTCGGGCTGGAACAGCCAGTTGAAGAAGATTTCGCGGGCCTCGACGACCTCGGGGGACGCCTCGGCCGCCGACAGGCCGAACGCGGTCTCCGGGGACACCGAGATCCAGACGCCCTTGCCGGCCTCGTTGAACGGCGCGAGCGTGGCCTTGACGTACTTCGCGTCGCCCGCGGCGGTCTCGATGCCGCTGCAGATGTTGTTCGCGGTCCAGTTGCCGGCGACGCACATCGCGACGATGCCGTCGGTCATCGCGGCGGTCACGTCGTCCTCGGTCATCGCGCCGGTGCCGGTCAGCATGTAGGGCGCAATCTGGGCGAGGTGCTCGGCGATCTTCGGGTACTTGAGGAAGTCGAACGTCCCGGCCATGAACTGCTCCTCGTAGACGCCCAGGCCCAATTCGTCGCCGGCGACGTTTCCGATGATCAGCTCGAGAAGCATCCAGCAGGTCGTCGTCTTGTCGCCCGCGAGCGTCAAGGGCGCGATGCCGGTCTTCGTCTTGATGTCCTCGCAGCACTGGATGAACTCATCCCAGTTCTCGGGGACCTTCGTCCAGCCGGCATCCTCGAGTATCTTCATGTTCAGGTACAAGGTCGAGAACGCCGCGCCCTGCGTCAGGCCGAACAGCTTCCCGTTGTAGGTGAACGCGTCGCGGTACGCCTGCGGGATGTGCTGCGACACCTCGAGCGTGTTCAGGTCCGCCAGCAGCCCCGCGTCGACGGCGTCGTAGAACGTGGACAGGTTGTCCAC
>Ga0123328_1002286_pt1 | contig 17421 bp, 14 predicted proteins | sample BioC12SIPDNA_2_FD_89702 | JGI IMG/M metagenome (GOLD analysis project Ga0123328, IMG submission 89702) | Anaerobic biogas reactor microbial communites from Washington, USA - Biogas_R1_A C12 SIP DNA | ecosystem: Engineered > Bioreactor > Anaerobic > Unclassified | place: Washington, USA...
CAGAGCCTGATCCAGCCAGGAAAAGGCCTCGCCGCCCTCCTCGGCTGCCTCGACCAGCTCGGTCAACGCAGCAACCACGTCGCCATCCACTAGGTGCTGGGGGACGCTACGAACCAACACGGTGCCGCTGCCAAAGGGCGAGAGCACCAACCCGACGCGAGCTAGCTCATCCAAATGCTCCTCGGCCAACTCGGCCAACCGCGGAGCGAGCTCGACGACACGCGGCTCCAGGAGGTCCTGCGTCACGACCGCCGCCCGCTCGGCCTGCTTGGAGAGCTCCTCGTAGCGAATGCGCTCATGCGCTGCGTGCTGATCGATCAAATAGAGCCCGCCGGGGCCCTCGGCCAGCACATAGGTCTGGGCCAGCTGCCCGATGACACGTAACATGGGCAGCCGTCCGCCGCCAACCAGCTCACCTTGGCTGTTCGGCGCCTCCCAAGACCCGCGCGTCAGGCCGCCGTCCCGTCCGTCATCGGGCAGCAACAGCGATGGCGATCGATCGGCGTCATGGCGGGGAGCCTGCCAGTCGTCGCGCCCGCCAATGTGCGCGATGATCGGCACATTGCCTTGGGCCATCAGCGTGGTCCGCACGGCCCTCTGCACTGCCACAAACACATCCCGTGGCCGCTGGAACCGGACCTCACGCTTGGTCGGGTGCACGTTGACGTCCACATCACGGGGCGGCAAGGTGATATTGAGAACCACCACTGGATGGCGCCGTTGGGGCAAGAGCGACTGGTAGGCCTCGCTGATCGCATAGGAGAGAGAGTTGTCCTGAATCCAGCGACGATTCACCAACAGGGTGATATCCTGCCGGCTTGAGCGATGGACGGACGGTCCGCTGACATAGCCCCACACGGCGATCTCGTGGTGATCATCGGCCGGAATCTCGAGCATTGCCTCGGCCACGTCCAGCCCATACACGGCCACGATGGCGTCATAGAGCGCTCCCGTGCCGGTCGTTGAGATCACCGAACGCCCCTGATGCGTCAGGCTGAACCGCAAAGACGGAAACGCCAAGGCATAGGCGCTGACGAGGCGCGCCACATGGCCGGCCTCGGTCGCGTCGGTTCGCAGGAACTTGAGCCGGGGAGGCGTGTTGAAAAAGAGATGCTCCACAGCGACGCTAGTTCCGCTCGGCCGGCCCACAGCCTCGCTGCGCGCGACGCTGCCCCCTTCTATGCGGACGCGCGTGCCGGCGGCGTCGCCGGCCGATTTGGTCGAGAGGGTCACGTGGGAAACAGCCGCGATGCTCGCCAGCGCCTCACCACGGAATCCCAAGGTCCTGATATCGTAAAGCTCGTCGGCCGAGGCAAGCTTGCTGGTGGCATGCCGATGAAATGCCAGCTCCACCTCATCAGCTGGGATGCCCAAGCCATCGTCTTCCACGCGGATCAACCGCCGGCCGCCCTGCTCGATGGTCACGTCGATGCGGGTGGCCTCGGCGTCGATAGCGTTCTCGATCAGCTCCTTGACCACCGATACCGGGCGCTCGATCACCTCACCGGCGGCAATCTTGCTGGCTATCTCGGGCGGAAGCAGGCGGATGGGCACCGATAGGCTCCTTGGTCTCGTCCAGAGGATTCGCTGTCATTGTACCATGGACGCCGCTTTTGCCCATCACAGGCGACGGGCGTAGAATCGCCCCATGGCACCAACGACGGATCCAGTGGAACGCGGGCACCAAACGTACGGATGGTTGATTCTGACCGTGGGGATCCTCGCGGCCTCGTCGGCCTCGGTGCTGATCCGCCTCGCCCAGGCCCCGCCGCTGGCTATCGGGGCCTGGCGGCTGGTGCTGGCTGGAGCCGTGTTGGCCCCGTTCGCCTGGCAGGCGAGCTTACAGGGCTGGCGCGACCTGCCGCGCGGCGACCGCTGGCTTCTGGTCGCCTCCGGATTGGCGCTGGCGGCCCACTTTGCCGCCTGGATCACATCGCTGTCGTATACCACGGTGGCCAGCTCGGTCATCCTGGTTAGCAGCAGCCCCATCATCCTCGCGGTGGCATCGCACTGGCTGATGGATGAGCGCATCAGCGGCGTAACGGTGGCCGCCATCGCCCTAGCGGTCGTCGGCAGCGCCGTGGTGGGATATGGCGACCTGGCCCTGGCCGGCAGTGCTTTGTGGGGCAATCTGTTGGCGCTCGTCGGCGCGGTGGCCGTTTCGGTTTACATGCTGATCGGCCGTCGCCTACGCCAGCGTCTGTCGACGTGGGCCTATGTGTGGCCCTGCTATAGCATCGCGGGCGTCGCCCTCGTTGCGGTTTGCCTCGTATCGCGACAGCCACTGTTCGGGTATTCGCGCGGGACCTACCTGTGGTTGATCGCCTTGGCGCTGCTACCACAGATCGTCGGCCATTCGTCGTTCAACTGGGCAGTGCGACACGTGGAGCCGGTCTTGGTGGCGGTCGCCATGCTGGGCGAGCCCATCGGAGCGACGCTCCTGGCCTGGGCCGTGTTAGGAGAACGTCCGGGCGCCCTGGCCATCGTCGGCGGGCTCTTGATCCTGGCCGGCATGGCGGTTGCGTCGCCCCATATCACCAAGAGTTTGCGCGGATCCGCACCAAGGAGCGTACCCACACCATGAGCATGAACTGGAACACACGTTACGCCACCCGCCTGGCCAGCATGAGCACGTCAGTGATCCGCGACATCCTCAAGACCGCACAGTCGCCGGATGCTATCTCCATGTCCGGCGGTTGGCCCGACGCAGCATTGTTCCCCACCGAACGGATGGCCATCATTGCCGAGGAAGCCTTGGCAGAGCGTCCGCAGCTGGCGTTGCAGTACGGGCCCACCCAAGGATTGGTCGAGTTGCGCACCTTGCTGGCGGAGCGCATGCGCACCAAGGGGATCGCCTGCCATGCCGACGACATCGTCATCACCACGGGATCGCAGCAAGCCCTGGACCTGGTCGGGCGCATTCTGTTGGACCCCGGCGACCGCGTCCTGGTCGAGAACCCCACCTTTGTGGGGGCGCTTCAGTCGTTTCGCGCCTATGGGGCCCAATTCACCGGCGTACCGATGGACGACGATGGCGTCCTGCCCGATGCCCTGGCGACCGCGGCCAGAGATACAGAGGCCAAGTTCGCCTACCTGATCCCCACCTTTCAGAATCCTACCGGAGCGACCATGCCTCTGGAACGCCGCCACGAGGTGCTCCAGTTGCTGGCCGAGGCGGGCACCCCGCTCATCGAGGACGATCCCTATGGCGAACTGGCCTACGAGGGCGCGACGGCCACGCCTCTTGCGGCCCTCGACCCCTCGCGCAATGCGGTGATCTACCTGGGGACCTTTTCCAAGACTTTGGCCCCAGGCTTGCGGTTGGCCTGGGCCGTGTGCCCACCCGGCGTGGCGCAGCAGATGGTGATGGCCAAGCAGGGCGCCGATCTGCACAGCAGCAGCCTGTCGCAAGCCATCGCCATCGGGTTCATGGAACGCGGTTGGCTTGACGAGCAGATCGACCGCATCCGCGCAACCTATCGCCAACGCCGCGACGCCATGGTAACCGCCCTGCAGCAAGAGCTGCCTGTCGGCGTCACCTTTGCCATCCCACAAGGGGGGCTGTTCTTGTGGCTGCGACTGCCCGAGCAGGTAGATACCACCGCGCTGCTCGCCAACGCGGTTGAGCAAAAGGTCGTCTTTGTACCCGGCGCCCCCTTTTACGTCGACGGCCGCGGATGCAACTGCCTGCGACTGACCTTTGCCACCTTGACGCCTGAGCGGATCGGAGAGGGAGTTCGCGCCTTGGGCGGCGTGATCCGCCAGGCCCTAGCCGCGACGTGACGCTCGGCCCGGAATCGAACGCATCCAGCAAGGAGCCTATACCATGCCGCTCTATGAATACCGTTGCCAGGACTGTGGGCGCCGCCACGATCGTCGCCGCCCCTTTGCCGAGGCCGATGATCCCACCCCCTGCCCAGACTGCGAGAGCACACGCTCAAAGCGCCTGCTCTCCACCTTTGCCTGCACGGGCGGAGAGCGCTCCTCGGCTGGCTCTGGCGGCGGGTGCGCGGGCTGCGCGGCGTCCAGTTGCGCTGGCTGCCGTCGGTAGGCAGCCTGGTAGATTTCAACAGCCATAATCACCGTGCTATAATCGCCGCATGCAACCAGACCACCTGGCCCATAGGGGCTCGACACCTTTCAGCTTTGAGCTGATCCACACCGATCGACAGACGGGCGCCCGTGCAGGGATTCTGCACACGGCGCACGGTGACGTGCCCACGCCCGTCTACTGTCCCGTGGGCACTCAAGCTACGGTCAAGTCGTTGGATCCGCGTGACCTGGCTGAGCTGGACACCCCCATGATCCTTGGCAACACCTACCACCTCTACCTGCGCCCAGGGGCCGATCTGGTCGAGCGCATGGGCGGCCTCCACGCCTTTATGGGATGGCACCGCCCCATTCTCACCGATAGCGGGGGATACCAGGTCTTTAGCCTGCGCGACCTGCGTCAGGTGGACGATGACGGCGTCACCTTTCGCTCGCATATCGACGGCTCCACCCACCGCTTTACGCCCGAGAGCGTGGTTCGCATTCAGGAGCAGTTGGGATCAGATATCGCCATGGTGCTCGACGAGTGCGCCGAGCCCGAGGACCATGCCTACAACCGCGAGGCCCTGCGCCGCACCCACTTGTGGGCCGAACGCTGCCTCCAGGCCCACCAGCGGCCCGACCAGGCGCTGTTTGGCATCGTGCAGGGGGGCATTCATGCCGATCTGCGGGCCCAAAGCGCCACCCATCTGGCTTCGCTGGGCTTTCCAGGCTATGCCATCGGTGGGCTCAGCGTGGGCGAGAGCAAGGCCGACATGCACCGCATCCTGCGGGTGCTGAACCCCATCATGCCCGCCGCCAAGCCGCGCTACCTGATGGGCGTCGGCTCTCCCGAGGATATCGTCCAGTGCGTGGGCCTCGGCGTCGACATGTTTGACTGCGTCCTGGCCACCCGCCTCGCCCGCAATGGCGCGGTATTCACGCCAGAAGGACGCGTGAACCTACGCAATGCCCAGTTCCGCGAGGATTCCGGGCCGATCCAGGCTGACTGCGACTGCTATACCTGCCGCACCTTTACCCGAGCCTATCTACGGCATCTCATCATCGCCAAAGAGATCCTGGCCGCCAGGCTGAACACCATCCACAACCTGGCCTTTATGCTCAGGCTGGCCAGAGACGTGCGCCAGGCCATCCTGGAGGATCGTTTCGGCGCCTTTCACGACGGCTTTCTCACCACGTACCAGACCGCCGACGCCCGTGCGCGCCGCGCCAACCGCGACGCTTTCCGGGCAAGCCGCAACGCCGACGCATAGGAGGATCGCGAATGTCGCCTTGGCACGCCGTACTACTTGGCATCCTTCAGGGAGCCACCGAGTTCCTTCCCGTGAGCAGTTCAGGGCACCTCGTTCTGGTGCCGTGGGCCCTGGGCTGGCCCGATACCTCGTTGCTCTATGACACGATGGTGCATTTGGCCACCTGCATAGCCGTGGTGGTCTACTTTTGGCGAGACCTGGTGGAACTGGTGCGCGGCGCCTGGCGTGGGCTTACCCGAAAACGCCGCGGCCCCGAGGATGACCTGGGCTGGCTCTTGATCTTGAGCGCGGTGCCAGGGGCCATCATCGGGTTCCTGCTCGAGGATTTCTTTGAGGCGCTTTTCGCCACCCCTCCCTATGCGGCGGGATTCCTGCTCGTCACCGGCGTCCTGCTCTATGTTAGCGACTGTCTCAGCCGCCGCGAGCGCACGATGGACAGCATTCGCTGGCCCGACGCGCTGTGGATCGGCCTGGCGCAAGCTGCAGCGATCGCCCCGGGCCTATCACGCTCAGGCACGACCATATCCGCCGGCCTCTTTCGTGGGCTCGACCGCGAGAGCGCGGCGCGATTCGCGTTCCTCATGTCGGTGCCAATCATCCTGGGCGCGGGCGCTCTTCAGGTGCTCAAGGCCCTGAGCGCGGGCAGCCTGCAGGGCGCCTCGCTGGAGCTGGGCCTTGGCTTTGTGGCAGCAACGGTCAGCGGGCTGCTGGCCATCGGCTTGCTGATGCGCCTCGTGAAAAAGCACAGCCTGAAGCCGTTTGCCTACTATTGCTGGGCGGTAGGGCTGGCAGGGCTAGTCCTGGCGCTGGTCCGCTAGGGCGTATGACGCGCTCTGGGTGGGGATCCATGCTAGCGGCGGCATTCCTGGTCGCCGCTGCTAGCATGCTGGCCAGAGAGTCGCCGCCTCCATACCTGGACCTTGCAGCGCCAACCCCAGCGCCGGCCACCACCAACCCCGAGATCATCCGGATCGCGACGTCGCTGGATGCGCAGCCTCTAGCTCACGAGCTCGCGGACACTTACGCCGCGGCGGGGCATCCCTTGACGCCTGAGGTCACGCCTCTGAACCCGGCCCAGGTCGCCGACACGGTGCTGACATCTCAGGCCGATCTGGGTATTGTGTTGCTGCCCGCCCAGGCCAGCGCGCCGTTCAGCCCGCCGCCGGCCTGGGGAGAGGCTGAGACCATCCTGATCGGGTGGGAGGCGGTGGTCCTGGTGACGCATCCCCTCCGCCAGATGCCGGGCCTGGATAGCGACACCGTCGCCCAGGTTCTTGGCGGCGAGATTCAGACATGGGAGCAGCTCGGATCGGGTCAGGGGAACATCGAGCTGCTCGGACGGGGTGAGGGCGCGCCCTCCCGCGAGGCGCTGATGGGATGGCTCGGCCTGGGCAGCCTGAGCTCGCGGGTAGAGCTCTGGCCCAACGACGCCGAGATCTGCCGCCAGGTCGCTTCGCGGCCCCTATCGTTGGGGTGGATCGGCCTCTCGTCGCTCACCGATGAGTGCCAGCCCTTGTCGCTGGACGCTTTCCGGCCCACGGCCCGGGCGATTCAAACGGGCGCCTACGGGCCACGGCTGGCTGTGGTGATCGTGTTCTCCCCGCACGCCGCCCCCGAGGCTCGCGCGTTGGCCCAGTGGGCCGCCTCAGCCCCAGGTCAGCGGGTGGTGGCGCGACGGTACACCCCGGCCTCCTAGCGTGCCGATGGCCGCCAGCTCAAGCCTGCAGCCACGGGTTGCCCTCCCGTTCTGCCCTCACCGTCGTTGACGGGCCGTGCCCCGGGTAGACGATGGTCTCGTCTGGCAGCACCAGCAACCGCTCGCGAATGCCCCGGATCAGCGCATCGTGGTCGCCCCCAGGCAAGTCAGACCGCCCCACGCTGCCAGCAAAGAGCGCATCCCCGGCAAAGACGGTCGCGGCCGCCTCGCACCAGAGCGAGATGCCGCCCGGCGAGTGCCCGGGCGTATGCAAGACCCGAAGCTCTAGCGTCCCAAAGGCCAGCGTCCCGTCGTCGTCCACCAAGAGGCCCGCTCGGAGACTGGGCGGTTGCGGAATGAACTTCCTGAACAGCGGTGGAGGTTCCTCCAGCCAGCGTGAATCGGCCCGGTGGATGGCAAGGGGCGCCTGAACGCTGCTCGCGACCTCCTCGGCAGCCAGGACGTGATCAAAGTGGAAGTGGGTAAGCACCACCGCCGCCACGTCAATGCCTAGATCGGCCACCCGTCTCAGGATGCGTTCGGCCTCATCGCCCGGATCGATCACCAAACCCTGGCCCGTGGCCGGATCCTTTACCAGGTAGCAGTTAGTCTGCAGATCGCCCACCACCAGCGTCTCGACGATCACGCTGTCCTCCTCTCCCCAGTCGCCATCGCCTGATCCTACCGAGGGTCGGCGCAGCGTCAAGTTGCCGCAAGGGCCCAATCCGCTATACTCTGATGGGTGTATCTCGGGAGGAGGATCTATGCGTTTCGGTGCCTTGTTTGGACGTACGCAGCGCGAAGTGCCGGCCGATGCCGAGCTCGCCAGCCACCAGCTCTCACTTCGTGCCGGCCTGATCCGGCAGCTGGCCGCGGGCATCTATTCGTACCTGCCCCTAGGCTGGCGCGTGCTACACAAGATCGAGGGCATCCTCCGCGAGGAGATGGACAGCATCGACGGACAAGAGATCCGAATGCCCGTCGTTCAGCCAGCCGAGCTTTGGAAGGCTTCGGGCCGTTACGATGCCCCCGCACCAGGGCCAGCTCTGGTGCGCTTCCAGGATCGCGGCGCGCACGACATGGTACTGGCCATGACCCACGAGGAGGTCGTGACCGACCTGGCCCGGCAAGAGATCCGCTCCTACCGACAGCTACCCTTGATGGTGTATCAGATCCAGACAAAGTTCCGTGACGAACCCCGTTCGCGCGGCGGGCTCATCCGTGTGCGCGAGTTCACCATGAAGGACGGCTATAGCTTTCACGCCACGCCCGAGTGTCTCGATCGCTACTACCCAGAGGTCTATCAAGCCTACCAGCGCATCTTTGCGCGCTGCGGCGTCGAAGCTCTGCCCGTAGAGGCTGACACCGGCATGATGGGCGGCGCTGCCTCGCACGAGTTCATGGTCGTGAGCGAGGCCGGCGAGGACACCTTGATCCTCTGCCCCGAGTGCCGCTATGCTGCCAACGCTGAGATGGCCGAGCTGGCCAAGCCGAACGGGGCAACTGGCGAGCCCCTCCCGCTGGAGATGGTATCCACGCCCCACACGACGACCATCGCCGCCCTATCAGAGCTGCTCGGCGTGTCGCCGGCGCAGACGCTGAAGGCGGTCTTTTACGCCACGCCCGAGGGCAAGCTCGTCTTTGCCATGATCCGGGGCGACCTGGACGTGAACGAGATCAAGCTGGCCAACCTGGTTGGCGTCGCCGAGCTCCGTCCCGCCACCGACGAAGAGATCCGGGCCGTCGGGGCGGTGCCTGGCTATGCCTCGCCCATCGGCCTGGATGGCGTACACGTAGTGGCCGACGACTCGATCAGATCGGGCGTCAACATGGTCACGGGCGCCAACAAGGAAGGCTACCACTGGACCAACGCGAACTATCCCCGGGACTTTGCCGTGGACCAGATCGCCGATATCGCCCTGGCGCGTGAGGGAGATGGCTGCGCCCACTGCGGCGGCACGCTCCAGAGCGTGCGCGGCATCGAGGCTGGGCACGTGTTCAAGCTCGGGATCAAGTACTCTGCCGCCATGGATGCCACCTTCCTCGACCAGGACGGCGTCGCCAAGCCGCTGGTGATGGGATGCTATGGGATCGGCACGGGCCGTCTCCTGAGCTGCATCATCGAGCAACACCACGACGACTATGGCATCGTCTGGCCGGTCAGCGTGGCCCCCTTCCAGGTGCACTTGGTGACTATCGGCACCAACAAGCCCGAGATCGTGGCCGCGGCGGATGCCCTATACACCCGCCTAAGGGCGGCTGGCTATGACGTGCTGTACGATGACCGCGAGGAGAGCGCTGGCGTCAAGTTCAACGACGCCGACCTGATAGGCATTCCGGTCCGCTTGACGGTGAGCGCCAAGACATTGGCCCAAGAGAGCGTAGAGATCAAGGCACGCTGGGCCAAGGACCGCGAGATGGTGCCCGATGCGGATCTCGAGGGCGCCATAGACGCCCTACTAGCGCAAGAGGGCGGAATGTCAGAGAGCTAGAGCGCCCTGTTATTTGCGTCCCACCATCGCGCATGATATACTGACATAAAGAAACTGCGCGACTAGAAGTGGGCGTGCTCCCACTTTTTCTGTTGTGGCGCCGAGCCACGCATGCCTGGAGGTGCACAGCGCCATGAAGAGCGAGTTCGAAATCGCGATTACCCAACTGAGCGCCGACCGCAACCTCTCGCCCGAGATCATCTTGGAGGCGATCGAGGCTGCTTTGGTTTCCGCATACAAGCGCAACTATGGTTCCGGCGAGAACGTCAGCGTCACGGTGGATCCTCACACGGGTCAGGCAAAGGTCTTTGTCCTCAAAGAGGTGGTGGAGACCGTCGAGGACGACCAAGAGCAGATGACCCTGGACGAGGCGCGCGAGCACGATCCGGACGCCACCATCGGATCCGCGGTGCAGCTCGAGCTGCGCCCACGCAACTTTGGGCGCATCGCCGCCCAGACGGCCAAGCAGGTCATTATGCAGCGCATCCGCGAGGCCGAGCGCGACTCGGTTTATGTCGAGTATGTCGACCGCGTCGGCGAGATCGTCAACGGCGTCGTGCGGAACGTGGATGGGCGCTCGCAGAACGTGACCTTGGGGCTGGGCAAGGCCGAGGGTCTTCTCCCCCGCGCCGAACAGATTCCGGGCGAGTACTATCGCTTCAACCAGCGCCTCAAGATCTATCTCATGGCCGTCGATCGCTCTGGCCACGGCCCTCAGATTATCGTCTCGCGACGAGACAAGGGCCTCTTGCGGCGCCTGCTAGAGCTCGAGGTACCCGAGATTTTCAACGGAGCGGTCGAGATCAAGTCGATCGCTCGCGAGGCCGGATCCCGCTCCAAAGTCGCCGTCGCCGCACTCCAGGCAGGAGTGGATCCCGTGGGCTCTTGCGTCGGGATGCGCGGCGTTCGCATTCAGAGCATCGTCAACGAGCTGAACGGCGAAAAGATCGATGTGGTGGAGTGGTCCAAGGACGAGCGCACCTACATCGCTAACGCCCTCAGCCCAGCCAAGGTGACCAACGTCATTCTGAACCCGATCACCGAGTCGGCAACGGTCATCGTGCCCGACCAGGCACTGTCGCTAGCCATCGGCAAGGAGGGGCAGAACGCCCGCCTCGCCGCCAAGCTGACAGGTTGGCGCATCGATATCCGCAGCGAAACGGAAGCTGCCGAGGACGCCGAGCGCCTGGCCGCTGAGGCTGAAGAGGCCGCCGCCAAGGCCGCCGAACTCCAGGCCGCTCGCGAAGCCGCCGCCGCCCTATTGGCCGAAGCTGAGGAGGGCCTAGAAGGCCTCGACGAAGAGCAGGCCGAGCTGATCGAAGAGCTCGCGGACGAGACCGAGCCCGCCGAGGAGCTGGAACTGACTGACGAGACACTAGTCTCCGAGCAGCCAGACGTTCCAGAGCCGGAGGAAGATCTCGTGGCCGAGGATGAGGCGGAGACTGAAGCCGAGCTGGAGCCGGTCTCAGAGCCCGTCTTGGAGGACGAAACGGTTGAGGCTGAGCCCGAGCCCCTGGAAGCCCAAGCCGAGCCCGAACCTCTGGATGAGGCCATCCAGGAAGAGGAGCCTCTCGAGACCGTCGAAGAGCAGGAGATGCCGGCCGAGGAGCCGGAGACCGTCCAGGATGAGCCCGAGGAATGGGCCGAGGACGAAGACGATCTAGACGATGATGAGCGCAAGAGCCGAGCCAAGGATCGCAAGCGACGCTTGGTCTATGACGAGCGCGTTGGCAAGGTAGTGGCGCGCAAACGCCACAAGCGCAATCGCGATTGGGGAGATTGGGAAGACGACGAGGTCCTCTAGGCCCGCCCTGCGGGCCGGGACTCACGGGAGGGCCATGATGGCGGGTCCGCGCGTTCGCCGGCAGCCACAGCGCACCTGCGTTGGCTGCCGAACCACTCGGCCCAAGCGAGAGATGATACGCGTCGGCTGCAGCGACCAAGGCGACATCCAGATCGATCCCAGTGGCAAGGGACCGGGGCGCGGAGCTTACATCTGCCCGGTCAGCGACTGCTGGGAGCAGGCCCTACGAGGCAACCGTCTCGCCCAAGCCCTGCGAACGACCTTGACCGCCGAGCAACGACAGATGCTCACCGAATATGGTGAGCAGTTGAGTGACAAAATCTAGGTAGATGCAGGTTTCGTGGATCCGGTCGACCATGCCAGAGTCGATACGAGCAGGTTCAATGCCAATATCTTGCGAACTAGGATGGTAGGCATGAGGGGCGCCTCGGCGCGGGATGCCTTGAGGGAAGAGCCTATGGCTGCGTGATATAGACGCTCGCAGCCCCGCTCGATCCCCTCGACGCCTCCCCGGAAACCGGAACTCGCACTCCCGATCGTTACCTACGGACAGCTAGGGCCCCGCGTGCCCACGGTCACGGCGCATTGCCGGCGGCTGTTCGCGCGCCGATGGGGGCACAGCTTGGCGCCTGCCAGACCACAGAGGGGGATATGCCATGAGCAAGAGAGACAGCAACCCAACACAGCGACGCATGGGAGAGCCATCCATGGGGTCGCGGCGCAGTGCCATTGGAGATCCCCCGAGCCAGGCCCTGCCGCGCCAGGCTCGTTCGCGGCGATCTGGCTCGTCGGCCCCTCGAAGCCGAGGCGGCGAGGCCCCGTCCACGCCGCGCGCGCCCGCCCCGGCGGCGCCCGAGCCCAAGCCCGAGTCCACCGAGCCTATCCAGCTCCCAGAGCAGATCACTGTTCGTGAGCTCGCCGAGACACTCGGAACCAGCCCCATCGAGCTCATCAAGCAGCTCATGAATCTCGGCGTGATGGCCAACATCAACCAGCTCATTGACTATGAGACGGCAGCCATTGCGTCGGAAGAGCTGGGGTTCAAGGTCTCTGAGGTACAGCCAGAAGCCGAGGCCGAAGCCGAGGCCGAGGAAGAAGCCGAGATCGACACCAACGTACGGCGCACGGTCTATACCGAGGAAGAGCAGCGGTACCTGGCCAGTCGCCCCCCAGTTATCACCATCATGGGGCATGTGGACCACGGCAAGACCTCTCTCCTGGATGTGATCCGCGAGGCGAGCGTGCAGGTCTCCGAGGCGGGCGGCATCACGCAGCATATCGGCGCCTACCAGGTCGCGGCGCAGGGCAAGCAGATCACGTTTCTAGATACGCCCGGCCATGAGGCCTTTACCGAGATGCGAGCCCGCGGGGCGAGCGTCACAGACATTGCCATTCTGGTGGTGGCCGCCGATGACGGCGTCCAGCCGCAGACACGCGAGGCGATCAACCACGCACGAGCGGCCCACGTCCCTATCATTGTCGCGCTCAACAAGATGGATCTCCCCAGCGCCAACCCAGACCACGTCAAGCAGCAGTTGGCCGACGTAGGCTTGGTCCCCGAGGATTGGGGCGGCGACACCATCGTCGTGCCCGTCTCTGCCAAGGCCAAGCAGGGCATTGACACGCTGCTGGACATGATCCTGCTCGTCGCCGAGATGGCCGATTTCAAGGCCAACCCACGACGCAATCCGCAGGGCACGGTCATTGAGGGCCGCCTGGACCGAGCGCGGGGGCCCATCGCCACCCTCCTGGTGCACGACGGCATCCTGGAGGTGGGCGACGCGCTGGTCATCGGAAACACGTCAGCGCGCATCCGCGCCATGTTTGACTACCGCGGCCAGACCATCGACAAGGCCACCCCTTCGCAACCTGTAGTCATCATGGGCCTGCGTGACGTGCCCCAAGCCGGCGATCGCTTTGAAAAGGTCGGTAGCGAGCGAATCGCCCGACAGATCGCCGAGGAGCGCACCCAAGAGGCCACCGAGGCCGCCAACCGGCGCCCCGAGGCCCTCTCGCTCGATGACATCTATGCCCGCGCGCAGGACGGGGCCAAGTCCCTCAACGTGATCCTCAAGGCTGACGTACAAGGCAGCATCGACCCGATCCGCTCGTCTCTGGAGCAGCTCAAGGTCGGGAACCTCTCGGTGGACTTTATCCACGAGGGCGTTGGGAACATTGCCGAGTCCGACGTCAATCTGGCGGTGGCCTCCGAGGCCGTCGTGATCGGATTCAACGTCAGCGTCGACGCCTCCGCCCAGCGGATGGCCGAAGCCGAGGGAATCGAGATCCGCACCTATGACATCATCTACCGCCTGATTGAGGACATCCAAAAGGCACTCACGGGCATGCTCGAGCCCGAAAAGCGCGAGGTGGTGCAGGGGCGGGCAGTGGTCCGCCAGGTGTTCTCGATCCCCCGCGCCGGCAAGATCGCTGGCGTGCAGGTGAGAGAGGGCAAGGCCCTGCGCAATGCCCGCGTCCGTGTGCTACGCGGCGAGAAAGAGCTGCACACAGGTGGCGTCAGCTCGCTCAAGCGCTACACAGAGGACGTCCGCGAGGTGTCTACCGGCATGGAGTGCGGCGTGGGCGTCGACGGGTTCAACGACTTTGAGGCCGACGATATTCTCGAGTTCTATGTGATCGAGACGGTCGAGCGGACGGCATAGCGGTAGGATTCGCACCATGACAAGCCATCGCATCGAGCGGGCGAACTCGTTCATCCTGCAGGAACTGACGCTGGCGCTACGCAACCAGGCGCGAGACCCGCGCGTCGAGCCGCTCACGTTGACCGAGGTGCGGCTGACCGCCGACCGTCGCATGGCGCGCGTCTTTGTGGCCTGCTACAGCGGCGACGAGGCGCTCGAAGAGGGCCTCGTCGCGCTAGAAGCCGCCAAGGGTTTCCTGCGGAGCCATCTGGCCCAGCATCTCCACTGGCGCTTTACCCCCGATATCGAGTTTCGGGCCGACCACTCGTGGGAGCAGGGCGCACGCATCGAGGCGCTGCTGGAGCAGATCGCGGAGGGGCATGGCGACGGCGAGAGCGACCAAGTCGACAAAGAGTCGGATGACACCGACGACGACCTGGCCTAGCGGGGTATCCGAGGCGAAATACGGCGACGACCATGGCTACTAGCCAGATCGACGGCGTGCTCAACATCCTCAAGCCGGCGGGCATCACCTCACACGATGTGGTCAGCCGCTTGCGGCGGGTGTTTCATCAGCGGCGGATCGGCCACGCGGGCACGCTGGATCCAGCGGCACGCGGCGTGCTGCTCGTCGGCCTGGGCAAGGCTACCCGCGTGCTCGAATACCTGGGGGAGTTGCCCAAGACCTACCGGGCCCGCGTGGTACTGGGCACCACCACCGACACGTTGGATGGCGAGGGAGCAGTGACGGGCCGGGCAGCGTGGGAGCATATCCGCTGGGAGGACGTCTCGTCAGCGCTGGGCCGCTTTTGGGGTGATATCCTTCAGGTACCTCCCATGTATGCCGCCATCAAGCGCAACGGCCAACCGCTTCACGAACTAGCTCGGCAAGGGATCATCGTGCCGCGCGAAGCGCGGCCGGTGCGCATCCACGCGCTCAAGGCCTTGGCGTGGGTTCCCCCCTACCTGGATCTCGACGTCGAGTGCTCTCAGGGCACCTACATCCGCGCCCTGGCACGGGACCTCGGCGAGGCCCTTGGCACCGGGGCGCATCTAGCCTCGCTGACCCGCACCGCCATCGGTGACCACACGCTGTGCACTTCGATCAGCTTGAGCGCGCTAGAGACCGGCGGCCCCGACTATGCCACGACGATGGTGCTCAGCATCGGCCAGGCGCTGGCACATCTGCCTTTCATCGCTGCCACTGACGCACAGGCGGCAGCGCTGCGTCAGGGCCGTTCGCTGGAGCTCGAGCCAGCGCCGCCTCGCGAGCCAGCGCTGGCCCTTGATGAGCGCGGCACCGTCATCGCAGTCCTGGTGCGAGACAGCGGCAACCAGTGGCATCCCACCAAGGTGCTGGCACCCAACCCATAGCCAAGCCATGGCTTTGGAGCAAGACCGTAGGAACCATGGAACTGTATCATAACCTCGACACGATGCAGGCCCCAGCCGACACCTGTGTGACCATCGGCACCTTTGACGGCGTTCACCGGGGACACCAATCGCTGGTGGCCCGTCTGGTAAGCCACGCCCAGGCCTCGGGGCGACTGTCGGCGGTGCTGACCTTTGACCCGCATCCTCGCGCGGTGCTCTATCCCGATGACAGCCCCGGATACCTTTCCACGCTGCAGGAGCGGATCGATCTGCTCCGAGACCTGGGGCCCGACATGGTCATCGTGGCTCCCTTTGACCAACAGCTGGCCAGCATGCCCGCCGACGCATTCGTCCGGCTCTTGCGCCAGCGGCTGCGCATGGTCGAGCTCTGGGTGGGAGCCGGCTTTTCGCTGGGCCGCGGCCGCGAGGGGAACCCATCCCGATTGACCCAGCTGGGCCGAGAGCTGGGCTTTGCGATGCAGAGCATCAGCCCTACCTATGACAACGGAGCCCCCATCTCCAGCACCCGCATTAGGCAGCTGATCCGCCGGGGTGACGTCGCCGCTGCCAACCAGCTACTCGGGCGCTGCTACCGGCTCTCGGGCCAGGTCATTTCAGGCGACCAAAGGGGTCGCAAGCTCGGGTTTCCTACGGCCAACTTAAGGCCCGATCCCATGCGCGTGCTGCCCGCCGACGGCGTCTATGTGGCCTGGGCGGCCTGGGGAGGAAGCTGTCGCGCGTCGGTGCTCAATATCGGCCATCGACCCAGCTTTGAGGGGCAAGAGTATTTGCTCGAGGTCCACGTTCTTGACTATGAGGGGAGCCTCTACGGCAAGGAACTTGAGCTGCACCTGGTCCAGCATCTCCGCCCCGAAATGCGCTTTGCCGATGTAAGCGCGCTCATCGCGCAGATCGCCCAAGACGTAGAGAGCACCCGTAGGCTGCTGCAGGGCGTCGCCGCCCCTCGTGCCAGCCAACACCAGACCGAAGGCGTCACCGAGCTGGAACACACCGCCGATCTGAGGCTGCGGGTGCAGGCCGGCAGCATGCCAGAGCTCTTACAAAAGGCGGCTACGGGCATGTTTGCGCTGATGGAGACAGCCCAAGCCGGCACCCGGGGCTGTGCCACGCGGACGGTGCATCTCCATGCCGCTGACCGCGAGGCCTTACTGGTGGATTGGCTCAACGAGCTGCTCTACCTTTCCGCCAAGCATCATGAGCACTATACCGACCTAACGCTCACGGCCGACGCCACCTCGCTTACCGCCACGTTGCGTGGCTATGTCGGTTGGGTTCCGCAACGCGAGATCAAAGCAGCGACCTTTCACGGGCTAGCGGTGGAGCAGCATGGCTCAGATTGGGAGGCGAGCATCACCTTTGATGTGTAGGCGATAGCATGAACGAACGATAGTCTGGGGAGGCAAGTAACATGGTCACTAGAAGCGATCTCGTGCGCAGAGACCGTTGGACCCACGACCTGCCCACATCGTTGCGGCCAGACATGCGGGTGCCCGGACGGCTCTATGCCAACGAAAGCATCCTGGCCGATGCCCTCGAGGACCGATCGATCGATCAGCTCCAGAACACCACCACCCTGCCGGGCATCGTTGGCCATGCCCTGGCCATGCCCGATATGCACCAGGGGTATGGGTTTCCCATTGGCGGAGTGGCAGCCACCGCAACGCCCGACGGTGTCATCTCTCCTGGCGGCGTAGGCTATGACATCAACTGCGGGGTACGTGTTCTGGCGACGCGTATCGATGCAGAGGCCATCCGTCCCCGCATGGACACGCTGCTGACGGCGCTCTTCCAGGCCGTACCCTCAGGGGTAGGCTCCTCTCGCGATCGGGCGCTCTCCGCCCGAGAGCTGGATCACGTCCTCAAGCAAGGCTCGCGGTGGGCCCTTTCCCGCGGATGGGGTCGCCCCGAGGACCTGGAGCACACCGAGGATCACGGTGAAATGCCTCAGGCTGACCCCGCCGCCCTCAGCGCACGCGCCAAGGAGCGGGGACTGGACCAGGTCGGCACGTTGGGATCGGGCAACCACTTTCTCGAGGTCGACGCGATCACCGAGATCTTTGACGAGGACGCCGCCGCGGCCTTGGGGCTG
>Ga0123328_1002294_pt1 | contig 17372 bp, 16 predicted proteins | sample BioC12SIPDNA_2_FD_89702 | JGI IMG/M metagenome (GOLD analysis project Ga0123328, IMG submission 89702) | Anaerobic biogas reactor microbial communites from Washington, USA - Biogas_R1_A C12 SIP DNA | ecosystem: Engineered > Bioreactor > Anaerobic > Unclassified | place: Washington, USA...
GCTGAGCAACTGGAGATTGTGCTGGTGCGTCTTGCCGAACCCGATTCCCGGATCGACGCAGATGCGGGCCGGATCGAGGCCCGCCTCCACAAGCTGGCTGCGGCGCGTCTGGAGGTAGTCGCGGACCTCCTCCACCACATTCTCGTAGCAGGGGTTGTCCTGCATGGTGGCCGGCGTCCCCTGCGTGTGCATCACACACACGCCAGCGGCGGTCGCGACGGCCAGCGGCACCATCTCCGGATCGGCTTCCAGGCCGCTGACGTCATTGATGATCTCCACGCCGCAGTCGAGCGCTTCGCGCGCGACACGTGCCTTGATCGTGTCGATCGACATCGGGACGCGCGTCTGGCGTCCGAGCTGTCGGATCACCGGCAGCACGCGCCGCAACTCCTCGTCTGCCGACACCGGTGTCGCATAGGGGCGCGTGCTTTCACCTCCAATGTCCAGAATGTCGGCACCTTGCTCCACCAGCTCGAGTGCGTGCGTCACGGCGTACGCCGGATCGAGAAAGCGGCCGCCGTCCGAGAAGCTGTCGGGCGTCACGTTGACAATGCCCATCACGAGCGGCTGCCGCTGCAGCCGCAACGTAACTGTGCGTAACTGCCACTGGTCGGGCAGCTCAGCGGTGAAACGTGTGTCCATGATTCGAGAGTCTAACAGGCACCCTGGGGACCGACCAGCGGGGCGGTCCCGGTCACCAGTTGCGTGCCTCCATCTCGGATACGATCTGGGCGGCCAGACGGCGCACCAGCGTCTGTTCGGCGATCGTGATGGACTGTCCAGCTTCGGGCACAAAATTGTTGCCGGCCGAAATCACGGACTGAGTGAGGATGCGGCCCGTGTTGTCCATCCACGTCACGTGGACTGCGGCATTAAAGAGCAGATTGCGGGGCTCGTCGTTGATGTTCTCGGAAACGACCCGCTTGGTGTCCCACATGATGCGGCCGGTCAGGACGCTGTCGGCCAGCGGATCGCTGACGACTTTGAACGGGGTCCGCAGCTCGATCTCCTTGATCACCGCCTCCGTGAGCCACTCGCCGAGATCCAGGCGCCAGCTGTCCGACTGGAAGAGCGGCACGTGGATCGTCTGGAGCTGCGGTTCGTAGAGCGTGCGGTTGCCGATCTGATAGCCGGCACAGCCGCTGGCGGCGGCCAGCGCCACCAGGCACGCGCAGCCCAGGCGACTCCGCGCCCACGCTCGGCCTGCATCCGGGATCGTGTGTCGTGCGTCGTGCGTCATACTCTCGACATCTGTGCCCCGGGGGGGCTCATCGCGTCGTTGTCTCGCTGGCCGCGGTGGCGACCAGCGGTTTGGCCGTGTCGGAATCGGGAAACAGGTTCACCAGCCAGGCAAGAGGCTGCGGCGGCACAGGCGGCTTGCCGGCCATTTCGCCGACCTCTGCGCGTGCCTTGTCGGCGAACGGTGTGTCGGGGTAGTCCCGCAGCACGATGTCATAGTAGAAGCGGGCGGCCCCATACTCCTTGCGCCGCGCGTAGTACTGCGCCATCAACCACTCGCGTTCCGCCATCAGGAACCGCACTTTGGCCGCCGCGCGGTCCAGCTCCTCGGCGTGTTCCTTGCTCTGCCGAGGGAACTGGCGGCGGATCTGCTGAATGAGCTTCTCCGTCTCTTCAAGCGACTCGCCCGTGTAACGGGCACCCCGATAGCCGCGCAGCTTGGCCTGGATCCCCAGGTAGTGCGCGTGAAACTGATGCTCGCTGCTCGGGAAATGCGTCCGCAGGTCCGAGTAGTACTGGTCGGCCTTGTCGTAGTCCCCCTTGGTGAAGCTGGCGTTGGCCGCCGCGATCGTGGCGTCGTCAGCCAGCTTGCCGGTGGGGTCATCCAGCCGCATCCGGTCGTAGATCCGCAGGGCATGGCCGTAGGTGTCGGCCCAGGGCAACGACTTGTTCGTGAGATTGAGGCCGACCCCCTTGAAACCGGGCTCTGCGTGGATCTTCAACCAGTACTGGGCGATCAGGAACCGGCGCGCGCCAACGAGATCCAGGTAGCGTGTGTTGGGGTAGTTCTTGAGCAGCAGTTCGAAGTAGTGGTTGGCTTTCACGTAGTGGTCGGCGAAGAACTGGCTCTCGCCGGCCCGAAACAGCGCGTCTTCTTCCAACGCCGAGTCGGGCCACCGGAGTGCCGCTTCCGCGAACTGGTCGCTGGCATCCAGGAACAACCGGGTCACATCGGCGTCCGGGTCGCTCGCCCGCAGCGTCACCGCCTCCCGGTACAGCTCTTCACCTTTTCCGTAGAGCTCGCGCGCGGCGTTGCGGTCGGGGCCGCGACCCGTAATCCGCCGCACCGTGGTGCCCAGGTTGGACGGGGCGAAGTCGGACCACTTGAGCGGATCCGGTTGCCGCTCGTCCGATTCCGCCTCCAGATCCGCCTCGGCCACCGGCTCCGTGTGCGACACCAGCGCGACATCCGACGTCCCGGCAGCCACCGGCGAAGCGGTGAGGGACGAGGCCGGATCAGCCGGACCGCGACCGGACAGTGACGTGCAGCCACTGGCCAGCAGACAGGCAACCGGCCCCAGCCACCAAACGAGTCGTCGTCGGCCCCAATGCATTTCGGACATCCTTGTCCACACGTGTGTAGCTATTCCGGGGCATGCCCCAACAGACCCAAGTACTGATGCATTCGTGGGCGGTGATCCAGCAGATTGCAGAGGTATTGGTTCATCAATCCCCGCAACTCGCCACGTATCTTCGCGTCCACCGCGACCTCCTGCCACGACTCCAGACTGCCCGTCGCAAACTGCTGCAGCACCCGCACAGCATCGGCCGTCAGACTCACCACTTGCCGCTGGCCGGGCCGGCAACGGGGACATAACAAACCACCAGCCATCTGCCCAAAGGGCACACGTCCTGACAGCTCGATCGACTCGCCACACGCCGCACAGCCGCGCAAGGCCGGAGCGTGCCCGAGCAATCGAAGTGCCGTCATCTCAAACCGCAACACGACGCAGAACAGATCGTGCGCACCCTGCAGGGCAATCAACGTCTGGTCCGCCACATCAAACAGCTCCGGATGCGGATCGCCTGTGTCCGTCAGGTCCCGCAACAGTTCGGCCACATAGTAACCCGCATACAGGCACGACAAGTCCCGCGTCACCAGACGAAACCGTCGCTCCAGCTTGGCTTCCGTCAGCAGATCGAGCGCGTCGGACGATTTGTGGAGGAACACTATGCGACAAACGGCCAGCAGGTCAAGAGCAGACTCAAACGGGCTCTTGGGGCGGCGGGCCCCTTTCGCCAGGGCCCCTATTTTGCCGAAGTCCCGCGTGAACAGAGTCACCACGCAGCTTGTCTCACTGAACTCCACCACGCGGATTACGATCGCCAGCGTCTTCTCACTCGACATGTCTCACCCGTCATGCCAGCCGACCGCATTGTTTCAGATAGGTCTGCTCGGCACAACGCATTTCCGCGCGCTGGGTGTCCGACTGGTCGTCGAAACCGACCAGGTGCAGCAGACCGTGGATGACGTAGAGCAGCAGTTCCTGAGCGGCCGTCCATTGGTACTCTCTGGCCTGAGCCAGTGCCGTCTCGCTGCTGACCACGACCTCTCCCTCGAGCAGTTCCGTGGTCTGTTCGAGCGCGAAGCTCAGCACATCGGTGGCGTAGTCATGCTGGAGGTACTGTCGATTGAGGGCGTGGATGGTCCGGTCGTCGACGATGGCGATGCTCACGCGGCAGGTGGGGGGGCCGTGATCATGCAGGATCGCCTGCGCCACCTGCTGGAGGACGTCCTGGTCGACGGTCAGCAGCGACTGCTGGTTGGCGATTTCGATGTCGATCATGCCCTATGCCGTCTGCTGTTGATCCGGGTACTTGACGCGGGAATGGTACACGGCGGTGAGCGACTTGACGAGGCTGTCGCGGATGCTGCCGAGTTCCAGCAGGGTAATGCCGCAGTCGTCGAACTGGTCATCGAGCAGGCGTTTCATGACGATGTTTTCCACCAGGCTTTCGATCCGGGCCGGGGCCGGATCCACGAGCGTGCGGCTGGCGCTCTCCACCGCGTCGGCCAGCATAAGGACGGCCGCCTCGCGCGTCTGGGGCTTGGGACCCGGGTAACGGTAGGTGCTTTCCTCAACCTCTTCTCCGTCCGGGTCGTTCTCCGACTGTTTCGCGGCCTGGCGATAGAAGTACTCGACGAGCGTCGTCCCGTGGTGCTGTTCGATGAAATCGACGATCGGTTTGGGCAGCCGGCTGTGTTCGGCCAGGTCGGCACCGTCCTTGACATGGGCGATGATGACCAGCGTGCTCATGGTCGGCACGAGCGATTCGTGCCGATTGCCGTCCCGCCCCTGGTTCTCGACGAAGTAACCGGGCTTGAAGACCTTGCCGATGTCATGGAAGTATGAACCGACGCGTACGAGCAGCCCGTTGGCGCCGATGGATTCCGCGGCCGCCTCGGCCAGCGACGCGACGTTGATGGAGTGGTTGTAGGTGCCCGGCGCGCGGCGGGCCAGCTCCTGCAGGAGCGGGTGGGCCGCGTCGCCCAGTTCGAGCAGGCGGATATCGGTCTGCACGCCGAAGAGCCGCTCGATGAAGGGGAGCAGTCCGGTCATCACCACGGCCGCCAGGACGGTACCGAATCCGTGCCACACTGCACTGGCCAGCAGACTGAACACGAACGGCGAACTGGCCGCGCTCCACCGCCCCATGATCAGCACGTCGCTGCCGCTCCAGGCCCCGACCGGCTCACCCACCAGCACTCCGACACCGACCGCGGTGAGGACCGCGACCAGGCCGGCGCCCAGGCCCACATAGATCAGTTTCGTCCGGCTACGCACGGGGTTGATCCACACCACGGCTGCCGACGCGGTGGTGGCCATCAACACGAACTCCGCCAGCCCCATCCCCAGCGTCAGGCAGAGGATCAGCGTCATGGCCGCGGTGAGCACCAGCGCCAGTTCCCGCCAGAAAGCGATGGCGACCGTCATGCCGAACAGCAGCACCGGCACGATCTCCGCCTGCCACAGCTCGCCGGCACACAGCCGCCCGAGAGTCACCGTCAGGATCAACAAGGCCAACAGCCGGACCAACTGTCCCAGGTCGGCGATGATCGTGGGCTGATGCCGCAGCACGTAGATGCCGCAGAACAGGAACAGCGCCGTATACATGCCGAAGGTGGCTGCGCTGTGCGCGAACAGAGCCCCCGCACTCCGGTGAGCGACCACCGCCGCATGCTCGCGGCGCAGCATCTCCAGCCGGTCGGGGCTCACCCGCTGGCCCCCCTTGACCAGCACGCTTCCCGGGGCATAGACCTTCTCGACCTGCAGATCCTCCAACTGGGCATAGGTCTGCTGCGTGGCGACCGGATCCAGTCTGAGCGTGGTGGGCAGCTTCCGGTTCTTCAGCCAGTTGGTGGTCAGATCCGTCAGGATGTTGACCTGGTCATCCGGCAGCTGCGCCTCACGAAACGCGTCCGCCAGCCGCGTGCGGAAGTCCTTCATTACCTCCGCGATCTGGATCCGCGAGACGTCCACTGCCTGCGGCAGGGAGGGCCGGCCGAGCGGGTAAACCAGGATGGTGATCTGACTTCCGTCCTCGGGCGAATGCTCCAGCCCCTCCAGCAGGCCGTTCTTCTCGAATTCCTGGAACGCGCGTTCCAGGGCCAGCGTCAAGGCCACCGGGCCGGCATCTCCGGCCAACGCTGCGCGCAAGCCAGTGAAGGCCACCGCGCTCTGCACGGTCGACGACTCCGCAGGCCGCGTGGCGTCGACCGGCGGCAGGAACTCCTGCCAGACCTGCTGATCCAGCTTCTCGAGTGATTCCGCGCGGCGCACCTCCAACATGCGATTGACCAGCGCCGACCGCAACTCCTGCAGCGGCCGCACGTCATGCACGTAGGTACAGGCCACCTCGCTCCGTTTCTGCTCCCGAAGGTTCGCCGTGCCGTCCGCGTCCGGGACGCTGAACTCCACCCGGGCACAGATGTCACGGGCCGGCAGATGACCGAGACGGTAACTGAACGGTGGCGACCAGCCACCCGTAATGAGCCACATGCAGACCGCGGCAAACAGACAGATCCCGATCCGCAGCAGCACATCGGCCCGCTGCAGGTGCCCGAGCACCTCCGCCACGCGGCCGGGGGGCAGCGTCAGCGATGCGACGTGATCGGAACGCGTGATCTTCTGATGGTTGGACATGGGTGTGTTACCGTCCCGACCGGCCTTCGCCGTGCGGTGCGTGCTGCCGCCGGCGTGGCTGTTCTTCGTAAGCCTGCACAATGTCCTGGACCAGCCGATGCCGGACAATGTCCGACTCGTCCAACTCCACGATGCTCACGCCCCGAAGCGTCTGCAGGCGGTGGACCGCGTCCACCAGACCACTGCGCGTGCTGGGTGGCAGATCCACTTGCGTGACGTCGCCCGACACCACCATCTTCGACCCCTCACCCATCCGCGTCAGAAACATCCTCATCTGCGATACGGTCGTGTTCTGCGCCTCGTCCAGAATGACAAAGGCCTCGTTGAGCGTCCGCCCCCGCATGTAGGCCAGCGGGACCACTTCAATCACGTCGCGCTCCATGTAGCTCTTGATCAGCTCGTAATCCATCATCTCGTGCAACGCATCCAGGAGCGGACGGAGATACGGGTTGATCTTCGCCTGCAGGTCACCCGGCAAAAAGCCCAGACTCTCCCCCGCCTCCACGGCCGGCCGCACCAACACGATCCGCCGGATCTCGCGCCGCTTCAGACACTCCACCGCCATCGCCACCGCCAAATACGTCTTGCCCGTCCCGGCCGGCCCCACGGCAAACACCAACTCGTGCTTGCGGATCGCCGACACATACCGACCCTGACCGGCCGTCCGCGGACGAATCTGCCGCGTCGCATCCGGCACGTCGATCGCCGGCTCGGCAGCCAGGGCACCGGTGACACCCATCACCACCCCCAGGACGCGCCGCACATCGTCGGGGCCCACCGAACCACGCCGCTCGACCAGCTGCGTGAGTTCTTCAAGCGCCTGCGTCGCCTTGGCGACCGCCCGATCGTCGCCCACTACACGAATCTGCCCGTTCCGATGCGTGATCGATACGCCCAGACTGTCACGGATCGCACGCAAATGCTGGTCGCGAACCCCAAACAACGAGAGCGCCAACTGGGGCTCGGCAAGCGATAGTGTTGCTTCACTCATCCGAACAATGACACCCCTTCGGGCCGCCACCATCCTCCTGATTCACTCCACCCACTAGTCAACTATAGCGAATTTTCCGTACCTCACACCAGATCGCGCGACATGCCGCCCCCCCTCAGGCCCAGTCTCTCGGCCGGCTGGACAGACCAGCCTCATACTCGAGAGCTAACCATGCCCTGCCCTTAGGGACCCACCAGTCCGCAGGCCCAACAAAAATACGCGGGGGCCGCTGCGAACACAAGTGAGTCCAGAATATCGAGCCCCCCCCCCAGACCAGGCAACCAGCTGCTCGAGTCCTTCCGCTGCACGTCCCGTTTGAGCAGCGATTCGGCCAGATCGCCCAGCATGCCGGCGACCGCCAGGATCAGTCCGTAGATCAGCCAATTCCCGAGCGTGCCGCGTAGCTGGCTGGACTCCACCAGAGCTGGCACCAGCACGTCGCGGCAGATCCAGGCTCCGCAGGCGGCGGCGACGAGCCCGCCGAGGGCGCCCTCGAGCGTCTTTTTGGGACTGAGCGACGGGGCCATCTGGTGCCGGCCCAGTGCGCGTCCCGTGAAGTAGGCACCGGTATCTGACAACTTGACAATCACAATCACGGAGACGACGGCCGCCATGCCCCACTGCGGGTCCGGCAACAGCCGCAGACTCACCAGGAAACTCAGCAGCAGGCCGGCATAGCCGATGGCCAGTACCGAGAGGGCGATGCGGCCGGTGGATAAGCCCGGCTGAGTGTAGCGGGCCATCTCCGCAATGAATGCCAGCACGATGCCGGCCGTCACCCCCGCCAGCGGCCAGCCGAGCCGACCGACCAGGTCGTCCGCCGGACCGGTCTGTCCGGCGAGCGTCCAGTAGAGCGGGGCCGCCGCCAGCAGAACTGTCAGGGGTGCCCCGACGTACAGCGGCCAGGCGGTGGGACGATCGGGCCGATCGCGCCACAGATCGAGCAGTTCGTACACCATGATCACAGCCACAGCCAGTGCCAGGGGGAGCAGCCACACGCCCGGCGCACCCCAGGGGGCGTGGTGGGCGTCGAGATGGAGCAGGGCAAGCAGCGCGGAGATGATGACGGCCGCCGACACCAATCGCAGCTTCAACACGAGACCGGACTCCTCATTTCACTTTCGGGATGCTGCCATGGCTGATGGCAGCCGGTTCAAGATGCGTGTATCCCGCCGAACCGCCGATCGCGCCGGGCGAACGCCCGCAGCGCCTCGTGCAGGTCCACGGTGCGGAACTCAGGCCAACAGCGGGACGTGACCCACAGTTCGGCATAACTGATCTGCCAGAGCAGAAAGTTGCTCACACGCATCTCGCCGGCAGTGCGGATGAGCAGGTCCGGGTCTGGTCGCCCTGCGGTGTACAGATGCGCCGCGATCGTTTCTTCGGTGATTGCCTGCGGCTGCAGCCGGCCAGCCTGGACCTGCTGGGCAATCTCGCGTACCGCATCCACCACTTCCGCGCGGCCGCCATAGTTGATGGCCAGGCACAGGCGGGTACCGGCGTTTGCGGCGCTGAAGGCGATCGTCCGGTCCATTTCGGCCAGCACGTGGTCCGGGATGCCCGTGCGGCGGCCGATGATCTCGACCACGACGTCCTGCGCCATGATCGTGCCCCGTTCTTCGATCATGTACTGTTCCAGCAGATGCAGCAGGAAGTCGAGTTCTTCAGCGGGGCGTTTCCAGTTCTCGCTCGACAGGCAGTACAGCGTCAACTGTTCGATGCCCAGCCGGGCACACTCCTCGACCGTGCGGCGGACACTGGCCACGCCACGCCGGTGCCCTTCGATGCGGGGCAGATTCTGGCGCTGCGCCCATCGCCCGTTGCCATCCATGATGATGGCGATGTGCCGCGGGCGCTGGGCCTGCGGCACGTCCTGCCACAGATCGGATTCGGAAGCCGGAGAATCAGGAGGTTCGTTCATCGTCGTGCTGACCGGGCTGCAGAGCGAGAATCGTCTGGGCCCGCGCGGGCCCGACAGATATGACCTCGATCGGAACACCGACCAACTGGCTGATCCGTTCCAGGAACTTGTGTGCCGGCGCCGGCAGATCATCGAGCTTCGTGGCCCGCGTCACGTCCTGCTGCCAGCCCGTAAAAGTTTCGTACACCGGTTTGACGCGGCGCAGCTCGGCCGCCCGGCTCGGCACGTACTGGATCCGCTTGCCATCGAGCTCGTAGGCCACACAGATCTTGACCTCCGGCAGCTGACTGACCACATCGAGCATCATCAACGACAGCACGTCGACGCCGCTCAAACGCGCCGCATACCGTACCGCCACCGCATCGAACCACCCGCAGCGCCGCGGCCGGCCGGTAGTCGTTCCGTATTCGTTCCCCAGCTCCCGAATCCGCTGGCCGACTTCGTTGTCCTGTTCCGTCGGAAACGGCCCACCTCCCACGCGCGTTGTGTAGGACTTGATCACCCCATAGACCCGATTGATCCAGCGGCACGGCACACCGGTCCCCGACGAAACCCCCACCCCCGAGCTGTTGCTGCTGGTCACGAACGGAAAGGTGCCGTGGTCAATGTCCAGCATGGCCCCTTGCGCCCCTTCGTACAGGATCCGGCGATCGGCCTCCACTGCATCGAGCAGGTAGGTGGTCGTATCGCCGACCAGGGGCAGCAACCGGTCCGCATATCGGCGGTACTCGTCGTGGATCGCTGCGGCGTCAAGTTCCTCGTCATGGATGGCAGCACTGTATCCGGCCAACGTCCGCCGTTTGATGGCCACGACCTCTTCAATTCGCTCCCGGAAGTCGCTGCCGACCATGTCCCCCAACCGAATCGCCGACAGGCGACCGTACTTGTCGCGATAGCAGGGCCCGATGCCACGCAGCGTCGTCCCGATCCCTTCCCCGCCGACCTTCTCCATATTCACGGCCCGGTCTTCGGCCATGTGCCATGGAAACACCACGTGCGCCCGTTCGCTGATCATCAGCCGCTCGGCGACCGGAATCCCGCGTGCGACCAGCCCATCGAACTCCTCGAGCAACACGGCCGGATTGAGAACCACACCCGGCGCAATCACGTTCATCACACCATCCGACAGGATCCCGCTGGGAATCTGGTGCAGCTTATACATCGCGTCCCCGACCACGACCGTGTGACCGGCATTGGCGCCACCTTGATACCGCACCACGATGTCCACGTGGAGACGCTCGCTGAGCAAATCGACCAGCTTCCCTTTCGCCTCGTCACCCCACTGCAACCCAATCACACTCGTTCCCGGCACGGTAATCGTCTCCACATGCATCCACGCGTCTACGCGCCACGCCATTCGCCACAGGAGGCACCCCATCCCGGCCGGTCAGTCTATTCGCGCAGACTGCCACCGGTCAACCAGTAGCAGTCAGCAGAGCGGGGTGAGGCGGACACCGGGGGGAGCGCCCCGGCCGGGGTGCTAGAGATCGCCGGTGTCATCCGGCGGCCAGGCGTCCCGCGCAAACTGCCGGCAGTACTCGTACAGCGCCATCGCAGTTGCCGTGGCCACATTGTAGCTGTAGGGCAGTCCGAAGACCGGGATTTCGACCACGTCGTCCAGCAGCGCCAGGGTATCTGCATCGAGCCCCTGCCGCTCGTGCCCGATCACCAGTACCGTGCGGGGACGGAACGAGAAGTGGTAGAGGCATTTCGAGTTGGTGGTCTGTTCCAGCCCGACCAGGTGAAAGCCCTCGTCGCGCAGCCGTCTGAGCACGGGGGGGAGCGTGCGATGAGCCTCGATCACCACGCGCTCGGCACCGTCGCGCGCGATCTTGCGGTCCAGCTTCGGGCGGCCACAGGCGATCATCCGCCGGACACCGCAGCAGCTGGCCACGCGGACGATCCGCGACAGGTTCACGTTGCTGCGCAGTACCGGACAGGCCAGCAGCAGCTCGCACGTAGCGGGCAAGGCACAAGGCGGCTTGTGCCGCTCGTGGACGAACTCACCCATGTCTGCCACGCCGCCTCCCGGCCGACCCGCTCACTCGCTCACGTCTTTGTCGCGTTGGAAGATCAAGACGCACTGCCCGAACCGCAACTGCGGCTCGCGCCCCGGCTGCCGCGAAAACACGATCCCCATCAGTTCGCTCAGCCGCTCCGGCAGCACGCGGTAGAAATTGTGTTTGCCGTCGCGCCGGCAGTCGATCAGACCGTCGCCGCGCAGCAGTGCCAGGTGATGACTCACCGCCGGCTGGCTCAGCTGCAGCAGATCACACAGCGCGCGCACATTCAATTCGCGGCGTTCCAGCAGATAGATCAGGATCTTCAAACGGGTTTCGTCGGCCAACAGCTTGAACCACCGCACGAGCTCCTTCGTGATCTGCCCGGACACGGACGTGTCGGCATCCGGCGTGGGTGTAGGTTCTGTTGACACTGGCTGACCGTCGAGTTTCTGTTTCTTGATTATGTTTTCGTTCTTGTTCTTGTTCTTGGACGATGGATGTGGAAATAGCGTTGTGGCCATTGATCCGCCTTGACCCGGCCTGATACCGGCCTCGACTGTGCCTTGAAAAATCTCCCCAGAAACAGCCGCAGAAACTCCGCGCCGCGCGCTCACGCACCTCGGCGGGTGGCACTGTGGAGACGTTTTCAACACAAGACGACTGGAACCAGTAATACAAAGATAAGCAATTGTCAGTATTCTAAACTCGGGAACTGCCGATTGAAAACCGGGCAGGCGCGAATTTGGGAAACATTTACCGACCCGGATGGGTGGGGAACAGCTGACTCAACTACTTGAAGCGGGGCTGTTGGTCGAACACGACAAAGAACCGCGTGGAACTGCGCAATCCCCCGCAGCAGCGGGCCGTCAGCGAAGGGAAATATCCGACAATCTGACGGATCCCCGCGTCCCGCGGCCGTAGAACTCGTGGAACTCCGCCACCAGATTCGCCTGGCGGCACCACGGCAGGTACAGACTGCGCCAGCCGCGCGTCCAACCGGCTGCGCCCGCGCCGCACAGAAACACCCCGCGCGACATGCAGTGCACCTGGTCAATCTGCCGCCAGGAAACGTGCCGCCGCCAGCGCCAGATGCCGAGCGTCACGCCGGTGGGTCCCAGTTCACAGGCCAGCGGAATCCACAGTTTCCACAGCGCCAGCCCCAGCGCGGCGGCCGCCAGCGCTCCCATCGCCCAGCTGGCCGCCCCCAGCCCCGCCAGGCCTCCCACTGCCACGCAGCAGGCGGCCACGGCCAGCGTGCGCCAGGGATCGTCGCGCAGCGGCCAGTTCACGACGCGGATCTCGCGCCACGGCGGTGACGTGCGGATGCTCGTGTTGTCGGCCACATTGCTGCTCATGACGGCCGTCTCGGTGTGCCATGTGTCCCGGGGGGGGACGCTCCCCGGACTCACTGCTATTATATGTCGGCTCACGGACTATTGCATCGCCCGGGGATACGCATGACGACAGACTCTCACGTAATCGTGCTCGGCACGCACAATCGCAAGAAGGGGCGGGAGCTGTCAGAACTTGTCGCCACCTGGGGGCTGACGGTCAAGACGCTGGCCGACTTCCCCGCTCCACTCTGCGTGGTCGAGGATGGGGCGACTTTCGCGGAGAACGCGCGGCGAAAGGCCTGCCAGCAGGCACGGCACCTCGGCACCTGGGTGCTGGGCGAGGACAGCGGCCTGGCGGTCGCGGCGCTGGGTGGCCGCCCCGGGGTCTGTTCCGCCCGCTACGCGGGCCCGCAGGCTACCGACGCCGCGAATACCCAGCATCTGCTCGAGGAACTGCAAGGTGTGCCCGCCGCGCAGCGGTGGGCACACTACGTCTGCCATATCACGTTGGCCGACGCCGGCGGCGTGGTGCGGGCGGAAAGCGAAGCCTGCTGCCACGGACGCATCACCACAGCGCCCCGCGGGACGGCCGGCTTCGGTTACGATCCCGTGTTCGAAATCGCGGAATACCACCGCACGTTCGCCGAACTGGGGGACGCCGTGAAGGCCGTGTTGAGTCACCGGGGGCGCGCCGTGCGCCGCCTCCTGGCGGCGCTGCGCCCCTTGATTCCCCAGCTTCCGTCGTCCTAGTGGTCCAGAGCGTACGTGGACGCCAGCCCAGGTCGCGGCACCTTCACCGGCATCGGCTGGATTTCGAACTGGATGCCGTCGAGCGTGCGCGGCTTGAACCCCTGCCCGTGCTGGGGCAGCGCACTGGTCTCCGCACCGTAGTCGCGCATGATCTTGTAGACTTCCGGGCGCAGATCCAGCCGGCCGTCAGACAGTTTGTTCCCCACCGAATCGAAGCTCCCGATCGTCACAATGCTCTCGAACCGGTCGTGAAACTCGTACGCCTCCACCCCTCGCTTGCGGAGCGCTTCGGTCAGGCGGTGGGCCTTGTCAGCAGCTTCCTCCAGCTTGCGGGAGCGACCGTACTTCAACAGATCGAGGCTGGGCCCGAATCCCTTCACGTTCTGTCTCTGCTCTTCGCCCGCGAAGTAGGACTCGCCCTGAAACGATGCTACCCGCACCGTGTATTGACCCGGATTATCCAGCAGGCTGTGCTTCACCTCCCGGTTCATCTCCAGCACAAACGGGTCAATGCCGGTGCTCACAAAATACTCTTTCGGCAGCAGCGGGTTGCGGACCACAAAGGCGCGCCGCATCGGGCCCAGCTCCCGGACCTCCGGATCCGAATGCACCAGCCGCTGCAGCTCGCGCAGCCCGATGAACCGCTGCGTCGTGTGCCGCTTGACCGACTCGCTCGAGATATCCAAACAGGCTGGCCGGGCCGTCTTCAAACGGTCCAGGTCTTCCTGCAGGCCCGGCGTGTCGTTGGTCATGTAGTTCCCCACCACGACGGCAATCTCGTCGAACTTCGTGGCCGCCTGGTACCGCATCCGCTTCGGACCGCCGTAACGGTTCACGCCGCGGCCATAGACCGGCTGGGTGTAGTCGAACGTCCGCTTGTGCATGAAGGCTTCCATCTTGTACTGCTTCCGCAACTCCAGCACCAGATCGTGCGCCTGCTCCTCCGCGCCCGGCCCCGCAAACGACGTGGCCATGATCATCCAGGGACCCTGGTCCTCGGTCAGCCAGTACATCTTGTTCGGATCGGCATCCACCGACTTGAAAGGAACCAGCTTCTTCCACGGCGGCGCCGCGGTCGCGACACCCGCGAACGCCAGGGTCAGCAACACGCCGCCCCACACCATCCCATTCCTGCGTGTCCATCGCGTCTTCATGACTTCCTCCTTGAGCGACCCGCCGACACCCACTCGGTGCCGACGACGGACGGTCCTGCATTGGCTGTGGCCGTGCCAAACCGGCAGACAAACCGGCGGGAGAGTAGCAGAATCCGCAGTCGAGGGCCAGATCGATCTGGCCAGATGTTCCCGCCCTCCCGCCCCCGCCCGCGGGGCGTGAAGCAGGCGTACAGTCAGGCCAGCAGCCGGGAATCATGCACCGCATGCGGCCGGCACGTCACCAGCTGGCCGGAGAGCCGCGTGCTGCCCGGCAGTTCCACCGGGGCGTAGCGGCAGGCGGTGCCGGCGCAGCGATCCGGGTGGCCTTCGACGTGGGACTCGACCAGCACGCGCAACGGGCGGCCGATCAACTGCTGGAAGTAAGCGCGCCGGAGTTGGCCGGCGATGTCGCTCAGGTGCCGGCGGCGGGCGGCTTTCACACTGGCCGGTACCTGGTCAGGCATCTCGGCGGCGGGGGTCCCCTCCCGCGGACTGAAGGGAAAGACGTGGATCTTCGAAAAGCCTACATCCTGCACGACGCGGCAGGTGGCGGCAAAGTCGGCGTCCGTTTCGCCCGGGAATCCGACGATGACGTCGGTCGTGAGCGCGGGCAGCTGCAGCTGGTCGCGCACGAACCGGCAGCGGTCCTGAAACAGACGCGCGCCCCAGCGCCGACGCATGCGGCGCAAGACCTGATCCGAACCGCTCTGCAGGCAAATATGGAAATGAGGGCAGATCTTGTCCGGAAATTCGGCCACCGTTTCGACCAGCTCGCGCGTCACTTCCGTCGCTTCGAGACTGGAGAGACGCAGCCGGAAATTTCCGTCGAGCCGGGCGATCTGGCGCACGAGTTGCGCCAACGGGGAGCGTGTGGCCGCGGGCCGGCCAGCCGACAACTCGATGCCCTCGATGCCCTCGACGCCCTCGATGCCGTAATGTCCCAGGTGGACGCCGGTCAGCACCAGTTCGCGATAGCCGTTGTCGCGCAGGCGACGGACTTCGTCCAGGATCTCGGTCACCGGGCGGCTCAGCACGTGTGGCCGCATGTAGGGGATGATGCAGTAGCTGCAGCGCAGACGGCAACCATCCTGCACTTTCAAGTAGGCCCGATGGCGGTCACCGAAGCGGGCAATGCCGGTCGGCACGTCGGTGATGCCCAGCCGCATCAACAGCTGCGGCAGCTGGCGTTTGTCGGTCACGACGTCCACGACGCCCGGCAGAGCGGCCACTTCTTGCGGCGCGCGCGTCGCATAGCACCCCATCACCACAATCCGGGCCGCCGGGTTTTCGCGTGCCAGACGCCGAATTGCCTGGCGACTCTTGGCTTCACCCTCCCGGGTCACCGTGCACGTATTGACCAGACACAGTGCCGCCGGATCCGCACCAATCGCGTCATGGTAGCCGATGCTCAGCAGACCCTCCCGCACGTACTCCGTCTCGTACTGGTTCACCTTACAACCGAGCGTGCAGGTCTTGAGCCGCGGAGCCGTCATGGCCGGCACTTACTCCGGCACCGGCTCGATCGTCGCCGTCATGGAACCGGCGCAGCGGGCGATCAGGTTATCGCGGCCAAAGGCGTGGATCTGATCGCGCTTCAGTTCGGCGTGCTCCTTGGTCGTGGTCAGACAGACGGCGCGCCCGTGGACATCCACTTCCTTTGCAATCTGGAACCCTTTTTCCAGGGGATGGCCGAACACCCGGCGCATCATGTCGATGACGTAATCGTAGGAATGATCGTTGTCATCCCACAGGATCACACTGTAGCGCGGCTGGCGTCTGGGCTCGGCCTGCGCCCGCGCGCGACGGCGACGAATTATCTCCACCAGTGGTTCATCGACCACGGCCGTTTGTTCCAGATCGCTCAAAGCTGACGCCCCCCCAATGTCTCGGATTCCGGCGGTGGCAGAAGTGCCCGCGATGGCGGATGTGCTGCGGAATCAGATCACCCCGAATAGTCCGTATGTTAGCGGCTTACTATATTGTAGCAAAGTGACGGTATTGTAGCAAAGTGACGGTCGGGAAGTCTTTTTTTGTCTTTCCTCGTATGCGTGGGGGCACGGTGGCGCCATGCAGGATCTGGATCGCTATCTGAACGAGCAGCAGGCACGCCATGAGGACGAACTCTGCGCGCTGCTGCGCATCCCCAGCATCAGCGCCGGCGGCGCGCATCAGGCGGCGATCCGCCAGGCGGCCGAGTGGGTCGCCAACCGTTTGCGCCGCCTCGGCTTGCCGGCCGAACTGCTGGAAACCAGCAGCAATCCGGTCGTGTACGCCGCCTCGCCGCCCGTCGCCGGCGCCCCCACCGTGCTGGTGTACGGCCACTACGATGTGCAGCCTCCCGATCCGCTCGACGAGTGGCTCTCTCCCCCCTTCGAGCCAGCCCGGCGCGATGGCAATATCTATGCGCGCGGCGCGACCGACGACAAGGGTCAACTGCTCACGCACATCCAGAGCGCGGAGGCGTGGCTGCAGACGGCCGGTCGGCTGCCCGTGCAGCTGAAATTCCTGATCGAAGGTGCCGAGGAGACAGGCAGCGCAGGGCTGGATGAGTTTGTCGCGCAGGAGAGCCGCCGACTGGCGTGCGACGTGGTGGTGATCAGCGATTCCTCGCAGTTCGCTCCGGGGCAGCCGGCCATCACGTACGGGCTCAAGGGGCTGGCCTACTTCGAGCTGCGTCTGACCGGTCCGCATCAGGATCTGCACTCCGGTTCGTTTGGCGGCGCGGTGACCAACCCAGTCAACTGTGCGGCGCACATGATGGCCAGTCTGATGAACAAATCGGGCAAGATCAGAGTCCCCGGTTTCTATGACGACGTCGTGCCGCTGACGAAGCGGGAGCGCCGGCAGCTGGCGGCGCTGCCGTTCGACGAATCGGAATTCATGCAGCAGATTGGGGTCGACGGAGTCACGGGTGAGCGCGGCTACACGACGCTGGAGCGGCGGTGGGCGCGGCCGACGTGCGACATCAATGGGATCTGGGGTGGCTATCAGGGGGATGGCGCCAAAACCGTGTTGCCGGCCAAGGCCGGGGTCAAGTTCAGCTTCCGGCTGGTAC
>Ga0123328_1002298_pt1 | contig 17357 bp, 12 predicted proteins | sample BioC12SIPDNA_2_FD_89702 | JGI IMG/M metagenome (GOLD analysis project Ga0123328, IMG submission 89702) | Anaerobic biogas reactor microbial communites from Washington, USA - Biogas_R1_A C12 SIP DNA | ecosystem: Engineered > Bioreactor > Anaerobic > Unclassified | place: Washington, USA...
CCCAATCTCGGCCTTGAGCAGGACGGGATCAGGAGTTACACTGCGTCCATATTGTCCGTGGATGGTCCGCGGGCGGTCGCCACGGCGACATGGCTCCGTGAAATGGGCACCACGCGTTTGACCACCGGCGGGGACGGAGAGTCTGGAGGGTCGGCAAGGTTCGCCAAACGCCACCCGCTCCCCCCCTACCCCCGAGGCCACGTGGCCGCCCCTCGCGGAATCAGATGTTCTACCAGGCAATCCCGTACGGCTTCAACGCACGATCGACCGCCTTGGCTTGGAATCCGCCTTTTGCCCCCGCGGCCGACCGCGCAGAAAACGACGGGAGGGACACTCATCGGGCCCGTCCCGCTGTGTTGTTTTTGTGGAGTATTCAAACACTATGAGACACCTCATCCCAGCCCTTGCTCTCGTTCTTATGGTTTCCGCCGAGGCACATTCCCAGTGGAAGCCCGCCGGCGAACGGCTCAAAACCTCCTGGGCGGAGAAGGTCGATCCTGAGAACGCATGGGACGCCTATCCGCGTCCCCTTTTGAGAAGAGAGCAATGGAGGAACCTTAACGGCCTGTGGGACTACGCCATCCGTCTTCGGTTCTCCCCGCCCCCGGCGGCATACGACGGGACAATCCTCGTCCCCTTTCCCGTCGAATCGAGCCTCTCGGGTGTGATGAAAACGGTCGGGGAGGATAACGTTGTCTGGTATGAGCGCCGTTTCACCGTGCCCCCAGAGTGGGGTGACCGCGATATCCTGCTTCATTTCGGGGCCGTGGACTGGAAGGCGGACGTCTGGTTGAATGACATCAAGATCGGCTCCCATACCGGCGGTTATACCCCCTTTCATTTCAACATAACTCCCTATCTGAACAGGACCGGCGATCAGAAACTGGCCGTCAGGGTCTGGGATCCGACGGATCAATCCTATCAGCCGCGGGGCAAGCAGGTCAGCAAGCCGCACGGCATATGGTACACGGCCGTGACCGGAATCTGGCAGACCGTGTGGATCGAACCCGTCTCCCGCGGTCATCTCATCGGGATCAAGACGACCCCGGATATTGATAAGCAGCAGGTCCGTGTCGAGGTTTCAACACACCAAGCCATACCGGGCGATTACGCCGAGGTGAGAATCACGGCGGACGGCGAAGCCGTGGCCGTCGCCCGGGCGGTAATCACCGAGGCGATGGACATCCATCTGGAATCGCCCCGGTTGTGGAGCCCCGAATCGCCCTTTTTGTACGATCTGGAGGTGACGCTTTACAGCGGGGGGGACGCGATCGACCGGGCCAAGAGCTACTTCGCCATGCGCAAGTTCTCCACCGCCCGGGATGAGTACGGCATCGTGAGGCTGCAACTCAATAACGAGGACTACTTCCCCATGGGCACGCTGGATCAGGGCTGGTGGCCCGACGGGCTTTACACGGCGCCCTCGGACGACGCCCTGCTCTATGACATCCGGGCGGTTAGGGATCTGGGTTTCAACCTGATCCGCAAACACGTCAAGGTCGAGCCGGCTCGCTGGTATATGCATTGCGATCGCGAGGGGCTATTGGTCTGGCAGGATATGCCCAGCGGAGACCAGACCCCCGTCTGGCAGATGCGCCAGTATTTCGACGGCGTCGAACTGCAGCGCAGTCAGGAATCGGAGGCTAACTTTCGAAAAGAATGGAAGGCGATCATCGACCTGCTGTACTCCCACCCCTCGGTCGTGACTTGGATTCCCTTCAACGAAGCCTGGGGGCAATTCAAGACCGAGGAAATCGCCGAGTGGACCAAGCGGTACGATCCGTCGAGACTGGTCATACCAGCCAGCGGCGGGAATCATTTCCAGACCGGCGACATGCTGGCCATTCACCACTATCCGGCGCCGAGCCTTTATCTCTACGATGCTGCCCGCCCCACAGTGCTGAACGAGTTCGGGGGGATCGGACTGGCCCTGAAGGGACACCTGTGGGAACCTGACCGGAACTGGGGTTACATTCAATTCAACTCCGAGAAGGAGGTCACGGATCAGTACGCACAGTATGCCGGAGAGCTGATGAAGCTCATCAAGGCCGGCATATCCGGAGCGGTGTATACCCAGATAACCGACGTCGAAATCGAGGTAAACGGTTTACTGACCTATGACCGGGAAAAGTTCAAGGTAGACGTCGATCGTATCAGACAGGCAAACCACACAATTCGCGGCAGTCTGGCGAAATGAAAAGGGCAGTCACCGCGTCGTGTCTTTGTGTGTGAGTCGGCGCACGATTCTGCACATGAGTCGGCAGAGGATGCGGTTTGCTCCAAAGCTCAGTACTCGCATGCGTGGGCATCGCATCCGATTCCCGTTCGGCGAGGATGAATTGGGGGAGTATTTCGGCAACCCCGAGTCGATCATGGGAGTGTGGGGACACTGAACGACCGAACAATGGGATTGCGCTGAACGATGGATTTCATGACCCGAGATCAGTCTGCGACCCCGGCTCTCATGAACGGTGCTCGCTCATGGCATTCGTTTACATTATGATTTCGAAGACGTTGTTACAACAAGCTGTTTTTTTGCGAGGAATGACACGATGACGGAACGAACCTGCTTGCTCATCCTGGGGATGGCGACATGTGCGTTGTTCGGAACAATGCTCAACGCCGCCGAGCCCACCACTCTCAAGGCGGACGATGCGAAATTCACCGCGGCCGAACCCCCGACCGGTGCGATGTGGGCGGATTCGCTTGATCTCAAGAACATGCCCCAGGATTACAGTTGGAGCCATGCCGGGGTGACCATCGAGGACAAGCCGCTAACCCTGAACGGTCAGGTCTATAGGCACGGCATCGGCACCCACGCCAACAGCGAAATGATCGTCAATCTCAAGGGGATGGCTACCCGCTTCGAATCGGTGGTCGGCGTGGACGACGAGAAGAAGGGAAAAGGCTCAGTTGTATTCGCGGTGTGGGTGGATGGGAACGAAATCGCCCGCACGCCGGTGCTTCGTGGCGGGGACAAGCCGCAGGTGCTGTCCGTGGATCTAACCGGCGCGAAGGAACTGCTTCTGGTCGTCGAGGATGCCAATGACGGAATCGACAGCGATCACGCCGACTGGGCCGGTGCGTTGATTACGCTGGTGCCCAACGCCAAGGAAAAACCCGTGTCGGTCAAGCCTCAGCAAATCACCGAAGCGCCGCCACGTATCGCGATGGGGACGCCTCCGGAGCCCGCCATTCACGCCCCTCGCATCACGGGAGCCACGCCCGGCCGACCGTTCCTGTTTCGGATTCCCGCCACCGGTTCTTCGCCGTTGAAGTACACGGTCAAGAACCTACCCGCCGGCCTGACGATCGATTCCGCTACCGGCATCATCACCGGTTCGCTCAAGGGCGACGGCGAAACCGCAGTTGAGGTGACGGTTGAAAACTCGCTGGGCAGAACCTCCTCCACGCTGACGATCGTCGGCGGACAGCACAAACTCGCTCTGACGCCGCCGTTGGGCTGGAATTCCTGGAATTGCTGGGCTGGTGCTGTGGATGACGCCAAGGTCCGTGCCGCCGCTGATGCCATGATTGCCAGCGGATTGGCCAACCACGGTTTCACGTACATCAACATCGACGATACCTGGGAAGCGGGCACCAAGCTCGAAGGACAGAAGGACGACGAGGTCGGACCGGCTCGCGATGAACAGGGCCGAATGCTGTGCAACAAGAAATTCCCGGACATGAAAGCCTTGGCCGACTACGTTCACAGCAAGGGTCTGAAACTCGGCATTTACTCCTCGCCCGGCCCCAAGACCTGCGCCGGCTTTGAGGGCAGCTACCAGCACGAGGAGCTCGACGCCAGACGCTGGGCGGAATGGGGCATTGACTTGGTGAAGTACGACTGGTGCTCCTATGGCGGCATCGCCCCAAATAACTCTCTCGAAGAACTACAGAAACCCTACCACGTCATGCGTGAAGCCCTGGACAAGGCCAACCGCGACATTGTGTACAGCCTCTGCCAGTATGGCATGGGAAGGGTGTGGGAATGGGGCGCCAAGGTCGGCGGCAATTACTGGCGGACCACCGGCGATATCAACGACAGTTGGTCGAGCATGTCGGGTATCGGTTTCTCGCAGGATTCCGCCTCGCCCTACGCTGGCCCGGGACACTGGAATGATCCGGACATGCTGGTGGTTGGCAAGGTCGGCTGGGGACCGTCGCTGCACCCGACCCGACTAACCCCCAACGAGCAGGTCACGCACATCACCCTGTGGTCGCTGCTGGCTTCCCCGCTCCTGATCGGCTGCGACATGAGTGAAATGGATGATTTCACGCTGGCGCTGCTGACCAACCCGGAAGTGCTGGAAGTCAATCAGGACGTGCTCGGCAAAGCCGCCCGCCGTCTGGTTGTCCAAGGTCGCTGCGAGGTCTGGGCTCGCCCGCTCGCTGACGGCACGATGGCAGTCGGTTTGTTCAACCGGAATCGCGCTGATGCCTCCGTCACTGTCCAGTGGAGCGATCTGAAACTCAGCGGCAGGCAACCGGTTCGCAACCTGTGGCTCCGCGAGAATGTTGGCACGTACGAGGATTCGTACGCGACGTCCGTTCCTCGTCACGGTGCAATCATGCTCAAGATCGGTACGCCGAGAAAGAAGTAAGTCAACAACCGATGACGAGTCCAGATGTCTCAACGCGGAGGACGCCGAGGAACTCACTCGGCGTCCTCCGCTATTGGTGGCGAGGCGTAAGCGTTCGGGTGAGCGTTTGGCGAACCCCGTTCATTCTGGCGCGGGTGGATTCGCGACGCGCTCGGCCTTCCAGCGGTCGGACAGGACCGGGTCGAGCCGGCTGACGGGCGCATCCGCGATCCGGGCCAGCACGTCGTTCAGATAGACAACCGGTTCAACGCCGTGCCGCTTGCAGGTGGCCACCAGGCTGGCCAGGATGGCGCCTGTTCGCCCGCCGTTGTCGCTACCGGCGAACAGCCGGTTCTTCCGCAGAAGGCAGAGCGCTTCAGAGGGAGCATTCTACTTCTTTGCCGGCCCGGTCGTGCTCGGCAGACAGCCTCAGGTACCGCTCCACGGTCGCGTGCGGCAAGCTCGCTTCCATCGGGTTGACGCTCAGGGCATATTGCCAAGCGGCATCGGCCAGATAACGTCCCACCGTCTGCCGGATGGCCTCCCCCCGGGGTCGCGCCGCTACCCCACGCGAGATCACATCTCCTACTATCAGCTACATACTCGGGCCCGTGGCTGCCTCAGCCCGACCACGGGTCGGAGTGCCTACCCATGCCGCCCATCGAGACTCCATCCTATCGCCAACATACCGGGAGCGGACGCGGACGCGTTGACCTGTCACTCACTCGGCAGGATGATGGGACGAAAAGTACCGGCCGTTGGTGGGAACCCGGCGGCCACCGTAGGCATCCAAGATGATGAAGAACAGGACGATACCGGCCCCGGCTCCCCGACGGGCGAGCGAAGCGGATGTGCTCGCCGAGCAAGCCCGCGGCGGGGACATGGGCGCGTTCAGCCGGTTGGCGACGCTGTACATGGACAGGATCGTCAACACGTGCTGGCGGGTCTGTGGGCACTGGGAGGACGCCCAGGATCTGGCCCAGGAGGCGTTCCTGCATGCGGTGCAGGGCATCTCCTCATTCCAGGGGCGTTCGGGCTTCTATACGTGGCTGTTCCGCATCGCGGTGAACCTGTCGATCGCCCATCGCCGCAAGCAAGCCCGGGGGCCGCGGTTGGCGCCTCAGGGCCAGGAGTTGGACTGGGACCAGAATCACCAGGCGGCGAAGCTGGTTGGGCGAACCCGCGGGCAAGCGCCCCAGCCGGCCGAGGCCCTGCAGGCCAAGGAGACACAACGGATCCTGCTGGCCGGGCTTGAGGAGCTCGACCCCGAACAGCGGGCCATGATCGTGCTGCGGGATATCGAGGATCTCGATTACCGGCAGATTGCCGAGGTGCTCGATGTCCCCGTGGGCACCGTCAAATCCCGGCTCCATCGGGCACGCATGGAGCTGCGAGCAAGGCTCAAGCCGGCGCTCGGGGAGGAATGACCATGCACGCACGCGAACGCGAAGAGCTCGAAGCACAGTTGTCGGCCTACCTGGACGACGAGCTGCCGGCGAAGGAGCGTGCGCTGGTCGAGTCCTGGCTGGAGCACGATCGCGAGGCCCAAGCTCTTCTGGAGGATCTACGGGCGGTGCGGACCGGTCTGCAAGCGTTGCCGCGGACCCAGGGATCGGCGGAACTGATCGAGCAGATGCGATCCCGGCTCGAAAGGCGGGCTTTGCTGGGCGAAGAGGGTCCGGTCGGCGAGGTGATCCGAACGCCCTCGCTGCCCGGGCGCCGCTGGGTCGCCGCCGCCGCGGTCATTGCCCTGACTTTCGTGGCCGGCTATGTCACGTGGTCCTTCCGCGAGCCTGAGCTGCCGCTGGCGGGTGATCGGCTGGCATCGGCTCCTCGACCGGAGGCCCAAACGGCCTTCCGCAGGGTGCCGAGCGAGACAGCCAACGCCAGCCGTGAGAAGGTCGAGGTCAGTCCGCCGGCCGCGCCTGCCTCTGCCCAGCCGCTCGCCGAAGAGTCACACGCGGTTACGCTGCGAAGGGCACCGATGGCCAAGGGCAATACGACGGAGCGGCCGCCTTCGCGCTCGCCCATCGACGACGCGGCTGTCGCCGTTCAGCATGCGGAGTCTACTGTCGAGGACGTTCCCCCTGCGGTGGCGCGAGCGAGGACTGCCGGCTCTGCATCGCCATCCTTGGCAGCAAAGCCCGCGGCCGCTCGGCGCGATGACGCCGCCCCCCCTGCGAAGGACAAAGATCCGGCGATCCGCGAAGTCGTTGACGCAAACAAACGCACGCCCGCCGCTTCGCCAGCCTCACCGAGGTCGCTGGTAGCCCCCCCACCGCAACCGCAGGAGAAGGAGGGGGAGCAGCAGCAGAACACGGACCTGCGGCAGGTGCATCGCGATGAGCCCGACAATGCACTGATTCTCAAGGATGCCGTCGGCGAGAAACGGCCCGACTCGTCTGCGGTGGCCGAGCGACCTTCACTGCCCGTCCTGGCCAACCGCGCGGTGAGCTCGCTTGCCCCTCCATCGCCCTCCGCGGGATGCGAGACCGCAAGCAAGCTCGAAACCACGAGCCCTTCCCCCGCCAGGGGCTACAGCGTCTTGCTGCGATCCGCAGGCCGGGTGCCCCTGCCATCAGCCACCGCGCCAGCGTCTGCATCCCAACCTGCAAGCGCTCCGGCCTCACAGCCGGCGTCACAACCCGCGCCGTGAGCCCTCCATGGCGTCGAGCCCACTGTGGCTTCCCGCAAGAAGGCAAACGACAAAACACCGCCGCGCATGTCGCGACAAAGTTGAACGTGGAGAGCCAGCGATCAGCTTGCCGTGAGGCGTTCGCGGATCTGGGCGAACTTGCTGGGGCTGAGCAGAACCTGCTCGTAGACCCGTTCGATGATCGGTGCCCCGATGCGTTCGAAGTCGGATTGCCGCGGGGTGATGAGCAGGCCGGCGAGGTCCACCGCACCGGGACTGATGAGGTACTCGTCGGGGCCATGGCCGTAGATCGTCGGCCGGTGGGCGCGACGCGGGTACACCCAAGCCAGCCAGCGGTCCTCGGCCCAGGTGGCAAAGAGGTTCAGCATCGGCTCGGGCTCGGCGGGGTGCACGGCACCGAAGGCATCAACCACCTCATGTAGCGTGTGCTCCACGCGGTCGATCTCGGCCCCGACCACCAGTACCATCGGGCGCCTGCTTGGCCGCGTCACCCCCACCCGGACGGCATCGCGGCGAATCCACTCGATCCAGCGTTGCCCGTTCTGGTTGCGGTCCGCGCACAACTGGGCGGCGAGTTCCGTCTCGAACGGTGTCCCCCCCGCCGGGGCGGCCTGGAAGTGCATGTGGTCCGGCGCGGACGCCCCGCACAGCGGCCCGTTGTAGAAGACCGTGTACCGGCCGTTGAGATCCCGAGCCAAGGACAGCAGGGGCTCCAGATACGGCACAATGCGTTGCGGCTCGTGAGCGGTACTGACGATCGTGAAATGCGGGTCAAAGATCGGGGCGGGGTTGCACAGGATCAGCCAGGCTTCGCGATACATGATACCGCGCTGCTCGGGCGGTCGATTGGCCGCACACAGAAAGCACGGCCGCGCCGCCAGTGAGGCCGCGTCGATCTTGGCGCCGGTGCTGACCACGCGCGCGGGGTTCCACTGTGCCAGAACACGGGATCCGCCGACGTCGAACGAACGCGTCACCGACCGCTTCAATGCCGCCAGCCCTTCGCCGAGCCGCGGCCACTCCGTGCACTGTCGCCGCCAGAGGTGCAACACCTGTTGATTAAGCGCTCCCGGCACGGCGGCACAGATGTCGTCGGAAGTCATTGAGCCGCCTCCCGACCCAGGTTCACTCGCTGCCTGGCGATCACTTCGAGCGTACGCAGCCGATCTTTGTACGTATCATGGGCGTTCCGAGCGGCCAACGGCAGGTTGGCGTCCGTGTTACCCTCCCACCGGCGGCACAGATAGAGCGAATCGTAGATCCGCCCGATCTCGTAGTGCCGGCTCAGCCGCATGCCCATGTAGTAGTCTTCGCCGTAACTGACGTTGGGGAAAGGATGGGCCCGCAGCAGATCGGTCAGGAAGGCCCGCGGAGCCCCCAACCCGTTGACCCGCAGCAGGTTGTTTCGCCCGTTGTCCCGCGTCCACTCGCGATGGTCGATCACCCCGGGGGGCAGGTCCTCGAGGTTGAAGTTGACCACCTTGTACGACCCGACCACCATGGCGTACGGGCCCTCGCCCATCTTCTCGACGATTTGCCGCAGGGTGTCGGGCGATGAATACAGGTCGTCTGAGTCAAGCTGGACGGCGACCCGGCCGCAGGCTTCCGACGCTGCCGCCAGGCTCCAGCAACCGCCGATCATCAGATCGGTGGCCTCCGGAATCAGGTGGACCAGCCGCGATTCCTGGGCAGCCAGTTGCCGCAGAACAGTCGTCGTCCCGTCCGTCGAATGGTTGTCGACCACGATCACGTTGAACTCGAACGGGGCCTTCTGCTGCAGAGCGGAATGGACCGCGTCGGCGATGGTCTTCTCGCGGTTACGAACCGGGATGACCACGCTCGCCTCGACCGGGAACGAAGCGGTGCCCGCCGGCGGACGATCGAATGGAGGCTCAAGCTTGGCCCCGATCCTCGCCAGGTGAGCGGTGACGATCTGCTCCATTTCCAACTGGGCGGTGCGGTTCCGCGGATCGACGTAGTCGAAATGCTGCTGGCCCGCGGTTCGCTCCTCAGGCAGGCAGACATACAGAGCTTCGGGCAGGCGCACCGGCAGCGAGATGGCCGACAGCCGCAGCCGTAAATCGTACAAGGCTCCGCAGGTCGTATCCGCCAGCGGCCCCCACCGCTTCTCCGCCTCGCGGATAGCGTCGGTGCTGAACGCCATGACCGGCCCGAAATCGAACCCATCCCGCAAGCTGCCCAGCTGGTAGTCGATCGTCGGGTGCTCGACCATGCCCTCGGCCGTCTGCTCGCGGTAGTGGCTGTAGACCATGGACGCGCCGATATCCGTGAGGACCGCGGCCAGTCGTCTCAGCCCGCTCACGGACGCGACGACCCCGGCATCGCCGTTGATGCAGAACACAATCGGCGTCGAGACCTCCATGAGGGCCTCGCGCCAGCTCTCGCCGTTGAAGACCTGCCCCACGGAGATCCGAACCAACTTGATGTCGGTCTCCGGTAATCGCTCAGACCCCGCCGGGCCGATGAAAACCACCTTGTGCACGCCGGCGGCGCGCCACGCGGGCAATGAAGCCTTGACCCATTGCACCGGCATCCGACCGGCATGGGGAACAATGCATGTGCTCGAAATCACCGTCTACACCCTTTCCACCCGGCAGTCGCTCTTGACCAACACCGGCCCATCGGAGCCCAACCACCGGTCGCCTACCTCGCTGCGAGGTCATCGCTTCGGCCGATCCGCCCGGACACGCCAACGCGGCACAACCGGGCCCCACCTTGATCGGTACCCACTGCATCCGGCCAAGCCTTCAGCGCCCCGAGCATGGGAAGGAAGAATCATAACCGAGGCCCGACCGGCGGCCAAATGGCGATCCGACACCCGCTCGGGCAAGGGTGCATCCGCCGTTCAGTGGCAAGTTGCCAAAGGCGAAGTATCGAGGGTGGCATGGGTCGGTACTCCGACCCGTGGCCAAATGCGGACAGCCACTGGTCTGGGTACAGACCAGTGCCCCAGTGCCCCTGAAATTCGGATGCACCCCTCGGGCAATGACCGGGTACCTGTGGTACGGTCGCCGACACACAGTCGATGATGGAATCCGCGGGTGCTTGTTGCGGCGCGGGTTTTCGGCTAACCTGCCGGATTCTTGAGGTGTCCGCTCAAGGCCCCCTGCCGATCAGGCAGCCAAGGCATGGAGACACGGTCATGAAAGCTGGACAGAGAAAAGTACAGGAACGTCCGGCTGGGGAGAGGGCAGGCGACAGGCTTACGGTCCTTCGACGCGGCCACTGGCTGACTGCGGTGCTCTGCGCGGTCTTGGGCGGGATCGGATGCGGGCTGAGCGGTTGCGGCGACGGTCAAGCGGGCGGCGTAAAGCGGCTTGCACCGCGCGGGACGCCTTTTCTGAGCGGCATCGCCGTCCCCGCGGGTTTCGAGTTGGAGGACCGCAACTCGGAAGACTATCAGTCCGGCGAGCAGCGTTGGGCCCGGCACTGGTACCTCGGCTCCGCCGATGTCCAGGCCGTCCGGACCTTCTATCTCGATCAAATGCCGCTGCTGGGCTGGAGCAAAGTCAGCGATCACACGGTCAAAGGGACCGTGAGTATCCGGTTTGAGAAGCGTACGGAATCTTGTGTTGTGGAGATCAGCTCCGCGGGCATGTTCAACCGATGCAGGGTACAGGTCATTGTCATGCCCTTCAGTCGAACCCCTGCACCCACAGAGCCCCCGAGGCGAATGGCCCCATGAAGCAGACCCGAAGAAAAGAACTCAAAACCAACGAACTGAGCATCTACCTGCAACAGATCCAGGAGGCCGTCGGCCGCCACTCGAATCTGATCATCGGTGGCGTGGTGGTGGTCGTGCTGATCCTGGTGGCCGGGCTGCTGGTGCAGCGCAACAGGCACGCCGCCCGGCAAGCGGCATGGGAAAGCTACCATGGCATCCAGAACCGCATGGCCACGATCACGCCGGAGCTGATTGACGAGGCCCGACAACTGGCGGAAGACACCCTCAACCAAGCCGACCTCGGGCCGCTGGCCATGGAGCTTCATGCCGATCTGAATTACTCCCTGGCGATCACCCTGCAAGGCGAACCGGAGCGGACCAAGCAGTTGCTCCAGAATGCCAAGAGCATTTACGAGCAGACCTTGGCACGATTTGGATCCCTGCCGGGCGTGGCGGCCCGAGTGAGAATGAGCTTGGTGGCGGTCGAGGAATCGCTGCTTGTAGCCGGCGAAGGTGACGTGGAGCGTATCCGCAAGCTCTACCAACAGGTGATCGACGACCCGACCAGCGGGTTTAGCGCGGATGCCAGCGGGCAGCTCGAGAGCCTGGATCGGCGGCTGATACCGCTTGAAATCCTGGCCACGCGACCGGCGGAAGAGACCAGCGCGGCGACGGCCCCAGCCGCTTCGTTGCAGCCCGTCCTGATCGAAACGCCGACGTCTCCGCCTGTAGCCGTCCCGGACGCCAAACCCGCCGCCAAACCCGAGGCGGCTCCTGTCACAGCGCCGGCTGAACCGTCGCCCGGGTGAGCGGCTGTAGCGGCCGGCACCCGAAGAAGACCGATCGCTGTCCAGCGGCCGCCAGAGGCCGCGGCCGCTACAAAGCAGCGCTGTCATGCGGAACGGTCGCCGGACGGGTTCTCCGGTAACCGGCTCTTCCCCGGACGCGGCTCGGGTCGCCGCCCACCTTCTTGGGCCGCCTCGTCGCGGCACCTATACTTCCATGGCAGTGTTGTCGGCCACGTGCGCACGAAGCCGCCAACGGACCGGGAGCCGGCAAACAGGGAGGCGATATCGGTGAGCCATCCTTCGATCGATGAGAAGCTGGTGAGAATGCGGGAGATCCTGCGTTCGCTGGAACGCGTGGCGGTCGCCTTTTCCGCCGGCGTGGACTCGACCTTCGTGCTCAAGGTCGCGATCGACACCCTGGGGCCCGAGAACGTGGTCGCGGTGACCGGCGACAGCGACAGCCTGGCCCGGGCGGAGTTCGAGGAGGCTTCGCGCCTGGCCCGCGAAATGGGGGCCGAGCATGTGGTCATCCGGACCGGTGAATTCGAGAACCCCGACTACCTGGCCAATCCCGCCAATCGCTGTTACTACTGCAAGACCGAGCTCTACAAGCGATTGGAACCGTTCATCGCCGAGCGAGGCCTCCGGGCCGTGGTCAACGGCATCAACGCGGAGGACTACAACGACTGGCGTCCGGGCATCCAGGCCGCCCGCGAACACAACGTCCGCGCCCCCTGTGCTGAGGCGGGCATGACCAAGCAGGACATCCGCATACTCAGCAACCGGCTGGGCCTGCCCACCTTCGACAAGCCAGCCATGCCCTGCCTGGCGAGCCGCGTCCAGTACGGCGAGGAGATCACGCCGGAGAAGCTCCGGCAGATTGAACGGTCCGAGGCGTTCCTGCGGTCGCTGGACTTCCGCGAGTGCCGGGTGCGGCATCACGGCAACCTGGCCCGCGTCGAGTTGCCCGCCGCCGACCTCGATCGAGCCCTCTCGCCCGAGACAAGAGCGAGCATCGACGCCGCTTTGCGCGAGTTCGGGTATACTTACGTGACCATCGACCTGCGTGGGTTCCGAAGCGGCAGCATGAACGAGGTCATCGCGTTCGGAAAACGTCAGATGCCATCGTGAGCCCGTCCAGGCCGACATCGGCGGAACCATGCTTGCCAAAGCAGACTCAAGGGTAGCCATCGCCAAAAGGCAAGGCGCGCCGAGGGCTCGCCGCGCGAGTGTGCCGGTTCTGATCGCTTTAACCCTGTGGGCCCCGGCGACGACCTGCGCTCAGGCGGTCACGGGGGAGCAGGTCCGGCAGGCCATTTCCTCCGCGACGAACTACCTCCTGGCTCAGCAAATCTGGGACGGCCGCTGGGACGAATACCCCGGCTACTCCGGGGGAAGCTCAGCCATCGCCACCCTCGCCCTGATCCACGCCGGCGTCCCGCTCAATGACGAACGCATGCGCAACGCCCTGGTCATGACCCGGGCTATTCCCAACAAACAAACCTACGTCGTCGCCCTCAAGGCCCAGGCTCTGGCGGCCGCCGATCCCGAGCAATACCGCCAGGACATCGACTCCGCCGCCCGATGGCTGGTCTCCGCACAGAAGGACAACGGCATGTGGGGCTACACCGACGGCGACCGGCAGGTGGACTTCTCCAATTCACAGTTCGCCCTGCTGGGCCTGCACGCCGCCGCTCAGGCCGGTGCCGCTGTTCCGCGAACCTGCTGGCGCAAGGCCGAGCAGGCATGGACCAGCGCTCAACGTACAGACGGGAGTTGGGGATACTTGCCGCAGGCGGGTGCGGGTACCGGGAGCATGACCGCGGCCGGGGTCGCCAGTCTGTTCATCACCGGTAACTCACTATCGGAGCCGATCCGCCCCGCCGCCGTCGGCTTGGAGATCCCCTGTTGCGGGCGTTACGGCAGCTTCCGGCCGATCAACGCCGGCCTGAACTGGCTAGCGGGCAACTTCAGCGTCGTGCGCAACCCGGCCAGCGGACATTGGCTCTACTATTACCTTTACGCCCTCGAACGTGTGGGCATCATGTCCGGGCAACAGAACATCGGGCGGCACGACTGGTACCGCGAGGGTGCCACTCGGCTCATCCAAACGCAACGGCCGGATGGAAGCTGGCAGGACACCCACCCCATCGTGGACACCGCGTTCGGGCTGCTTTTTCTGGCCAAGGGCCATCGCCCGGTGCTGATCCACAAATTGCGGTGGAGCACGGACAGCAGATGGAACGTAGCCCGCAACGACCTCGAACACCTGGTAGGCTTCATCGGCGACCGGTTGGGCCAACCGGTCGGCTGGGAAGCCATCGACCACAAAGCCGATCTCGCCAACTGGCTGCGGGCGCCGATGCTCTACATCAGCGGCAAAAGCCTACCCGCCCTGCCCGAGGAAACCGTCGACAAGATCCGAGCCTACGTGCGAGAGGGCGGGACAGTCCTGGCCGCGGCATGCTGCGGGCAACGGACGTTCCTCGACGACTTCACCCAACTCGCCCAGCAGGCATTCCCCGAACATGAGCTGGACCGGCTGGCCCCCGATCATCCAATCTTCCACAGTCTGTTCGGCCTGGACGGCAAGGAATTCGAGGTCTACGGCCTAACTGCCGGCTGTCGCACCAGTGTGATTGTGAGCATCACCGACCTGGCTTGCGCATGGGAATTCGGGAACCTCCCGATCACCAGCGAGCGACTGTTCCAACTGGGGACGAACATCGCGGCGTATGCCACGGGACTTGAGCCACTGCCCGACAAGCTCGACGCGGTGCGGCTCGTGCAGCGAGCCGATCCTTCCGCCGAGACCCAGCCGGCGACCGATGCCCTGCGTCGCGGGGCCCTGCATATCGCCCAGCTCATGCATCACGGCGACTGGCGACCGAATCCTCAGGCTTTGCCCAACCTGCTCGCCAATCTGCGGGAGCAAGGGGGCGTCGACGTCTTCGCCCAGCCGGCGGCACTGAAAGCCGACGACCCGCTGCTGGCCGAGCATCCGGTGGTCTACATGGCCGGTCACTATAGCTTCAGCCTGTCCGACACCGAGAAGGCGGGTTTGAAACGGCACCTGCAACGCGGCGGCTTCCTGCTGGCTAACGCCTGCTGTGGGCGGGAGGCATTCGACCGCTCGTTCCGCGAGCTGATGGCCGAGTTGTTCCCCGATCAACCGCTTGAGCGTCTCGGGGCCCAGCACCCTATTCTGATCGGCAAGCCGGGCCGACCAGTAACCCAGGTGACCTACAGAGCATCCATGCGTGCAGAACACCCCGGATTACAGGCACCCTGGCTCGAGGGGCTCAGCCTCGACGGGCGACTGGCGGTGGTATACAGCCCGTTGAGCCTGGACTGCGGACTTGACGGGCATGCCTGTTTTGCCTGCCGAGGTCTCAGCCCTCCCGATGCCCTGCACTTGGCCGCCAACGTGATCCTCTATGCACTAAGTCATTAGGGCGGTTCGCGAGATTATGTAGCGCCCCCCCTTGGAGGACGCTGGATTTCCGTGAACCTTCGACCAAGTCCATCTTGAGCGAATCGCTTCCGGTGCGATGATGGCGCCAGAGGCTCTCGACGCACAGGCGACGCTCTCCTGCGTGGGCTCAGTCCACCCTTGACTCGCCGCCGCAAGCGAAGCTCGCCCGGAATCTCGCGCCGCGAGATGCGGCGTGTCAAGGGTCCACAGGGTCGCAATGAAAGGTTTCAGTGACTCAGCTCATTCACGTTCCCCTTTCCCAGGTTGCTTGGCGCAAACCCCGGCATCTGTCGCGATATCCTGTGTCACCCACGAGATCTCAAAGTAATTCCAGTCTCTGAGTGTACATTCCAAAGTCCACTCCTCTCGTCCGCGATAGGCGCACAGCGACCCTTTGAGTGGGATCACGCTGTCGAACACAGTGTGCTCAAAGACCACCTGCAGAAGAATCGGGTAGCACTCCGGAGGGGGCGGGACCATCTCCCACCAACAGGGAGATGGGCTCTTCGCAGGCCCATAGTATTGAAGACACGATCCTCCATCGGTGTTGACACCCACTCGAATGCTCGCCATCCCATCGTGCATTGCTTGAGCGATCATAGCCCCCAACAACTTCGCTATCTCCTTGTGCCTCCTATGTAGCGGAGGATACACGTCGATGGAGATCTGGCAACGCATGCTCGGCAATCTCAGCCCATCTCGTTTCCGTAGGAGCAGACACTTCATCTCCGTATCTCCTCGCAAGTGTGCGGTCCACTACTCAGTTGACCTGTTGCAGAAGAACTGTTCTTCCAGCGCAAACCATCACCAATTCCAGAGCGGGCAAGAGGGCCAGGCGTTGTAACTCCACTCACCAATCCAAGTACTTAAAGGTTTGCCGGTTATCTTTCCCACTCCCCAGTCCAGAGTCACACCCGCTGCAGTTCCGATAATCGCTCCGCCGACTACCGATGAGGCAATCCCGGCGGCTGATGCGCTTGCTACTGGTGTAGCTGCCCATGTTACCGTTGGTGGACGTTCAACCCAGATCATTGAGTTTCTGGCGTCGGGATGTATCGGGTACGGAGTAGGATTCACAGGAGAAGGCTCCCCTATGGGGGTCACCCTCGGCTCCGTTGGGAACGGATTGCGCCGATACCAGCAATGGCCTTCTAGCCCGAGTGGGTCTCCGCAGTTTCCAGGCGAATTCACATAAGCATAGAGATTCCCTCCACCAGCTTCGCCAAGTGGATCTCGCGTGGCCCATCGTCCAGAAGCAACAGAGAGATACCGATACCCCCAATAACCCAGTCCCGTTTCCGCGTCGAACCACTTGGTCGAGAAGCGGAAGGGGTTGGCGAGAGTGTCCGTCCAGTTGACGAGTTGGCCGTAGGGGTCGTACTCGTAGTGCGCGGCAGGGGCGGCGTTGACCGTCGGGCCGGTCGCGTCGTAGGCGAGGAGCTGGCCCACGTTGCCGTTGCCGTCGTAGAAGTACCAGTGACGCAAGGGGTCGCCTACGGCCTGCGGGGCTTCGACGGCGAGTAAACCGCCGACCTGTCCTTGACGCGATTCGAGAGGGTCAAGGGTGCCGCCGGCGCCGTGGATCGAGGGGAGACCCGCTCGCTCGCGCTCGGGGCTCGTTGGTCGAGATGGCAAGTGGGGTTCTTGAGTACGTCGCTGACGCGCCGCATCCCCGCGCTCGCGCTTGGGGCTCGTTGGCGCTTGACATTCCTTGATCGCGCTGGCGATTGGGGCTCGTTCATTGCGCTGGCGCTCGGGGCTCGTTGGGGCTGGACCCGCTCGCTCGCCCTTGACAGCGCTGCGCGACGTCCAGAACAGGCGGTCCCGGCTCTGCTCGCCGGCGGTCGCACCGTCCGAAGGACCGCGCGGGCTGAAGCCCGCGGCTCCTTGGCTGCCCGCGGCTCCTTGGGCGACCGCGGCTTCTTGGCCCGCTGGGCCGATATGGTCCAGGCCCCAGGAACAGGAATACTGCCAGTGCAAAGGCACGGCCGGCAGCGTGCAGGAGGCGGAGGTGTTCAGGCTGTCGCGTGTCGCTGCCATGCTGTGCGTCACCTCCACGGCAAGTGCCGGGATGATGCCGAGTCTAGGCCGAGACGATGCCCTGCGGCCGATGCCGAGTCTAGGCCGGGACGATGCCCTGCGGCCGAGCGAATCTCGAATGGGCAACACG
>Ga0123328_1002299_pt1 | contig 17354 bp, 14 predicted proteins | sample BioC12SIPDNA_2_FD_89702 | JGI IMG/M metagenome (GOLD analysis project Ga0123328, IMG submission 89702) | Anaerobic biogas reactor microbial communites from Washington, USA - Biogas_R1_A C12 SIP DNA | ecosystem: Engineered > Bioreactor > Anaerobic > Unclassified | place: Washington, USA...
CGCTCGATGTGCGCCAGCCGCGCCACCAGCCGACCCTCCGCCGCCGTGTCGTCGTCCAGCACGTCCCGCGCCGTCGCCTCTGCAACGCTCACCCTGGCCATGGCCCCTACCTCCTAGATGTGTGTGTCAAAGCCGGACCCGCTATTCCAAGGCCGTCCGTTCTTCCGCCGGCGCGCGCAGCGCCAGCCCCTCCCAGCGCGCCTTCTTTGCCTCCTGCGGGTTGTTGTAGCCGGCCGCAGTGCCCACGGGGGCCACCCGGCGCGCGCCTTCGCCCAGATGGGCCGCCAGCGCGTCCGCGAGCCGCTGCTCAAACACCGTGCCGGGGCTGTACTCGCCCAGGGCGTCGGAGATGGCCTTCGCATACGCCGCGTCCTGCGCCGCAGAGATGCCGAATCCAAGCACCGTGCCCGCGCTCCCCAGTATCTGGAGGGTTTGGCGCACGGGGGAGGCCGCAACCGTCAGTTCCTCCCGCGGATTGTTGATGGACCAGGCGATCTTCTCCGCCCCCGTCAGGGCGGAGAAGTCCGCCTGACGATCCTTCGCACAGCCCGGGGCCAGGAGAAGGCCGGCGGCGGCAAGGGCGAAAACGCGGATGTTTTTGCGCATGTCATGGTTCCTTCCAGAATCGTCGCGGAGCGGCCGCACCACAGCCTCCGCAATCACCGCCGGTATTCTACCCGGATCGGGGGGCAAACCCATAATGTCCGGCGGCGGATGAACCGGGGGCCGGGTTGCGGCGCGCCTGACAGCCCCGGGCAGGCCCGCCCGGGGATCGCGTTTCCTTCGGCAACCGGAAGAAACCTATTGCGGGAAAGCGGGGCAATACGGTATAGTTAACCGACAACGGGTGCGGCGCACAGGGGCATGTCTTGCAAGTGCCTGTAAACAACGGGGATCGTTATCATGAGCCGGATTTTAATCGTTGACGATGAAGTGGATCTCACCGGGTTGATCCAGACGAAACTGGTCGCCGAGGGGCACCAGGTGTTCGTGATCAACACGGGGGAGGGCGCGTTTGAATACGCCAAGCAGGTCAAGCCGGAAGTCTGCCTGCTGGACATCATGCTGCCCGGCGCGACGGGCTATCAGATATGCCGCCGCATGCGCAAGGACCCGGAACTCTACCGGATCGCCATCCTGATGCTGACGGCGCTGGGCGAGGAGCCGGAGATCATCCACGGGCTGGAGCAGGGCGCGGACGACTATCTCTCCAAGCCCTTCACCCTGGAGCGGCTGATGGACAAGATCGGCTCCCTGGCCGCCCTGCTGACCACGCTGGACTACCGCAACCGCGTCTCGAACCTTCCCGGCACGGACGCCCTCAAGCGCGAGATCAACCACAAGCTCGCGCGCGGAGAGGCCATCGCCTGCGTGTACATGGACATTGTCGGCTTTGAGGGCTACTGCAAGAACCGCGGCCAGGAGAGCCAGGGAGAGGTCATCCAGTCCTTCTCCCGCACCCTGCTCTCCCTCACCCGTTCCCTGGGCATCTACGAGTGCTTCCCCGCCCACATGGGGCGCCAGCATTTCATCGTCCTGCTGAAGCTGGAGGACCGCGACCGCTTCTGCGAGGGGCTGGCCGAGACCTTCGACAAGGAAAGCCGGTCGTTCTACACGCCCGAGGAGCTGAAAAACGGCTACGTCCTCACCACGGACGCCCAGGGCCGCGAGGTCCGCTGCCCCCTGATGGCCCTCTCCATCGGCGTTGCCCACACCCAGTACCGCCAGTTCAAGAGCGCCAAGAAAATCTTCGAGGCCCTCGCCCAGGTCCGCCAGAAGGCCCAGCCCACCGAGGGCAAGAGCGTCATCTTCATGGACCGGCGCAGAACGGAGCGGTAGCCCGCTCCCGGGTCACCGGGGACGGATCAGCAGCTCCTCCCCGGACACCTCCCAGCCGACCTTGTCCGTCGGCCACTGGCGCAGCATGAGGTCCATCACCTCGGCCACGCGCGCCCCCTTGAACACGCAGGGCGACACCGGCACCTCCGCGAAAACGGACTTCGCCGACACCACCACGCCCAGCTGCCGGCTCAGGGGGGTGAGCACGTTCTTCAGGGGCTTCGGACGCGCCGAAAAGGCCGTTTCCGCCGGGTCGCCGCCCGGCTCCGGAAGCACCGCGTCCACCACACGGTCCACCACGGCCCGCTGCTCCGGGGTGAGCGCGTCCGCGTTCAGCAGGAGGGAGGGCGGCGTCACGTTCCGGACGGACCGGAAGAACAGCGCATTCCCGACGGCCTCCACAGCGTAGGCCTCCCGGGGGACCCGCGCGGAAATCCACACCGCCTCCAGGATCCCGGACAGGGGGGCGGGCCCCAGGAACAGCTCGCCGCACCGGGTCTCGGAGAGCTGGTTGTCCGCCACCAACGTGACCCCCAGATTCTGCGAAAGCACCGAAAGCACGTTGTACATCGGGGTCTTTCCCCCAAACGCGACCGTGCCGGTCAGGGCGGCTGTCTCCGGAGGCAGGCTGCCGGACAGGTCGGTCTCCAGCAGGGGGGCATATTCGGACGGCAAAATCACCCAGACGTGGGGGAGGGGAAGAGCCTCGCACTGGACCGCCTCCGCCACACGGCCCGCCAGTTCCCCGTAGGGGGCGTTCTTCACCGAGAACGCCGGGACGGAACGCTCCTCCAAACCGTTGATCAGCACCAGCCCGCCGCCGACCTCCTCGCCAATCCGGCGGACCAAGTCCCCTGCGGGCATCGTCTCCGGCGCGAAGGAGACGGCGGGAAAGGCCGGCTGCGCCGCCGCCGGGCCGCCCTCCTTCGATGGGGGCGCCTTGTCGGCGTTCTTCCCTGAGGAGGCGCAACCCCAGAGGCACGCCAGGACGCAGAGAAGCGCGGCCATCCCGGCCAGAAGCGGAAAAGACGGGTGTCGTGCGGTGTTCATCATGAAAGTCTCTATATCCCGGGGACGCCCCGGAGTTCCCCCCGGCCCGGTCCGGCGCGGAGACCGCAGCCATTCTGACACCCCCCCGGTGTTGCCGTCAACCGCGCCGGGCCGTATAATGGAAGCATGACTTGGCTCCTGTTCATGCTTCTGGCGCAGACTTCCCAGGCGGACGCCCTCTTCGCGGGGGCGGTGCCGCAGGATGTCCCCACGTTTCGCGTGAGCGAGAAGGGCGGGACGCCCCTGTACGCGGGGCTGAAGGTGGACGGTGCCTGGGTGCGCGAGTCCGGCACGGATTTCGCGCCCACCCAGGAAATCGAGGTGTACCCCGACACGCCCTGGGGGGCCCAGGAACCCTACCGCACCCTGGGCCGCCGTTTGGAGATCACCTACGAGACCGGCGCCATGCGCCGTGAGCGCCTCCGCAAGTCGTGGGAAGACCTGGGCTATGTCTTCCGGGAGACCCCCGGCGGATGGCGGCCCATCCTCAAGGACGACGCGGACCACGCGGACCGTGCGCGGGCCCTGGTGGAGGCCGTCCGCAGACAGCCCGCCGCGGCGGCCGAGAGCGGCGCAGGCACCGCGCCCGTCGCGCCACAGGAAGCGGCGCCCGGCGGCGGCAGGGGCCGCATCCTCGCGCAGGGCGCCTTCCTCCTCGCCGTGGGCGGGGTGCTGCTGTGGCTGGTGGTGAAGAAGCTCATCCTCGGGGAAAAGCCTTGGACGCCGGTTCAGTGAGACACTGAAACGGCACGACCCGCCCGCCGGGCGGACAGGAAGCATGCATGCTCTACACAACGTTTGGACAGACCGGAGAGACTGTTTCCCGCCTGGGTTTCGGCGGGATGCGCTTTGAAAGCTCCACCGACCTGGACACCATGGCGGAGGTGGTGGTTCACGCCCACGAGCGGGGCATCACCTATTTCGACACCGCGCCCGTCTACTGCGACGACAAGAGCGAGGAAATTTTCGGCATCGCCCTGAAGCAGATGCGGAAGAGCGGAAAACCGCATTACATCACCTCGAAGACCATGATGGCCAAGCCGGACGACGTGCGCGCCCAGTGCGAGCGCTCCCTGGAGCGCCTGGGCGTGGACGCCATTGACTTCTACCACGTCTGGTGCCTCGTGCAGCCGGAGGACCTGCCCGCCCGCAAGGCCGAGGGCGTGCTGGACGCCTTCCGCAAGCTGAAAGAGGAGGGGCTCATCCGCCACATCAGCGTCTCGACGCACCTCGAACACGACAAGGTGGCTGCCATGCTCGACCAGGGCGAGGGCCTCTTCGAGGGCATGCTCATCGGCCTCAACGCCCTGAACCATTTCCTGCGCTATCCCGGCGCCCGCGCCGCCCACGAGCGCGGCCTGGGCGTCGTCACCATGAACTCCCTCGGCGGCGGCCTCCTCACCCGGCACGCCGACCGCTTTCCCGCCCTAAGACGGCCCGGCGACCCCTCCATGGTGTACGCCGCCCTCCGGTTCAACCTCTCCCTGCCCGCTGTCACGGTGGCCCTGGTCGGCTTCCGCAACAGGCAGGACGTGGACGAGGCGGTGGACGCGGTGGAGCGCGTGTCCCTCCTGTCGGAGGCCGAGGTCGAGGCGACGCAGCTCGCCCTGCGCGACGCCTACCGCGACTTCTGCACCCAGTGCGGCTACTGCGCCGACTGCCCGGCGGACGTGCCGGTGGTCCGCCTCATGGAGGCCTACAACCGCCGCCTCCTCGACGGCCCCCAGGCGGCCCTCGACCAGATGCGCTGGCACTGGTGGACCCCCGACGTGGAGAAGCTGCTGGAGCCCTGTGTCCGCTGCGGCCGCTGCGAGGAGGAATGCACGCAGCAGCTTCCCATTCTCAAGCGTTTTGACGACCTGCTGGCCGACTACCAGGCCGCCCAGAAGTAACCCAATAGACTGACCGAAACACCCCAGACAAAGGAACCCGCCCCATGCATCTCATGGCCAACATGTACCAGGAATCCGGATCGTTTCAGGAGTACTCGCGCCGCTACTTCGCCCGCGTGATGGAGGTATGCGCCTCCGCCGACGCCGACCGCCTCGCCGCCGTCGCGGAACTCCTCGACAACGCCCGCACCAGCGGCAGCGCCCTCTACTTCATCGCCAACGGCGGCAGCGCCGCCACGGCCTCCCACTGGGTCAACGACCTGGTCGTCGGTGCCACCCTGGAGGGCAAGCCCGCCTTCCGCGCCTACTGCCTCACGGACAACGCCTCATCCGTCACCGCCCTTGGCAACGACAGCTGCTTCGAGAACATCTTCGCGAACCAGCTCAAGGTCCTCCTTCGCCCCGGCGACGTGGTCTTCGCCATGTCCGTCAGCGGCAACAGCGAAAACATCATCCGCGGCGTCGCGGCGGCCCGCGAATGCGGCGCGAAGACCGTCGGCATCGCCGGCATGGGCGGCGGCCGCCTCATCGAGGCCGTGGACATCGGCGTCCTGCTGCCCAGCACGGCGGACGAGTACGGCCCCGTCGAGGACGCCTTCGGCGTCATCGAGCACCTGCTCGCCACCTGGCTCACCATGAAGGGCGGCAAGTGGATGCACCACTGAGGCGCGGGGAGGGGCGCACAGCGCTCACCCGAAAGGTCAAGAGTCCCCCTGTGCCATAACCCCGCTGGTGCACAGCGCGAAGCGCCTTGGAGTGCGGCAGCTTGCTGCCGCCTTTCTTCGCGGGGGCTTGCCCGCGCGCGGAGTTTCGGGACGAACCAGGGCAAACCGTTGCCACACGGGTTTCGTGACCGCCCGGTCTGGAAGGCGGCAGCAAGCTGCCGCACTCCAAGGCGCGCTCCGCGCGCGTGTCGGTGCGCCCCCATCCCGTCCATTCCGTCCATCCCGTCCATCCCGTCCATTCCGTCCACTTCGTCCACTCCGTCTACCCTGTCCACCGGCCGGTACTTGTTGCACCCCTGCGGCGGCTTTGCTGTACCATGTGGGCGGAGAACTCTGAACCTCATGGTGCCGCTTATGAAAACTCATTTCGTTGCGTGTGTGCTGGGGCTGGCCGGGGTGCTGTGCGCCGGGGGCGCGCTGGGCCAGACGTCGGTGGTGTCCGGCACGGTGGTCACGCCGGAGGGCGGGCCGGTGGCGGGGGCGCGGGTCTCTGTGGAGCCGGGGCTGGCGGGGGATCTGCTTTCCACCGAGGCGGACGCGTCGGGGGCCTTCCGGTTTGAGGGGGCCTTCTCGGGCGAGACGGGGGTCTTCGCGTTCGCCGAGGGGCGGGCCTTTGGCGGACAGCATCTGAACCTCGCCCTGGGAGAGGAGGTGGGCGGGCTGCGCATCGTGCTGGACCCGCCTGCGGCCGTGTCGGGAAAGGTGACAGACGAGAAGAACGCGCCGCTCGCGGGCGCGCGGATCACCCGCATCGCCCTGACGCACGGGGCGAAGGTCGGCATTCCGCTGTCAAAGCTCGCACCGTTCGGCGTGCGCGAGCCCGTGACGGACAAGGACGGGCGCTTCACCGTGACGGGCCTGCCCGCGGGCGGGCGCGTCGCCCTGAAGGCCGGCCATCCGGACCACGCGCAGGAGGCGGTGGAGGACATCGTGCCCGGGGACACGAATGTGACCGTGCGCCTGTCGCGGGGCATCCTGGTGCGGGGCATGGTGCGCCTGCGGCGCGACCAGTCGCCCGTGTCGGGGGCGCTGGTGCTGGCGCGCAGCGGCCTGCCGCCCCATGACACCTCCCTGGCAACCACCGACGGCTTCGGCGCCTTCACCCTGCGGCTGCGTCCGGGCGCGTATCTTGCGCAGGCGACGGCCAGCGGCCAGTCCACGCCGGGCTGGCAGCTCTTCACCGTGACGGGCGAAACGCCCGAGGTGTCGGTGAACCTGGGCCTCGCGGGCACGGGCACCATCCGCGGCGCCATCGCCGACGCCGCGGGCGGCAAGGGAATCCCGGGCGCGCGCATCCGCCTGGAGAGCCACGGCAACATCGCGGCGGTCGTGCGCTCCGGCGCGGACGGAACGTTTTCGGTGGCGGCGGCGGAGGGGGAGAACACGCTGTTTTTCGAGTCCACGCCGGGCTACCTCCCGCCCGAGCCGCGCGCGGTGCGCGTGGCCGTCGTGGCGGGCGGCGACCTGGAGCTGCCGGGCGTGTGGCTGGCGCCGCTGCCGGTCTTCCGGGTGCAGGTGCTGGACGAGGACGAGGAGACGCCGGTGCCCGGCGCGGTGGTGTCGCTGCTGCGGCCGCGCCAGTTCGGCTGGCTGGCCGCCGACGCCGAAGGCTGGGTCGAAATCCGGATCGGGGGCCTGCCGGAGGACGGCCGCATCTACGGGACCGTGCAGCACCCCCGCGCGCCGAAGGGCGCGGTGTTCGCGCTGGACCGGGCCGCGGCCCGCGACACGGCGGTGAAGCTGCTGCCCCTGGCCTCCCTGAGCGGGCGGCTCGTGGACGGCAAAGGAAAACCCCTGGCGAACACGCTGGTCGGCGCGGCCTTCGCCGACGCGTCCCCCGGCGACCCCCTGCTGCTCTGGCGCACGGCCACGGACAAGAAGGGGGCCTTCCGCTGGAACGCCCTCGTGCCCGGCGTGCCCCAGCGCCTCGCCGTCGCAGGCGCGGGCGATGTGCCCCCCGAAAAGGCGGTGCAGAACCCCGCCCCGGGGGCGGACACAGACCTGGGCGACCTGACCGTGTCGGGCGCGCCCGCCGTCGGCGGGGCGGCCCCCGTCGGGCGGGACGCCCTTGGCGCGTTCCAGAAGGTCTGCGGCCCGGCGGTCGCGGACGACAAACCGCTGGTCGTGGTGTTCTGCGAGGCAGGGGAGGCGCAGGCGGTGGTCGAGGGCCTGCAGAACGCCCTCTCCACCGCGGACCTTCTCAAGAAATGGCAGCCGGCCGTCGTGGTCCGGGGGGGCCACGCCTGCGACAGCAGCGTCGTCTCCGTCCACGCGGGCGGCCCCGGCGAAACGGGCGGCACCGTGCTGTATGACGCGAAAGGCCGGGTGCTTCTCCGCACTTCGGGGTTGCCGCCCCTTTCCAGCCTGACCGCACTGCCCTAGGTATTCGCACCTTGAAGGAATCCCGGATGCGCACACTTCGCGCCCTGTCCATCCTGCTGCCGGCACTGATCGCGGTCCTCTCCCCGCAGGCGATGGCTGGGGTGTCGCTGGGCGGCACCGTCGTTGATGCGGAGCAGAAACCCGTTGAGGGGGCGGATGTCTGGGTCGTCCAGGGGGCCGCGGTGGGGCGCACCCGCACGGAGTCCTCGGGCCGTTTCGGCTTTGCGGACCTGTCCGTGGCCCACACCCAGCTCGTGGTGCGCAAGGAGGGCCTCGCCCTCGGCGGCAGCACGGGCCTGCTGACGGCGGACGAAACCGTGGCCATCACCCTCGGCCCCGCCGCCTCGCTGTCCCTGCGGGTCACAAACCGCGACTTCCTGCCCGTGCCCGGCGCGCGGGTGCGCAGCATGGTGGTGTCGGACCAGTTTGCCGTGCCCGTGGAGCAATTGTCCGAAAACGGCTTCCCGGCCCTCCGCAGTGACGACGGCGGCGAACTGGCCATCCCCGGGCTCCCCCCCGGGGGCTTCGTGAAACTGGTGGCCGCCCACCGCAAATACGCCGACTCCAGCGTGGCCTATCTGCCCGTCCAGGAAAAGCGGCGGGACATCCAGCTCTACGAGGGCACCGCCGTGCGCGGCCGGGTCACAGACCCCAAGGGCGGTGGCGTGCCCCGGGCGTGGGTCTCCGTGCTCCAGACGGGCATCGGGGGCCAGCGTGAGGAGGCGGGCGCCTGGACCGATCCCGAGGGATTCTACGCCCTCCGCGTGGCCGAGGGGGGCTACCTCATCACCGCGCGGCACCCGGACCACGCGTCGCCCCTCCCTGCGGGGCTCGACGTGAAGGGGGAGGAGGTCACGCACGACCTGGCCCTTCCGGAGACCCGCATCCTCTCGGGGCGCGTGCTGCTCCCCGGCAAGAAACCCTGCCCCGGCACCCGCGCCGGGTTCCGCGTGGAGGGCGTCCTCTGCGAGGAGGGCCTCACAGACGACCAGGGGGTGTTCCGCCTGCGCGTGGGCGTGCCGGAGGGCGACCTGCTCATCGCCCCGCCGCCGGGATACCGGACCCGGGCCCTGCCGCGGATTCCCGTGAACCTCGGCGACAAGCAGGAGCTGCGCCTGGAGGACATCCAGCTCGCGGAACTGCCCCGGATCACCGGCACCGTCCAGCCCCCCAGGGACACCGAGAGCGACGGGCGCATCGTGATCACCTCCCTCGACCTGCCCCAGCCCATCCGGCTGCTCGCCGGCCCGGAGGGCGGTTTTGACATCCAGCTCGACTACCAGCCGGAGCAGAACGAGGTGACCTTCCGGGCGGAGCACGCCCTGCGCTTCCTGCGAAAGGATTTCAAGGTGTCGCTGGATGACCCGGCGGCGCGGAAGGTGGTCCTGGAGCCCTTCGAGCCGGACCTCAAAAAGCGCCCGGCCGACGAGGCCCGGAACAACCTCTCCGCCCTCGTGGGCAAGGAGGCGCCGGACATCAAGTGCTCCGACTGGTTCAATACCCAGCCGCTCACCAACGAGTCCCTCAAGGGCAAGATCACCATCCTGGTCTTCTGGGGCGGCTTCGACAACAGCCCCTTCGCCGTGAACCAGCTCGGGGAGCTGCGCGCGCTTCATGACGCCTTCCAGGGCGTGGAGGACGTGCTGGTGCTGGGCATCCACGATGCCAGCAGCACGGCGGACGAGATCAAGGCCTTTCTGGGCCGCCACGACGTCCGCTTCGCCGTCGGCAAGGACGCCGACCCCTTCTTCACCTTCGTGAAGTACGGGATCAACGCCATCCCGCAGGTGGTGCTGCTGGACAAAAAGGGCGTGGTCCGGTATTATCAGCCCGAGTCCCGCCTGTTGGAACTGGTCAAGACACTGCGCCGCGAGTAGGCGGCCTGGAAGGAGAAAAACCATGGGTATTCTCACCGTTGCCGCGTGTTTGCTTGCCGTCGGCCAGACGTCCGCTCCGCATCCGGAGGGGGAACTGGCGGCCCGCATCGCCCTGGTCTTCAACCGGATCACCGTCGTGGACGAGCCGGCCTTTTCGGACGATTTCATTCTGGCGGATGTTCTGGTGGACAAGAGCCGCCCGCGGCGCTTCATGGAGTTCAGCGGCGACGTCTCCGGCCGCTTCCTCAGCGCCCTGGCCATGCTCTCCCGCGGCGGCGAGGACGACGCGCGCCTCCACCGCCTGGTCGCGGAGACGCTGAAACACCAGCGGAAGGACGGCCGTTTCGGCTATGAGAGCCTTTCTTTCAAGGCGGCGGACGTCGGGCCCGACCAGATGGCCCTGCTCTGGGGCAACGGCCGGCTGCTCGTGGGACTCCTGGAGTACGCGCAGCGGTTCCCCGAACAGAAGGAGGCCCTGGAGGCCGCCGAGCGGCTGGGCGTCTTCCTGCTGGCGGTCTTTGACGACTGCGCGAAACCGGAGGTTATGGACCGGCTGCGCGGCAAGGCCGCCAACGGCTTCATCTGCTTCACCCAGCTCAACGAGGGGCTGGAACTGCTGGCCCGCGCCACGGGGAAGGAGGCCTACCGCGACGCCGCGCGGAAGATGGAGCCCATCCTGGAGGGCAGGGGAGACCAGCACACCCACGGCTATCTCACGACCCTGCGCGGCGCGATGATGATTTACGAGACCACCGGCGACGCCGCCATCCTGAAGGCGGTGGAGGCCCGCTATCAGGACCTGTTGGATGCCGGCGCCGTGATGCCCAACGGCGGCATCCTGGAGTACTTCAAGCCCGACTACGACCGCGACGAGGGGTGCTCCGTCGCCGACCTGCTCCGGTTGTCGCTGCAGCTCTGGAAGGCCACGGGGAACGGGGCCTATCTCGAGCGCGCGGAGACCTGCCTCTACAATGCCTTTTACGCCAACCAGTTTGACACGGGCGATTTCGGACACCGCTGCTTCGCCTACAAGGGCTACAAGCCCCATCCCGGGTCCGGCCGCGCCTGGTGGTGCTGCACCATGCACGGCATGCGGGCCTTCCGCGATGTGCTGGATTCGGTCGTCACCGCGGACAAGGGCGGGGACGCGCTGCGCCTGAACCTCTGGGAGGAGGGGCGCTGGTCGGCCGGCGGCTGCACCCTGGCCGTGGCCCGGAAGGCGCACGGAAACGGCGCGGGCGCCTCGTATGAGGTGACGCTGGAAGAGGGCCCGGCGGCGGGCGTGCGCGTCCTGCTGCGCCGTCCCGCATGGGCGGCCGGGTTCTCGGTTTCGCCCGCCCCGGCGGACGGGGACAATGCGGCGGTGCCGCTGAAGCCCGGCGAAAAGGTGACGGTGGCCCTCGAATACGCCTTCCGTTTCGTGAATCCCAAAAACGAGGCGGTGGCCTGCGAGGCTCTCCCGGCGGACAAGCCGGAGCTGCTGGCGCTCTTCCTCGGCCCCTGGCTCATGGGCGTGGACGAGCGGCGCAACCCCATGTTCCACGGCGAGCCCTGGGATGAGAACGTGCTCCTGTTCCCCGAAGAGGCCGCCCTGCGCGCGGCGGCGGGGGAGCTGGAAGGGAAGGGGGCGGCCGCCTCCGGGCCGGTCCTCGGGGTCACGTACAACCACTCCGGGTTCATGGGGGAGTATGCCGTGCCCCTGACCCCCGTCGCCTCGCAGACGGCCCACGACCAGGCCACCTTCTCCTACCGCCACCTGATCCGGCGCGCGCCGTGACGGAAACGGGGGCCGGTCAGGACTCGTCGTCCGTGTAAAATGCCAGCAGGAGCCACAGGAACATCGTGACGGCCAGCAGGCCCATGAAAGCCAGATACACGTGCATGGGACAACCTCCCGGCGCGGCGGGCCGCGCGAAAAACGCCTCGCAAGGATCATAGCATGATGCAGGGAACAAAGGTGAAGATGCTGGCCGCGGCGGCCCTGCTGGCGGTGCTGGCGGCGGGCTGCGGGCGGATTGTGGACAAGGACCGCATCCGCGTGGCGAAGATGGGGGACAAGTACATCACCCGGGGCGACCTGTTCCGGCTGATCCGGGAAATGCCCGACACGGACCGGCCCAAAATCCGGACCCGCGGCGACCTCCTGCGCGTGCTGAACCACCACATTGACCAGCAGATCAAGCTGCCCCTCGGGAAGAAGCTGAAGGAGGAGGGCAAGATTGACGTGGACCGCGAGCAGGCCCGCGAGGTCTATTTTCAGGAACGGGGGGACGAGGCGGACTACCTGCGCGCCATGTGGCAGGCCGAAATCCCCGTCAACAATGAAATCACCCCCCTCATGAAGATTTACGAGCTCACACCGGACCGCCTCCGAAACCTCAAGCAGAACATCGAGGACGGGACCGACGCCGTGGTCGCCCGGCTCCTCGGCGAGAGCGCCGTCCAGTATCTCGCCGTGGAGGCCTTCAAGGAGAAGCGCATCACCATCTCAGACGAGGAGTTCGAACGCGAGTACCGCTTCTCCGGCGAAACCCTCGATGTCTTCGAGGAGATCGCCTTCCGCGCCGTGCGCTTCCCGGCCGCGCTTCCCGACGCGTCCGCCCGGGCCTCGGCGGTCCGCGCCCGCCTGGACGCCGGGGAGGGCTTTGACGCGCTGGTGGACGAATTTCTGCGGCGGGGCGCGGAGGAGAAGGTTGAGTACGTGATCGAATCGGGGATCCAGAACAACCCCGCGCTGGAGCGCTTCCGGGGGTTCTGGGAGGTGGCCTCGGGCACCGCCGTGGACACCGTCATCGGGCCCGTGTACCTGCCCGCCTACCGGCAGGTGGCCACGGACGCCCAGGGCCGCGCACGCGCCATCAACATGCCCGACGCCTACCTGGTCCTCAAGGTGCTGGAATGCAAACCCGCCCGGAAACTGACGCTGGAGGAGGCGAAACCCACCCTCGCCGCGCCCCTCATTATCGGCAAGATGATGCAGATGCTCCGGGACGAGAGCGGCGTGGAAATCTACCAGGAAAGCCTGCCCGACGTGGGCGACACGACCATGCAGGGCACCCAGCTCCTCTAAAGGGGCGGGTCACGCCTCCCTTCGGGCCGGGGGGTCTTCGCCATCCCCCGCCCCCCATGCCGACAGGAGCCCCTCCGCGAAGGCCAGCGCCAGCAGAAGCAGGCACACGGCCATCAGCTCCACGGAGAGCCAGTAGTAGGTCCCGTACTGCTGCTTCCACAGGCCGTAAAAGAAGTAGCCCGACGCCCCCGAAAGCAGCAGCAGCGACGCCCCCAGGGCGTGGGGCGGCGACTCCGCCTTTTCCGCGAAAAACAGCATGGGCACCAGCAGCATGATGTAGTAGTAGTAGGTGGCCGCCGACAGGAAGAACAGGGGCGCGAACCCCAGCATGAGGGCGCGGTGGTCCTTCAGGAAGAAGGCCGCCAGGAACGCCGCCAGCAGCACCGTGGCCTGCGTGTTCCACCAGGTGTGAAGGTGCTCCTGGTACCGCGCCGACCGGAGCTGGGGGGCCCACTGCCGGGGCGGCGTGTCCAGCGCGCGGAACCCCTCCGGCCACTCCGCCATGAGGACGTATTTGTAGCCCACCCGCCACTCGCTCACCCCCTGGTTGTGGTCACCGATCTTCTTCACGTACTCCGGCCAGAGGCCCGTGCCCCGCCAGTGCGCCGCCGATGCCAGCCCGAACCCCGCCGTCACCACCGCGAACACCGCGAAAAAGCGCAGCCACCGCCGGTCCATGCCCCCGGTCCACCATCCCTGGACCGCCGTCATGCCCAGCGTGGCCGCCAGCGCGGCCAGCACCAGCACCGCGAACCCGTTGGCCGCCGCCGCCACCATCCCCGCGCCCGCAGGCCGGAACAGGGCGGCCACCCCGTGTTCGGGGGCCGACAGCCACGGCACCAGCGCCCCCCGGACCCAGAACAGCACGCACACCGCAGCCAGAAACGCCGCCGTCCCTGCGGTCAGGCGGAGAACCGCGCCCCGGCGGCCGGGAAAGCGCCGTCCGACCGCCTCAAACAGGGGGCCGCTCCGGCGTCGGCGGAATTCCCAGGCCTGCTCGGCAAGCTTGACGCCCGGCCCGAACAAAAGCACCACGGGAAAAATGCGCGACAGGACGGACCAGGCGAGCAGCCCGCCCGCCAGGCCGTGCCGCCCCTTCTTCATCAGGCACACCGAGGCCACCATCGCCGCAACCCAGTCGGTCCGCAGAAAGGCCCCCTTCATGTGCCACCATTTCATCATATAGTTCGTGCCCAGCAGCACCACCAGCAGCGCCATGGCGCGGAACCCGAAGGCCCACCAGACCAGCCCCATCGCCGCGGCGAGCAGCAGGGGGTCCAACAGGGACAGCGCGCCCATGCCCCGGGCCGACGAAGTCGGCACCCGGTTCGCCAGCAGCCCCCCCACCACCATGCCCCACACCGGCGTGCCGTTGTACCCCTTGTCCCGCAGCACGCTCGCCCACCGCGCCCCGTTCAGACGGCTGTCATCCTTGAACCAGGCCACGTCCCCCTTGAACGCCTCCCAGCGCTCCGGGGAAAAACAGGCCTTCACCGCCTCCCGGTCCGCCAGCACCGCCTCCGCCGCGACATACCCCCCCGTTTCCAGGTTCCGGATCATCTTCGACGGGTGGGCCCACTTCCGCCCCGTCTCGTCGTCCGCGATCAGCGCGGCGGCGTACAGCCGCGTGTACCCCAGCTCCGGGGCGTATTTCGAGCCCAGGTAGTAGTGGAAGAACTCATAGGCGTTCAGGTGCGACCCGTACCGGAAATAGTCGGTCTTCACATAGTTTTCCACCGCCAACACCGCCGTGACCGCCAGCACCGCCCCGAGAAACCCCGAGGCAAACGCATGCCCCGGGCCGCCCAGCCGCCGCCGCACCGCCCCCGAGGACACCACCGCCCCGGCGGCCAGCACCCCGACCGCCGCCAGCACCAGCGGCAGGTACAGCGGCGCGCCAAACGCGCCCCGCACCTGCTCTGCCATCCAATCCACCATCCGAAAGACTCCCGAGACCCCGCAAAGTCCCCCCAGTCTACCCGAAACCGCCGCACAATGCCATCCTTCGCAGCTCCTCCGTCCACCTCGTCCACGCGGTCCACCGCGTCCACCCCATTCCGCCTGAGCCCAACTCCCCCCAAAAAACGCCCCCTTGCCCCCCTGTTTCGCCCTCCTTTCCGGAACCTTTCCCCGCCATTGGGAATACACAAGTTGTGGGTGCCGTTTGCCTTTCAACGGGCGTTCAAGGCACAATAGGTGGGGATGGCCAGCCATCCGGCCACAATTTATTGTTGACACGCATTCTTGAAAGTGCTATTATTGCGCGTGGGATTGCCCCAAGAACGAGGGCAGTCGTTGGATTCATGGAGACCCGTCAATGGCGCCTCAGCAACGTTCCAGAATCTCCGGCCCGACCTGCTCCTTTTGCGGGAAACGGCACGATGAGGTGAACAAGCTCATCGCGGGGCCGGACGTGAACATCTGCGATGACTGCGTGCGTCTGTGCAGCGAGATCATCGCGGAGGAGAAGACCCGCAAGCGCCGCACCCTCCAGAAGCTGGTGCCCGCGCCCAAGGAAATCAAGGAATTCCTGGACCAGTATGTGGTCGGGCAGGACTATGCCAAGCGGGTGATGGCCGTGGCGGTGCACAACCACTACAAGCGGATCACCACGGGTTCCGAGGTCGAGGGGGTGGAGCTCCAGAAGTCCAATGTCCTGCTGATCGGCCCGTCGGGTTGCGGCAAGACCCTGCTGGCGGAGAGCCTGGCCCGGATGCTGGACGTGCCGCTGGCCATTGTGGACGCGACCACGCTGACCGAGGCGGGGTATGTGGGCGACGACGTGGAGAATGTGGTGCTGAAGCTCCTCCAGGCGTCGGATTTCGACATTGGCCGGGCGGAGATGGGCATTGTCTACATTGACGAGGTGGACAAGATTTCGCGCAAGAGCGACAGCCCGTCCATCACGCGCGACGTGTCGGGCGAGGGCGTGCAGCAGGCCCTGCTGAAGATTCTCGAGGGCACGGTGGCCAATGTGCCGCCGCAGGGCGGCCGCAAGCACCCGCAGCAGGAATGCGTCCAGGTGGACACCCGGAACATCCTGTTCATCTGCGGCGGCGCCTTCAACGGTCTGGAGCAGGTCATCCGCAAGCGGACCGGCACCAACACGGCCGGGTTCACCTCGGACATCAAGACAAAGAAGACGGCCCGCCTCGGCGAAATCCTGGCCCAGGTGCGCCCGGAAGACCTGATCAAGTACGGCATGATCCCCGAGTTTGTCGGGCGGCTGCCCGTGGTGGCCACGCTGAACGACCTGACGCGGGACGACCTTGCGCGCATCCTGCGCGAGCCGAAAAACGCGCTGACCCGCCAGTACGAGAAGCTCTTCCAGATGGAGAACGTCAAGCTCGTCTTCCAGGAGGAGACCATCACCGCGGTGGCGGAGCGGGCCATGCAGCATGACACCGGGGCGCGCGGCCTGCGCGGCATCCTGGAGATCGTCATGCTCGACCTCATGTACGACATCCCCTCGCGCACAGACGTCAAGGAGTGCGTCATCACTCCCGGGGTCATCCTGAACGGGGAGGACCCCATCATCGTGTACGAGAACGAGGGACGCCTCAAGGACCTCAAGGAGCCTCCGGAAAAGCGCGCCGGCAACGCCTCGGCATGACGCGCGCGGCCGGAAAGGCTGTCCGCCGCCCCCTCAGGGGCGGGGCCGTGCTGGCGGCCGTGTGCGTCGCTGCGCTGCTGTGCGCCTGCTCCTGCGACACCCTGCCGTCCGGCCCCGCCGCGCGGTACACCCACACCGTGGTCCAGAAGCACCCCCACGACCCGGAGGCCTACACCCAGGGCCTGCTCTGGCACGACGGCCTGCTCTACGAAAGCACGGGCATCAAGGGGGAATCCACCGTGCGCGAGGTCTCCCTGGAGGACGGCAAGGTCCTGCGGAGCCGCGGGCTGGGCGACCAGTTCTTCGGCGAGGGCCTGGCCTGCGACGGTGACCGGCTGGTCCAGCTGACCTGGCAGAACGGCAAGGGCTTCGTGTACGACCGGAAGACCTTTGAACCGCTGGCGGAGTTCCACTACATCGGCGAGGGCTGGGGCCTCACTTTTGACGGAAAGCAGTTCATCCTGAGCGACGGGACCGCCAACCTGCGCTTTCTGGACCCCGACACCTTCGCCGTCACGAGGACGGTCCGGGTGACCAGCGGGGGCCAGCCCGTGGGGCGGCTGAACGAGCTGGAATGGGTCGAGGGCCGCGTCTACGCCAACATCTGGAAAAAGGACGTGGTCGCCGTGATCGCGCCGGACACGGGAACGGTGGAGGCCTGGATTGACCTGTCGGGCCTCCTCACCCCCGAGGACCGCGCGGGACACCGGGTGGACGTGCTGAACGGCATCGCCTATGACCCGGCCACGAAACGGCTCTGGGTGACGGGGAAGAAGTGGCCCATGCTCTACGAGATCACGCTGACCGAGCTTCCCGCCGCCGCGGAATGACGCCGCCCCCCCGGCGCCTGATACAATGCCCCGCGTGACAAGAACAAGGAGTTTTCCGTGCGCGACGACCTGGGAA
>Ga0123328_1002301_pt1 | contig 17352 bp, 18 predicted proteins | sample BioC12SIPDNA_2_FD_89702 | JGI IMG/M metagenome (GOLD analysis project Ga0123328, IMG submission 89702) | Anaerobic biogas reactor microbial communites from Washington, USA - Biogas_R1_A C12 SIP DNA | ecosystem: Engineered > Bioreactor > Anaerobic > Unclassified | place: Washington, USA...
CCTGGGGCGGGTGACCGCCAACAAGCAGGTGCGGTTGATCCGGCACGAACAGGACGTCTTCGGCATCCACGGGCGCAGTGCCGAGCAGAAGGTGGCGCTGGATCTGCTCACCGACCAGTCGGTCGGCATCGTGTCGCTCGGCGGCCGCGCCGGCACCGGCAAGTCCGCTCTCGCGCTCTGTGCGGGGCTCGAGGCGGTGCTCGAGAAGCAGCAGCATCGCAAGGTCGTGGTGTTCCGTCCGCTGTACGCGGTGGGTGGTCAGGAACTCGGCTACCTGCCCGGCGGTGAGGACGAGAAGATGGCGCCCTGGGCCCAGGCGGTGTTCGTTGCGTTCGAGCACGGCCTCGAGGCCGGCGCACAGAGCGAGAGCGGACTTGCCGGTGCCGGCGCGGCCGCCGATGGAGACGATGCCCACGTTCTCGTCGAGCAGCAGGTCGAGCGCGATGCGCTGCTCGGCGGAACGGCCCTGGAGGCCGAAGGCGTTCTGGTCGCCGCGGATGAGTCGGATGGAACCGTCCGGCATCATGCGGCCGAGGGCGGACTGGGTGGCGGCGGTGAGGGTGACGCCGCAGTGGACGGGCAGTTCGGCGACGTAGGTGCCGGCCTCGGTCATCGCCGTGTCGTCGAGCTCGCAGCGGCCCTCGCGGAAGAGGGTGTCGATGGTCGCCGCGTCGGTGTGGACGGTGGCCATCCCGCTGTAGCCGGTGAGGACGACGTCCTGGGCGTGGTACTCGTCCGCGGGCAGGCCGACGGAGCCGGCCTTGACGCGCAGGGGCACGTCCTTGGTCACCAGGGTCGTGTCGTGTCCCTCGTGCTGGAGGTTGAGGGCGCAGGCGAGGATGCGGTGGTCACCCTCGGTGCCGCGGAAGGCGGCGGGCAGCAGTGACTGGTCCTGGTGGTTGAGTTCGACGCGCAGGGTGCCGCCGTCGGTGTTGACGGGGACCGGCTGGTCGAGGCGTTCGTAGGTGGAGCGCAGGTCCTCGAGCATGCGCAGGGCCTGGCGGGCGAACCAGCCGAGTTCGGGGTGGTGGCGCTTGCCCTCGAGTTCGGTGACCACGACGACCGGCAGGACGACGTGGTGTTCCGCGAACTTCCGCAACGCCCACGGGTCCGACAGGAGGACGGACGTGTCGATGACGTAGGTGCGGGTGGTGGTGGCTGCGTGGGTGTCGAGGTCGCGGGTGGGCAGGTAGTCGGTGGTCGAGTCGAACATGCTGGTGGCTCCCCATGTGCGCGGCGCCCCGGGTACCCGGGCCACCCCTGCTCGTGAACGCTCCAGGTGGCACGATCCGTCGGGCCGGTACCGGCTGACGACGGTCGCGGGCCGGTCAGCTGCTGCCGTCCGGTTGCCCTCAGAATAGTGCGGGCGGGTGGAAATTACATGGGTGGAAGATGAACTTCCGGTTACTTATCGACGCCGCCGTCCCCCACCCCTGCCTGCCCGCTTCGGCGGAGCATCGCCCCGCCGTGCCTGCTTCGCCAGCGCCTTCTCACGGGCGCTGCGCTTCGGGGCCGCCTGCCGGGAGGAGTTGACGGTGCGCCCCTTGGCGATGCCCACGAAGTCCTGGATCGCCTCGGAGTCGTCGGCCCGCCGCCACACGAGCGCGATCTCGGTGGGCTCGTGGCCGGGACTGTCGTACTCGCGGTGCTCGATCTGTTTGCGGGACAGGACCTTGAGCAGCGGACGGGGCGCGATGACGACACCGACGTTGGCGGCGACGACCGGCAGCGCGTCCCGGACGGCGGCTGCGTCCGTACCGTCGTAGTGGATGATCTCGCTGTCGATGTCCGCCGGGGTCAGCCGGTCGAGGAGGGTGAGCTCGCTGTCCTTCGGCAGCGCGATCCCGGGCGTCTCGGAGTAGAGGGTGACCACATGGAGGTCCCGCCGCAGCTCGTCGGTGAGGCGGGCCTCCGGCAGGCGGAGCAGGGTGAGGGTGGCGCGGGCGTCGAGAAGCTCGGTGAGCGGATCGTCCGAGGCGGTGGCGAGAAGCTCGCCGTGGGTGGTGCGCTCCCGGAAGCGCTCGAACCACTTGCCGGGTTCGGTGCCGGTGGCGAAACTTAAGGCCAACATGCAGGTAATGCTACCGTTGGCCATGTGAATGATGATTCTGCACGTCAGCCGTCCGGTACCGCGATGAAGCCCGCCACGGCGGCGAAGAAGCTGGGCATCTATCTGCCCGCGACTCCCGAGGAGTTCCAGTCAGGCGCCGTCACCCATGCCGAGCTCAAGCAGATGCTGGAGAACCCGCCGGAGTGGCTGGCGGAGCTGCGCCGGACCGGCCCACACCCCCGGCCGGTGGTGGCGCAGAAGCTCGGCATCACCATTGCCGCGCTCAAGCGCAATGACATGGACCGTCCGCTGACCACCGCGGAGATCAAGGATCTGCTGGCCGATCAGCCAGCGTGGCTGCGCACGGCGCGCACCCAGCTGGCGGAGGGCCGGGAGCAGGCGTCCGCCGACTCTCCCGACGAGGAGTAGTCACCACCGAATCCGCAGTCAAGGGCGCTGGGCGAACCGTCGTGTTCGCCCAGCGCCCTTTTGTTCACCCCGGACAGGGGTGGGGCGGGAAACCGGTTTCTGCACCCCCGGGACATCCCGACACCCCCGGGATTATCTCCCGATGCAGCTCAACCCTCATATTCCCAGCTAAGAGCGCTGCCGGGCCCAAATCTCGCACGGACACCCCTGGGATGTCCATAGGGATTCCCCTAGTTTCATGTGGCCCAGACCACTATTTAATTACCCACATCCTCTTCGTCACAGAGAGATACAACACCGCACCAACAGAAGGATCGACATGACCTCTACCGCAACCCCGGCGTCCCGCAACGCCGGCTCCACCTGGGCCTCCGCCGCCCACCGCCGCACGGTGTACCTCGTGCTCGCGGTCGTCGGCATCTCCATCCTCTTCGACGGCTACGACCTCGTCATCTACGGCGCCGTCCTCAACACCCTCCTCGAGGATCCGAGCCACATCGGCCAGCTCTCCCCGGCTGTCGCCGGCACCCTGGGCTCCTACGCCATGATCGGCGTGATGATCGGCGCCCTGTCCGCCGGTGCCGTCGGTGACCGCCTCGGTCGCCGCAAGGTCATGCTCACCGCCATCGTCTGGTTCTCCGTGGGCATGGGCCTGACCGCCCTGACCAGCTCCATCTTCATGTTCGGTCTCCTGCGCTTCCTCACCGGCCTCGGCGTCGGCATGATCGTCGCCACCGGTGGCGCCATCATCGCCGAGTTCGCACCGGCGAACCGCAAGAACCTCTTCAACGCCATCGTCTACTCCGGCGTCCCCGCCGGCGGCGTCATGGCCTCCCTGCTCGCCCTCGTCCTCGAGGACGCCATCGGCTGGCGCGGCCTGTTCATGATCGGCGCCACCCCGCTGCTGTTCCTGCTGCCGCTCGCCTTCTTCGCCCTGCCGGAGTCCCCGCGCTGGCTCGTCGCCCGTGGCCGCAAGGCCGACGCCCTCTCCGTCTGTGCCCGCTTCGGCCTGCCGGAGGAGCAGTTCATCGTCGCCGACAAGGCCGAGCCCACCGCCGAGGAGATCGCCGCCACCACCGACAAGCAGCGCGACCTGGAGAAGACCGGCTTCGCGGGCATCTTCTCCCGCTCCTACCTCCCCGGTACCGCGCTCATCGGCGCCATGTCCTTCATCGGTCTGCTCTCCACCTACGGCCTCAACACCTGGCTGCCGAAGATCATGCAGGCCAACGGCGCCTCCAGCCATGACTCCCTGTACTCCCTGCTGGCCCTCAACGGTGGCGCCGTCGTCGGTGGCCTCATCGCCGCCCGCTTCGCCGACCGCATCGGCGCCAAGACGGTCATCACCTCGACCTTCCTGCTGGCCGCCATCTCCCTGGCCATCCTGCCGGTGTTCAACACCGTCGCCCCGATGTACCCGCTCATCGCCCTCGCCGGCATCGGCGTCCTAGGCACCCAGGTCCTCACCTACGGCCTGACCTCCAACTACTTCGGCACCGCCGCCCGCGCCGCCGGCGTGGCCTGGTGTGCCGGCTTCGGTCGCCTGGGTGGCATCTTCGGCCCGGCCATCGGCGGCCTCATCATCGGCGCCGGCTTCGGCCCGACCGTCTCCTTCTGGCTCTTCGCCGGTGCGGCCCTCATCGGTGCCATCGCCACCGCCCTGATCCCGAAGTCCCCGGCCGCCGCCGAGGTCATGATGACCAAGGAGCCGGAGCACCGCGACCCCGCCGTGGAGCCCGCCCTGAACACCAAGTAGGAGCCCCCACGCTCCACTGAGTCTCTCCCCGACGTCGAGAGCCCCGACCACCGTCACGGTGGTCGGGGCTTCGTCGTGTCCGGGTCACCAGGTGAAGGTGGCGTCCTCGCCGTCGTCGAAACGGATCTGTGCCGTCACCTCCGACTGCAAGGTCACCGTCACCTCACAGCGGAGCTCCCCGTCGGTCACGGTGTAGGAGATGTGCTCGTTCTGCTTGTCGGTGACCTCGACCCGCGCCCGCGTCAGCCACGGGTGGCGGCGACGCATGCCGATGAGCTGCCGGTACAGGGCATGCATCCACTCCCCCTCCGGCGCCAGCCCGACCGGGGTGTCCGGCAGAGTCGGACGGAGGTCGTCGTCGGTGGAGAAACCCTCCCCCTTCTCGCCGCGGAAGGCCTGCTCGTCGCCGTAGTAGATGCTGGGCACACCGGGCAGGGTGAACAGGAGCGTGGCGGCCACCGCGGCACCGGCGTCACCGACGACGCTGGCGATGCGGTCGGTGTCGTGGTTGCCCACGAAGGTCTGCATGAACCCACCCTGCACGAATTCGTTGTGGCGGCCGAGGGCATGGTCGAGCTCCCAGAAGTTGACGTTCTGGATCGCCGACCAGATGCCCTTCCACAGTTCGTACTGGGTGACGGTGTCCAGGTGCCCGTCGTGGATGAGGCCGAGGTAGTCGCCGTGGATGATCTCCCCGAGGAAGACCGCGTCCGGGTAGGTGGCCCGCACCCGGTCGGTGACCTGCGCCCAGAAGTCGGTCGGGACGGCGTAGGCGACGTCGAGGCGCCAGCCGGCGATGCCGCGGGCCAACCAGTACTCCATGATCTCCGCGACGAAGTCCACGGTGCGGGGGTCGGAGTGGTCCAGCTCCACGAGGTCGCCGTGGCCCTCCCAGCCGACGGGGTTGCCGTCGCCGTCGCGTTTGACGGGGCCGCCACCGGCCACCATGGGATGGGTGGCGGCGACGTGGTTGAACACGCCGTCGAGAAGCACGCTGATCCCGCGGGAACGGCACTCGGCGATGAGGCGGTCGAAGTCGGCCTCGTCGCCCAGGCGCGGGTCGATGCGGTAGTGGTCGAGGGTGTCGTAGCCGTGGGAGACGGAGTCGAAGATCGGGGCGAGCAGCAGGGTGTCGCAGCCGAGTTCGACGACATAGTCGAGCCAGTCGATGAGCCTGGGCAGGCGGTGGGCGTGCGCCTCCTCGCCCCAGTCCCGTGTCGGGGCGCCGGTAGCTCCGAGCGCATAGACGTGCCAGATGACGGCGTGATCGAGCAGCGTCATGGGAAACTCCTGTTGAGTGGGGATCAATAACTGATTACTGACTCTAACTCAATAGCGGCTATGCTTGTCAACCGTGAGCACCCGCCGACGCCTCAGCACCGCCGAACGTCGCGCCGTCATTCTCGACGCCGCCCGCGACGCCTTCGCCGCCGCCCCCTACCCCGAGGTGTCGGTCCCCGCCATCGCCGCCGCCTCCGGCAGCTCCCAGGCACTGGTCTTCCACTACTTCTCCGCCAAGGCCGGCCTCCACGCCGCCGTCGTCGCCGACGCCGTGTCCCGCCTCCACGCCGCCCAGGACGCCGCCGTCGGGCAGCTGGCCCCCGGCCAACCCGTCCGCGACCGGGTCCGGGAACTGCTCATCGTCCACCTCGACCACGTACGCACCGACTCCAGCCTCATCTCCGGGCCCGGCGAACCGTCCGCCACCCGGGCTGTGCGGGACGACGCCCGCGCCGACCTCGTCACCCGCCTGGCGGAACTGCTCGGCACCACGGGCGTGGCGCGGCACGACTGGGCCCTGTGGGGCTGGGTCGGCTTCCTCGACCGCGTGGCCCGCCGCTGGCACGAGGCCGGTTGCCCGGAGGATGAGCGCTGGCCGCTCATCGAGGCGGCCCTGGGTGCCCTGGAAGGTGCGCTCGGCGACTGGCGGGTGTGAGACCGCTGCATTCAGCTCCGAAACCACCCTCATCCGACCCCCTCAGGGCCCGGTTCCGGAGTTGACTGCAGACAGGGCCGCCACCCTCACCCCCACCGCAGCAACGTCGACACCTGCTCCGCCGTCATCGGCGTGTCCGCCCGGACGGCCGGAAGGCACTCCCCCGCCGGCCCGACCCAGCCGACGACCTCGGTCCACCCGTGCAGGGCGCTGCCCGCCCAGACGGGGCAGGCCATGAGTTCCTCGACCGTGATCGGCCGGGATCCGACTCCGGAGATCATGTCCGCGGTCGCTCCGGCGGTCACCGAGGGCAACTGGCCCGGGTGCTGGGGAAACATGAGGTGGTCGTCCTCCCACCAGGCCACCGCGCTGTTCGCCGCCTCCGCGACAAGGCGACCGAGGCGGTCCGGGGTCCACAGCAGGGCGTCGTCGGCGCCGAATGACTGTGCCTGACGGCGCAGCTCTCCGAGCACGGCGAGATCCGGGCCTTTGACACCGGGCACCCGACGGGGGTCCGGATCGGGTGGGATCCACAGGACGGTGGTGGTCCGCACCGGTGGTGCGGGGCGGACGCGGAGGTAGAGGTCGTGGCCGTGGGCTTCGATCCGCGGGAACCACGCCTGCTCCGTCGGCCAGGGGTGGGCGAACACCGCATCAAGGAACTCCCCTGCCCCGGGGACGTTCGCGGCGAATCGTTCCCGGTGCCGTGCCTCGGTGGCGCAGCGGTGACCGTCCCGGTGCACCCAGGAGTCAACCACGTCCGGTGGCGTCGACGGTTCCGCGCACTCCACCAGAGCCGAGCCGTCCCAGTGGTAGATCATGCGGGGAACTCCTGGCCGAGCAGCCGCAGCAGCGGTGCGGACTTGGTCACCGTCTCCTCGTACTCGCCGGGCGGGTCCGACAGGGCGATGACCGCCCCGCCGACGCCGTAGCTCACGCCGTCCGGGGTGGCGACGATCGTCCGGATGACCATGGCCAGGTCCATCGCGCCGTTGAGCGAGAAGTAGCCGATCGCCCCGGAGTAGATGCCCCGGGGTCCGCCCTCGAGCCGGTCGATGATGTCCTTCGTCCGCACCTTCGGGGCGCCGGTCATGGATCCGCCCGGGAAGCAGGCGCGCACCGTGTCCACGGCCGTGCGCCCCTCACCGAGCCGGCAGGTGACGGTGCTCACCAGCTGGTGGACGGTGGCGTAGGACTCGACCTGGAACAGCGGTTGGGCGCGCACACTCCCGGGTTCGGCGATGCGGGTGAGGTCGTTGCGCACGAGGTCGACGATCATGAGGTTCTCGGCCCGGTCCTTGGCGCTGACCGCCAGGTCCGAACGCAGCCGGGCATCCTCCCGGGGGTCCGCACCGCGCGGTCGGGTGCCCTTGATGGGCCGGGACTCCACGACCCCGTCGGCACTGACCCGCAGGAAACGTTCGGGCGTGGAGGAGAGCACCGTGACCCCGCCGATGCGCAGCAGGGAGCCGAAGGGGGTGGGGTTGGCCGCCCGCAGCGCCGTGTACGCCCCTGCCCCGAGGGTGCCGTCGGCGGTGAGCTCGTTGGTCAGACACACCTCGTAGGTCTCACCCATGCGGATCTCCGCCAGGCAGCTGTCCACCAGGTCGAGGTATTCCTCCCGCGGGTGCCGTGCCCGCAGCGTATCGACGCCCCCGTGCCCCACCACAGCCGAGACCACCGGCTCCGTCAGCTCCGCCACCAGCTGCGCGGTCTCCGCGCACCACGCCCGCTGGGCGGCGTCATGCTCCGAGCCGATGAGCGCGATGACGTGGGTGCGGCCCAGGGCGTGGTCGATGACCACGGCCCGGTCGGCGAAGATCAAGCCGACGTCCGGGTAGCGGGACGTATGCGCTGCCGCCCCGCCGCACTCGGACTTGAGTTCGTAGCCGAGCCATCCGACCCATCCGCAGGTGAAGTCGAAGTCCACGTCGCCCGCGTCGATGGTGTTGGCGGCCAGGTCCGCGGCGAGGGTGTCCAGGACGGTGCCCGCCCGCCCGGTCCACACCCGGGCCAGGGGGCCGGAGTCGTCGCCGAGGTAGGAGAAACGCCCGGTGCCGTGGTCGGGGGTGGTGGAGTCGAGCCAGAAGGAGTTCTCCGCCAGCAGTTCCTGGACGGCCTCCCCCGACACCTCGGCGTCGACGGTGACGGTGTGCAGCCGCCACCGGGAACGGGAGCGCCGGTTGCTTTCGGCGGCCAGCCGGAGGAAGGAGGCGATGATCGCGTGCCCGTCGAACCCGCCGATCGACTCGGGGTGGAACTGCACGCCCCACTGCGGCAGGTGCCGGTGGGCCAGGCCCATGACCAGGCCGTCGTCGGTGCGGGCGGTGACCTCGAGAACCTCGGGCACGGTGGTGACCACGAGGGAGTGGTAGCGGACGACGTCGATACGCGGCGGCAGGCCGGCGAACAGGCCGGTGCCGTCGTGGTGGACCGCGGAGACCCGACCGTGGACCGGGGTCGGGGCGAGCGAGATCTCCCCACCCCAGGCGTGCGCGAGGGCCTGGTGGCCGAGGCAGACGCCGAGGACGGGGACGCGGGCGTCGCGAAGCACCTCGAGGCCGATGCCGATGTCGCCCGGCCGGTCGGGACGGCCGGGGCCGGGCGAGATGATCACCGCGTCGAACTCGGCCACCCGACCGGCGTCCCAGCCCGGTTCATCGTTGCGGATGACCGTGGGCGTGGTGCCGGTGACGTCCTCGACGTAGGCGACGAGGTTGAAGGTGAAGGAGTCGACGTTGTCGATGACCAGGATGCGCATGGCGCCCAGTGGGCCTAGTGGAGCTTCCAGTCCTCCAGGCCGTCGTACAGCGGGTACTGCTCGGCGAGCTTGCCCACGCGGCCGCGCAGCGAGTCCACGTCGGCGTTCCTGCCCTGCGCGAGGGCGGTGCCGATGATGTCGGCGACCTCGGTGAACGCGGCGGTGTCGAAGCCACGGGTGGCCAGGGCCGGGGTGCCGATGCGCAGGCCGGAGGTGACCATCGGCGGGCGCGGGTCGTTCGGCACGGCGTTGCGGTTGACGGTGATGCCCACCTCGTGGAGGAGGTCCTCGGCCTGCTGGCCGTCCATCTCGGAGTTGCGCAGGTCGGCGAGGACGAGGTGGACGTCGGTGCCGCCGGTGAGCACGTCGACGCCGGCGGCCTTCGCGTCACTGGCGGTGAGGCGCTCGGCGAGGATCTTCGCACCCTCGATGGTGCGGGCCTGGCGCTCACGGAAGTCCTCGGTGGCGGCGATCTTCAGCGCCACGGCCTTGGCGGCGATGACGTGCATGAGCGGGCCGCCCTGCTGGCCGGGGAAGACGGCGGAGTTGAGCTTCTTCGCCCAGTCCTGCTTGGCCAGGATGAGACCGGAACGCGGGCCGCCGAGGGTCTTGTGCACGGTGGAGGACACGACGTCGGAGTACGGCACCGGGGAGGGGTGCAGGTCGGCGGCGACGAGGCCGGCGAAGTGGGCCATGTCGGTCCACAGGGCGGCGCCGATCTCGTCGGCGATGGAGCGGAACGCCTCGAAATCGAGGGTGCGCGGGTAGGCGGACCAGCCGGCGATGAGGACCTTGGGGCGCTCGGCCAGGGCCTGCTCGCGGACGCGGTCCATGTCGATGCGCATGGTCTCCGGGTCGACCTCGTAGGCGACGACCTCGTAGAGCTTGCCGGAGAAGTTGAGCTTCATGCCGTGGGTGAGGTGACCACCGTGGGCCAGGGACAGACCCATGATCTTGTCGCCGGCATCGGCCAGGGCGTGGAGGACGGCGGCGTTGGCCTGGGCGCCGGAGTGGGGCTGGACATTGGCGAACTCGGCGTCGAACAGCTCCTTGGCACGGTTGCGGGCCAGGTCCTCGACGATGTCGGCGTTCTCGCAGCCGCCGTAGTAGCGGCGGCCCGGGTAGCCCTCGGCGTACTTGTTGGTGAACACCGAGCCCTGTGCCTGCAGCACGGCGCGCGGCACGAAGTTCTCGGAGGCGATCATCTCGAGGGTGTCGCGCTGACGGTGCAGCTCACCGTCGATGGCCGCGGCCACCTCCGGATCAAGCACGGACAGTTCCTGGTAGCGCAGATCATCGGGTGCGTAGGACATGGGGGTAAGGGCCAACCTTTCGGTGAGTTCACGGCAGTCGCCTGTGAAGCTTACCGCCCCGTCACCGGCCCATCGCTGCCCGATACCCCCGAACCGGGTCCGCAGCGTGCCCGGTGACACAATGGAGGCCATGTCGCGCCCCAAGGACAGCTCCCCCTACGTGGATTTCGACCGTGCCTCGTGGCGCGCCCTGCGTAAGTCCATGCCCCAGGTGCTCACCGCCGACGAGGTCGAGGAGCTGCGCGGTATCGGCGAGAACATCGACCTCGAGGAGGTCGCGGAGGTCTATCTGCCGCTCTCGCGACTCATCCACCTGCAGGTCTCGGCCCGGCAGAAGCTCATCGCCGCGACCGAGACGTTCCTGGGCAACTCCTCCGGGCACGTGCCCTTCATCATCGGCGTCGCCGGCTCCGTCGCGGTGGGCAAGTCCACCACCGCCCGCCTGCTGCAGGTGCTGCTGCAGCGCTGGGACTCGCACCCGCGGGTGGACCTGGTCACCACCGACGGGTTCCTGCTGCCGGCCGCGGAGCTCAACGCCCGGGGCATCATGAAGCGCAAGGGTTTCCCGGAGTCCTACGACCAGCGGGCGCTGCTGCGGTTCGTCACCGACGTCAAGGCCGGCTCCCGTTCCGTCGATGCGCCCGTCTACTCCCACCGTCTCTACGACCGGGTGCCGGACCAGGTGCAGACGGTCTCCCAGCCCGACATCCTCATCGTCGAGGGGCTCAACGTGCTGCAGACCGGCCCGACGCTGATGATCTCGGACCTGTTCGACTTCTCCGTGTACGTCGATGCGCGGACCGAGGACATCGAGAAGTGGTACATCGACCGCTTCCTCCAGCTACGTACTACCGCGTTCCGGGAACCCGGCGCGCACTTCTCCCACTACGCCGACCTCGGTGATGAGCGGGCCGCCGCCGAGGCGCGCGAGATCTGGCAGTCCATCAACCTGCCCAACCTGGTGGAGAACATCCTGCCCACCCGGGTGCGGGCCTCCCTGGTGCTGCGCAAGGGCGCCGATCACCTCGTCGAGCGGGTGCGGATGCGCAAGATCTAGGCGCCGTTGGCCCGGGCCCACGCCACGACCGGGTCCAGCTCCGCGAGGTCGACGCGGTCGACGTCGCGGTCGTTGGCGTCGATCATCGCCCGGTCATTGTCGGACTTGCCCGGCTTCATGCGGATCGCGGTGATGATGGTGCGCATGATGGTGCGGTGTCTGCCCGTCAGTTCCGAGTAGTTCATGCGTCCGGGCAGGTAGAAGCGGGTGACCGCGTCCTTCTTCTCGCCGAGCAGCCCGGCGGAGCGGTCCTTGTCGCGGGCCTCCTCCGACAGGGTCATGCCGACGGAGCACAGGGCGGCCGGGGTGCCGGTGAGATCCAGCTTCTTCAGCAGGTCCGCACCGGCGACGGCGGGGCCGTGCACCGGGGAGAGGACGATGAGGGGTGCGGCAGGGGGGACGTCGATACGCGAGGGATCCTCCGGGATCTCCTGCGCGACGGTGCCCAGCTGGCTCGCGAGAGCCTCGGCGTACTGGCGGGTGGAGCCGTAGAAGGACTGGTAGAGCACGGTGGCGGTCATGATTCTCCTGATCATTTTCCGAATCGTCGGGAGCGGCGGGAGTACTCGCGCAGGGCGCGCAGCAGGTCGAGGCGGCGGAAGGCGGGCCAGTAGGTGTCGGTGAACCAGATCTCCGAGTAGGCGGCCTGCCACAGCAGGAAACCGGACAGCCGCTGCTCGCCGGAGGTGCGGATCACCAGGTCCGGGTCCGGCTGGCCCGAGGTGTACAGGTGGGTGGACAGGGAGTCGGCGGTGACCTTGGCGGCCAGGTCGGTGGCCGGGGTGCCGGCGGCGATCTCCTCGTCGATGAGGTCACGCACCGCGTCGACGATCTCCTGGCGCCCGCCGTAGCCGACGGCGATGTTGACGGTGATGCCGGTGCGCTCCCTCGTCGGCGCCGCGGAGGTCCGCAGGCGGGAGGCCACCTCCGGCGGCAGCAACTCCAGGTGCCCGACGAGGCGGACGCGGCAGGTGTAGTCCTCACCGGAGAGCTCGTCGACCACGTCACCGATGATGCCGAACAGCAGGGTCAGTTCCGCGGCCTCACGGCTGAGATTCTCGGTGGACAGCAGGTAGACGGTGATGACCTCCACCTCGGTCTCGTCGCACCAGTGGACGACCTCACCGATCTTCTTCGCGCCCACCCGGTGGCCGTGGCTGATGTCGGCGTGCCCGGCCTCCCGGGCCCACCGGCGGTTGCCGTCGGCCATGATGGCGATGTGCTTCGGCTGCCGCAGGCCCTTGAGCTCACGCAGCAGGCGAGCCTCGTAGAGGGGATAGAGAAGGCGCGACATTTTCACGCCTCACAGTCTATCCCGCAGCGGCCTCCCGGCGGGCACGGACCGCGGCGGCGAGCTCCGCGAGCAGGTCGACGGTGGTGTCGACGTCCATGCACGCATCCGTCACCGACTGCCCGTACACCAGCCCCTCACCGCCGTTGATCCGCAGCTTCGCCGGATCCAGGCTCTGCGCGCCGGCGACGAGGAAGGACTCCATCATCACCCCGGCGATCGCCTCCCCGCCCGCCGCGATCTGCGTCGCGACGTCCCGCACGACCTCCGCCTGGCGCACATGGTCCTTGTTCGAGTTGGCGTGGGAGGCGTCGATCATCAACCGCGGCGTCTGGCCCCGTTCGTCCAGCTTCGCGACGACCCGCCCCACCGACTCCGCGTCGAAGTTCGGGCCCGCACTTCCCCCACGCAGGATGACATGGCAGTTGCCGTTACCGGCCGTCTCCACCACCGCCGGGTGCCCGTCATCGGAGGTGCCGAAGAAGAAGTGCGGCTTCGCCGCCGCCGACACCGCGTCGAGCGCGACCTGGATGTTGCCGTCCGTCCCGTTCTTGAACCCGATGGGCATGGACATCCCCGACGCCAGCTGCCGGTGCACCTGCGACTCCGTCGTCCGCGCACCGATGGCACCCCACGCCACCGCATCTGCGTAGTACTGCGGCGAATTCGGCTCGAGGAACTCACACGCCGTGGGCAACCCCAGGTTGACCACCTCGGTGAGCACCGTCCGCGCCAGCTGCAGCCCGTGCGCGACGTCGAAGGTGTTGTTCAGGTGCGGATCATTGATCAGCCCCTTCCACCCCACCGTGGTCCGCGGCTTCTCGAAGTACACCCGCATCACCACCTTGAGATCCTCATCCAGCCGGCGGGCCAGCGGTGCCAGCCGGTTGGCGTAGTCCGCCGCGGCGACCGGATCATGGATCGAACACGGCCCGACGACCACCACCAGGCGGTCATCGTCACCGGCGAAGATGTCCGCGATGTCCTGCCGGTCCCGCGCGACCGCGGCCAGCTGCTCGGGTGTCAACGGCTGCTCCGCCTGCACCTGCGCCGGACTGGGCAGGTCATGGAACGCGCGGACACGCTGGTTGGAGGTGGAGGGGGAATTGTCGAGGGAGACGGGGGCGCTCATGGGGCTGGGCCTTTCTGGCGGTACGGGTTCGATTCGGGTTCGGGGTAACAAAAAAGCAGCCCCTCACCCGATTTCTCGGGGAGGTGCTGCTTCAGGCTCCGGGGTGTTCGTCGATCCGTGTTATGCCCTCAGTGCATACGGAACGGCGAGGCGGTCGTGGCTGCGATACAGCCCCGGAGCCTCACCAAAATAAAATCGCTGGACGAACATGCCGGTCATGCTACCACGCGACTCCGGTCAGAACCAGCGTTTCTTCCGCCGGTCGAGGACCCCGGCCTCCGCCATGGCCCGGTCCACGGCCTCGACGTCGAAGACGTCCAGCCCGTGCTGCTCGGCGAAGACACGACGCCGGTTGTACCGGCTGTACCGGCGGGCCAGGGACCAGCCGATGAAGATGACCAGCACACCCATCCCGGCGAGGATGGTCAACCCGATGGGCGAGGCCTTGCCGAACTCGGGGCCCAGCGGTCCACCCTGCTGCTGCTGGGCGATCACCAGCGCCGACTGCGCATGCAGGGCGAGGGTCTGGAGGTGGTCAGTGACGGGAATGGACACGACGGGCACTCTTCCTACTTGCCGGTGTTTTCTTCAGGATAGTCGCCGGTGTCAAGCGTGATGCCGGCGAACAGGTCATCCTCCGGCAGCGACGTGGCCACCCGAGTGCGGGCCAGCTCGAACTCCTCGGTGGGCCACAACTCCTGCTGCACCTCCACCGGCGTGGCCAGGAACGCCCCGGCCGGATCAATCTGGGTGGCGTGGGCCAGCAGCGCCTTGTCCCGGTGGGGGAAGAAGTCCGCGCACTCCACCTGGGTGGTCACCCGCGCCATGATGTCGGCCGGGTTGCGCTCCCAGCGCTCCAGCATCGCACCGTACGGGCTGGTCTTGCCCTCGGAGATGAGCTTGTCGTGGAACATCCGCATCCGCTGGTGGACGAATCCGTGCGTGTAGTACAGCTTCAGCGGGGTCCAGGGCTTCCCGAGCTCGGGCGCGAACTCCGCGTCGCCGGCCTTCTCCCACGCGATCATGGACGCCTCGTGCACCTTGAGGTGATCCGGGTGCGGGTAGCCGCCGTTCTCGTCGTAGGTGATGATGACGTGCGGGCGGAACTCCCGGATGACCTGCACCATCTCCTTGGCCACCTCACGGCCGTCCTCGAGGGCGAAACACCCCTCCGGCAGCGGCGGCAACGGATCACCCTGCGGCAGGCCGGAGTCCTCGTGGCCGAGCCACACATGCTCCACACCGAGGGCGGCCGCGGCGGCGGCCATTTCGTCGCGACGGATGGACACCATGTTCTCGAGCACGCCGGGGCGGTCCATCGCCGGGTTGAGGATGTCCCCCCGTTCGCCGCCGGTGCAGGTCAGCACCATGACGCGATCACCGTTCGCGGCGTATTTCGCGGTGGTGGCGGCACCCTTCGACGCTTCATCGTCGGGGTGGGCGTGGATGGCCAGGAGCCGGAATCCGCTCACGAGACTTCGCTACCTTTCCGATACGGGGACACTGCAGGGCACTGATGGGCACTGCAGGCATAACCTCACCCATCCTAATGGGTCCACCGGCGGGCCGGTGCATCCCGGTCATCCGTTAGGATGATCCCAACTGAATCGCTGACGAAGGTAGAAGATGAGCACTCCCGCCGCCCGCCGCCCCGCCTCCCGCTACGGCAGCGACTCCTCTGCCTCGTCGCCGCTGCCGAAGAAGCCGGGCGGCATCGCCGGCAAGATCATCGCCGTCGTGGCCGTCCTCGTGGTCATCGCCGTGGTGCTGGCCGTGGGCCGGTACATGATGAACCGCAACGCCGTCGACGTCTCCGTCGCCATGGTCTCCCACGAACGCATCGACGACGAGACGATGCGCCTGTGGGTCGACGTCACCCGCGAGGACACCACGGTTCCCTCCTACTGCATCGTCACCTCCCTCAACTACGGAATGGCCGAGGTCGGGCGTCGCGAGTTCCTCGTCCCCGCCGGCGGCGAGACCGTCGAACGCTTCGAGGTGGACATCCCGTCCCGCGACCTGCCCGTCTCCGGCGGTGTCTACGGCTGTTCGACCAGCATGCCGAGCTACCTCACCGTCGAGGAGTAGGTGACGGGCCGCCCGGGGTGCCTGTGTTAAAATCCCTGGGAATTGATCACTCCGGTGGGTGATGGACGGGGGCAGACCGCCCCCGCTAAGTTTTTGTGCCCTCCCACCGGGTACGCAGGGAAGGCAGGCACGGCATGGCAGACAAGCAGTACATCACTCCGGAGACCAAGGCGAAGCTCGAGTCGGAGCTTCAGGCACTGATCGACCACCGACCGGTCGTCGCCGCCGAAATCAACGAGCGACGCGAGGAAGGCGACCTCAAGGAGAACGCCGGCTACGACGCCGCGCGTGAGATGCAGGACCAGGAGGAGGCCCGCATCAAGCAGATCTCCGAGATCCTGGCCAACTCCACCACCGAGCGTGACCACGTCGTCGAGGGTGTCGCCCTGGTCGGATCCGTCGTGCACGTCTACTACAACGGGAACGAGGACGACAAGGAGACCTTCCTCATCGGCACCCGCGCCGCAGCCTCCGACAACAAGGACCTGGAGACCTACTCCGAGGCCTCTCCCCTCGGTGCCGCGCTGCTGGGCGCCCACGAGGGTGAGACCCGGGAGTACACCGCCCCCAACGGCACCGTCATCACGGTGACCCTGGAGTCGGCTGCCCCCTATGATTCCCAACTCGCTGCCACGCCGCGCACCGCGAAGTAATCTCATCTACAAACAGTGACCACACGGAGGAGCTTCACCATGTCCCGCATCTTCACCCGCAAGGCCGCAGCAGTCGCCGGCGCCGCCACCCTCGCGCTGGCTCTGGCCGCCTGCACCCCGCCGAATGAGAACCCGTCCGACCTCAAGGTCGACACCGCGACCGAGTTCCAGGCACCGGCCGGTGAGGCTGACAGCTCCTCCTCCGTCGTCTCCTCCTCCGAGGTCGCCGAGCCCGGCATGACCGAGCCGGGCGTCGGTGAGCCCACCGAGGCCGAGACCGGCACCGGTGTCGAGGACCCGGCCGTCGGCGAGGCACCGGTCACACCGGCGCAGCCGACCGCCACCTTCACCGGCTAGCCACATGATCTCCCGCTCCACCCAGGCCGCCGTCGCAGGCATCATCGGCCTGGGTGTCGTGCTGTCCGCCTGCAGTCCACCGAACGAGAACCCTTCCGGGCTCAAGGTGGACACGGCCACGGAGTTCGTGGCCGCTCCGACATCTTCCGGCACGTCCAGCTCGACCCCCGCCACCCTGGCTGTCTCCGCCGACCTGCCCGGGGTCATCGACTGCGTGGGCACCCCGGAGCATGCCCCGGACTCGTTGTCCCTGTCGTGCACCGGTGACGATGATCGCGTCGTGGACATCGAGTGGACGGACTGGGACGAGGAGACGGCCGTCGGTACCGCCACCCGGGAGACGCGGACGGCCGGTGGGTCGGTCTCCACGACGGACGACGTCGAGGTCGAGCTCTCCGGCCCGGTCGCCGGCTCCGGTGGCGAGGTGTTCAGCACCATCACCGTCGACGGGCGCGACATCGTCCTGTAGACCTGCTGACCGCATGAAAAAAGGCCCGCCGGAGCGGGCCTTTTTTCATGGTCGGGATCA
>Ga0123328_1002302_pt1 | contig 17351 bp, 12 predicted proteins | sample BioC12SIPDNA_2_FD_89702 | JGI IMG/M metagenome (GOLD analysis project Ga0123328, IMG submission 89702) | Anaerobic biogas reactor microbial communites from Washington, USA - Biogas_R1_A C12 SIP DNA | ecosystem: Engineered > Bioreactor > Anaerobic > Unclassified | place: Washington, USA...
CACCGGTGGAACAAATGTCAAAACCGGCACCAGGACCGTTTCTTCGGGCCTTTCACCACGCCAGGGTGTGCTGCTGCTGCGCAAGCGACCCTGGGTAGGGAACTCCTCCGCTTTCTCGCCTCCTTGCTTGTCAGTGAAATTGAATGTGGGAAGATAGGATTCAGTGTACAGGGGGGGCCTGAACAGTGGCCAGACGGAACAACCTGTGGTGACTGGGGAGGAATCCAATGAAAGGGTCCCCGATTTCTGGGCGATGTGTTGATATTGGCTTTGCGGCTCAGGTTCGGCCGCTCGGTCGCGGCGCCGGGTCGATTGTTGCGGCGTGGTTGTGTCTGGCCGCGGTCACGGCGTCTGTGCCGGCCGCTGGACCGCACCCGTCTTTACCGCCGGCGGGGACCACGGACGGCCTGGGTGTGAACATCCACTTCACGGATCCCCGGCCGGGCGAGATGGCGATGCTGGCCGAAGGTGGTTTCCGCTGGGTGCGCATGGACCTGACATGGGGGAGCACGGAGCGTGAGAAGGGCCGTTACGACTTTTCAGCCTACGACCGGCTGCTTTCGGCGCTGAGGCCGCAGCAGATCCGCGCTCTGTTGATCTTGGATTACAGCAATGCGTTGTACGAAAAGGAACGTTCGGTCACGACCGAGGAGGGTCGCCAGGCCTACGCGCGGTGGGCCGCTGCTGCCGCCACGCATTTCCGTGGCCAGGGCATTGTGTGGGAGATCTGGAACGAACCGAATATCAGCGGTTTCTGGCAGCCGGCTCCCAACGTGGACGACTATGCCGCCATGGCGCTGGCCGCTGCCCGCGCGATCCGCACTGCCGCTCCGGAAGAGGCGATTATCGGACCGGCCACGTCGACGATCGATCTGACGTTTCTGGAGGGTTGTTTCCAGGCCGGGCTGCTCGAGTGGTGGGACGCCGTATCGGTCCACCCGTATCGCCGATCCATGCCGGAATCGGCCGCCGTGGAGTACCATCGGCTCCGGGCACTGATCGCCCGCTACGCGCCTGCCGGTAAATCGATTCCCATCGTGTCGGGCGAGTGGGGATATTCGTCGGTCTGGGACGGGTTCGACGCGGTCGACCAGGGAAAGCTGCTGGCGCGACAATGGTTGACGAATCTCTCTCAGGCCATTCCTTTGTCGATCTGGTACGACTGGCACGACGACGGACGGGATCCGCGGGAGCCGGAGCATCATTTCGGCACGGTCGAGCATCCGGAGCACCCGGGTCGCCAGCCGGTGTACGACCCCAAGCCAGCGTACCTGGCAGCGCGAACGTTAACGGGCACGTTGGCCGGCTACCGGTTCACCAAGCGGATCGCGACGGGGGATCCGGCCAGTTATGTGTTGCTGTTCGAGCAAGGCGACCGGCAGCGGTTAGCCGTGTGGACCACCGGCAGTGAGCCGGCTCAGGTGAAGCTGCCCGCGCGCGACGGCCGGTTTGAGCGGATTTCGCACACGGGAGAAGACCGCTCGTTCGTCTCGGCGGAAGGCGGGCATCTGGAGGTGGCGCTGACCGACGCGCCGCAGTATCTGGTTGCTGAGACGCCGGAAGCGATCCCGGCGGACGCGCCGGCAGCCCACGCGTTGCAGGCCGCGCTGGCCGTCGGGCCCGGGCGCGCCGTGGTCGTGAAGCTCGACAACCAGGAGAGCGAGCCGTTTCGCGGCACGGTCCGTGTGGTGGAGGGCAGCGGCATCGATCCCGTGCAGGGTGAGCAGGCCGTGGAGTTGGCGGGTGGCGCGACGAACCAGACACTGCAATTCCCGCTCGCGGCGCGGCCTGACGGCGCATGCGAGGTGGGCCTGCGCATCGAAGACCGGCATGGCCACCTGCTGTTCGAGCTGCCGGTCAGGCGTTTTGTGGCTCTGCCGGACGAGTTGCTCACCGCCTGCCGCGCGGTTGCTGACGGCGACGAGCAGGTCGCCTGCCAGGTATCCGTTGCAGTGGTTGCGGCGCCACAGCCGCTGCAGGACAGCAGCGCCGCAACGGTCCGGATCGATTACGAGTTCGGTTCAGGTTGGCGCTTCGTGCGTCTGGTTCCTCCCGACTCGGACGCGAGCCCGCTGGCCGGCCAGCCGACCGGGTTCGCATTCTGGGTCTTCGGCGATGGCCAGCACGGCAGCCCGCGGTTACGGGTGCGTGATACCACCGGGCAGACCTGGCAGCCGGCGGGTCCGACCATCGATTGGCAAGGCTGGCGTTACGTGGAACTGCCGCTCACCCAGTCCTCCGGACACTGGGGGGGCGCCGCCGACGGTGTGATTCATTACCCGCTCACTTGGGACTCGGTGTTCCTGCTCGACAATCCGTCCCGGCGGGACTGCAGCGGTTCCATCCATGTCGCGGCGCCGATGGTCCTGTATTAGCTCCAGCTCCGCCAGCGCCGTGGGCAGTCCGGGACGCAGAATCGGTGGTTTCCTGGACGGGAGCGTCGTGCTCTCACTATCATGGTGGCTATGTGTGGCATCGCAGGCGGTGTGTGGTCGGCAGCGGAACAGTCACTCGGCGAGGAGGCCCTTGCACGAATGACCGACGTGCTGCGCCATCGCGGGCCGGACGATGAGGGCTTCTACCGCAGCGAGTGTGCGGTCGCCGACGCGCGCGGCACGCGACCCGGCGTGGCGTTCGGGTTCCGCCGCCTGGCGATCATTGATCTGGCCCTGGCCAATCAGCCGCTGTCGAACGAAGATGGCACGGTGTGGGTGGTCTTCAATGGCGAGATCTACAACTTCCGCGCGTTGCGCCGCCGGTTGGAGGGAGCCGGGCACGTGTTTCGGACCCGCGGCGACGGCGAGACGATTGTGCATCTCTACGAGGATCTGGGTGTCGAGTGCTTTGCGCACCTGAACGGGATGTTCGCCATCGCGATCTGGGACGCGCGGCAGGGGCGTCTTGTGCTGGGACGGGACCGCCTCGGCAAGAAACCGCTGGTGTATCGCTGCGAGCCGAACCGGCTGCTGTTTGCCAGCGAGCTGAAGAGTCTGCTGCAGGTTCCGGGTATGCCGCGCGACATCGATCCTACGGCGCTGGACCACTATCTGACCTACCAGTACATCCCGCACCCGTGGACGATCTTCCAGGGCATGCGCAAGCTGCCCCCCGGCCACTTCGCCGTCTACGAGAACGAGCGGCTGGTTGTGGACAGGTACTGGACGCCCGACTTCAACGCGGAGTTTTCCGGCAGCGAGCAGGAGGCGATCGAGACGCTGCGCGCGACGCTGGAGTCTGCGGTGGCACTGCGGATGCAGAGCGACGTGCCGCTCGGGGCGTTCCTGTCCGGGGGGGTCGATTCGTCGCTCGTCGTGGCGCTCATGCAGCGGCAGGCCCGGCAGCCGGTCCGGACATTTGCGATTGGGTTCCCGGTGCGGGAGTACGACGAGACGCATTATGCTCGGCGCGTGGCCGCGCATCTGCAGACCGACCACCACGAATTTCAGGTCACACCGGACGGCCTGGAAATCCTGCCGCAACTCGTGTGGTACTACGATGAGCCGTTTGCGGACAGCTCCGCGATCCCGACGTGGTACGTGGCACAGTTGACGCGGCAGCATGTGACCGTGGCGCTCTCGGGCGACGGCGGCGACGAGCTGTTTGCGGGGTACCCCCGATATCGGGCGGCCGCCTTGGGGCAGTGGCTGGATCGCCTGACACCCATCAAGCGACTGCTCAACGCGCGCTGGTGGCAGCGGATCCCCTCGTCGGCACGTCAGAAATCGAAGATCCGGCAGTTCAAGCGGTTCAGCGAAGCGCTGGGGCTGTCCCCTGGCCGGCGGTACCTGAACTGGATCTCCACATTTCACGTGGCACGCCGGGCGGCACTCTATGCGGAGTCGTTCCTGGAACAGTTGCCCGATGCGGATCCATATCAGTTCCTGGACGCGGCCCTGAAGACCGCGGAGCGGCGCGACGCGGTGACGGCGATCTGCCTGGCCGATCTGCAGACCTATCTGCCGTGCGATCTGATGACCAAGGTGGACATCGCCTCGATGGCCCATTCACTCGAGTGCCGGCAACCGTTTCTGGACGTGCGGGTCGTCGAGCTGGCCGCCGCGCTGCCCCTCGAGTGGAAGCTGCGCCGTGGACGCGGCAAACGGATACTGCGCCGAGCCTTCGGCGATCTGCTGCCGGACGAGATCTGGACCCGTCCGAAAATGGGGTTTGGCGTCCCGTTGGACCACTGGTTCCGGCACGAACTGCGGGCGCTGACTCACGACGTACTGCTGGACGATACAGCACGGGGGCGGGGGTTCTTTCGGGAAGATAGTGTGGCTGAACTCATCCGCCAGCACGAGGCGTCGGAATTCGACCACGCATATCGACTCTGGGCACTGCTGTTCCTCGAGCTCTGGATGCGCGAGTGGTGCGATTCTCCTATTCAGCCGGCTCGCAAAAACCGATAGAATTGATACGCCCCAAAGACCGACCGTATCACAGCGGATCGTTTGAGTACGGAGTGCCATGATGGTAGATACACTGGCGGTCGTATTGGCAGGTGGCAAAGGATCACGCCTCGAGCCGCTCACGCGCGACCGGGCCAAACCGGCCGTTCCATTCGGCGGTGGCTATCGAATCGTCGATTTCTCGCTGTCCAACTGTCTCAACAGCGGCATCCGCAAGATGCTGGTCCTGACACAGTACAAGGCCATGAGCCTCGACCGGCACATCAACCTCGGGTGGCGCCGATTCTTCTGCCGCGAACTGGACGAGTTCATCGATGTCGTCCCCCCGCAGCAGCGGATCGATGAACATTGGTACCAGGGCACTGCCGACGCGGTCTACCAGAACATCTACGCCCTGGAGAAAGAACGCCCCAGTTACGTCATCATTCTGGCGGGTGATCATATCTACAAGATGAACTACCGCACGATGATCGAGTATCACAAGCGGGTCAACGCCGACCTGACCGTGGGCGCGTTGCGAGTGGATCGCGAGGCGGCGCGCCAGTTCGGGGTGATGCAGGTCGACCAGAAAGATCGGATCATTGGTTTCGAGGAGAAGCCGGCGTCTCCCAAGACGATCCCGGGCGACGAGCGGCACTGTCTGGCCTCCATGGGCATCTATGTCTTCACCGCCCGGTTCCTGTTCGAGCAGCTGTGCCGGGACGCGACGGATCCCGACAGTGCGCACGACTTTGGCCGCAACATCATTCCGTCGATTATCGATTCGCACCACGTCTATGCCTTCCCGTTTCGCGACGAGAACCGCAAAGGCGACGCCTACTGGCGGGATGTCGGCACGCTGGATGCCTACTACGACGCGAACATGGATCTGGTGTCGATTGATCCGCAGCTGAACATGTACGATTCCTGGTGGCCGATTCGGACCTACCAGCCGATCCTGCCTCCACCCAAGTTCGTGTTTGGCAGTATCGGCACTGGCGAGCGGCAGGGATGTGCGTTGGACAGCATTGTGTGTCAGGGAACGGTGGTTTCCGGAGGGCGCGTGGAACGCTGCATCCTTGGACCACTTGTCCGAGTCAACAGCTACGCCCACGTCCAAGACTCGATTGTCTTTCAAGGGGTGGATATCGGCCGCCATGCCAAGGTCCGCCGCGCGATTATTGACAAGGGAGTCAGGATTCCGCCGGGCGTCGAGATTGGCTACGACCTGGACAAGGACCGCGAGCGCGGGTTCACCGTCAGTCAGGGCGGGGTTGTGGTAATTGCCAAAGCGGAAGGGGTCGAGCACTTACTCGAAACCGGGCTGGTGGCGTAGGCGACGAGCGATCCGTTGCCGAGGTGCCAGCGCCCTGTGCTGGCCGGTAGTCTGGATGCGACGGGCGTGGCCCGTGGCGGGTATGTTGTCGGAAACGCGGGCACCGGTTGCGTGGTCATGGTGCGCGTTTCGACATTCGGGCTGGATTGGTTGGCGCGGGCGCGGCGTGACGGCGGCGGGGTGCTGACGAGCGACATACCCGGCGCGCCGTGGGCGCTGCAGGAGTGGCTGGGGCAGCGGCTGATCTGGTGGCCGCGCGGTGTTCCGCCGGGGGAGCGTGTCGGCATCGTCAGCTCGCGGCTGGGGAGTCTCGGGAAGCTCGGCCGGCACTGGTTCGCGGTGCTGCGGCAGCTCTGCTGCGATCTCGACGCGGAGCGACAGGTGCTGGTAACAGCGCAGGGAACGTCGCTCGATGAGCTGCTGGGGCGCTGTGCCCGGCTGTTCCACATTCCGCTCGTGCGATTTGAAGTGCCGCGACCGGGTTGTTCGGCAGCGCGCTGGTCGGCCGATTGTCGGGCCCGCAGTGCGACGCACCTGGACTACGATGCGGCCGTCTGGCCGGCGGTCGTCTCGCCACCGCTGCAGGAGCTGGTCAGTTGTCCGGTCCCGGCGCGGGACGCGATTGTCGTGGCGGCCAGTGACCGGGTGGTCGCGTGCCGCGTGCGGCGCGGCGGCAACATCCGCCAGCTGCTCGAACGGCGACTGGACGCGGCGTGCTGTGCCAGCGACGCGCGCGTCGACCTGATCGTGGGCAGTGGTTTTGTCGCCCGACACGTGGCACACGAGCTGGCTGCCCGGGGTGCCACGCTGCGGATGGCCGACGCGGTGTGTCGGCCAGGTTCGGTGCCGGCTGTACCTGGGGGACCGGTTGCAGTTGAAGGGCGTGGGCCGGCGGGGCCGGCAGCGGCGGGTGCGGCACAGCCCAGGATTCTGACCGTAGACCAGATCCCGCTGACCGATTATCTGACACACTGCACACGCGCGAGCGAAGGCCCGTGGCCCGATCAGGACAGTGATGAATACCTGGACCATCTGATTCTCGACCGTCCGGACGCGGTGCATTCGGCGCTGTCCACTCTCGCCCGCATCGTTACCCAGCGGCGGCTGCTGGCCTCCGGGCGCGCGATTCGGGGGGGCACGCCGGTCGTCTGCTTCACCGCTGTCGGCGTTGCCGAGCTGCAGCGTCTGCGCACGTATCGTGCCCACCGGCGCAGGTGGGACTTTGAGCCGTACGGGATCAGCGTGGCGCGGGACTGGCTGCAGCGGCGGGGCTGCCGGCCGGTGACCTATGGCGACGAGGCGCTGTGGCGCAGGCTGCCCGCCGACCAGCGCCCGTATTTCCAGCGGGACCGAGCCGGCCAGCGCCGCACGATCGACTGGTCGGTCGAACGGGAATGGCGGCACATCGGCAACGTGGAACTCGACGGTCTGCCGCCCGACGCCGGGTTTGTCTTTGTCCCGAGCCGGCGGGAGGCCGAATGCCTTACGGGTCTGTGTTGCTGGCCGCTGGTGGTGCTTTCCTGAACAGCCGCCATTTGCGGCCCGATCGGGCGGGACGGGCCAGCTGGAACGCGAGCAGACCGCCAGCGATTGCGCCGCACAGATGCCCATCCCAGGAGACGTCCGACGCGCGGGGAAAGACTCCCCAGATCAACGAGCTGCCGTAGAGCAGGAAGGTGATGATGGCCACCATGATGGACACCGGGCGACGTTCGAAGAACCCGCCCAGAATCAGAAAGGCGATCAGACCGGAGACCAGGGCGCTGGCTCCCACATGATTGCCGTTGAGGCCGAAGATCCACAGGATGACGCCGCTCAGGACCGTGATTTCGATGGCGATGATCCACGATCGGGCGCGGGACCCGGCCAACAGAAGCAGCAGCACGATCAGCGGGATGGTGTTGGACACAAGATGTCCGAGGCTGGCGTGCAGGAACGGCATGGTGACGATGCCCAGCAGTCCCCAGGCGGTCCGCGGCTGCAGGCCGTACTCTGTCACCGGAAGGACAAAGCTGAGGATATAGACTGCCCAGATGACACCCACGACGACCAGGATCGTCTTCAGCTCTTTGACGACGCTTTCTGCAAGTGATGGCATGATATGGTCAGGCTCCGTAGAGAAACATGTTGCCGGTTCGGTTGCCGCGGGTTCCGCTTATTCTTCAAGGGCAGACCTGTTGTTCAATTGTTTTCAATTGCAGGCCGCCTGGGCGGGCGGTAGCATGAAGAGCAAGGCGAGGAGGCGGCAGGCCGGGGGGCACCTGCCGGCGCCAGTGTACTGGCACCAGTGCATCGGACCAGGAGCCTGGTCGCCTACCGCCGATGGTCTGTTGCCAGTGGTCTGCTGCCTCTTCTCGTCGCGCCATCTTGTTTGTCGGAAAGCGGGTACCATGTCTGAGGCCGAGTCGGAGTTGTCTCTGGTTGATCGAGCGGTCGCTGGCGATCGGGTGGCCTTATCGCAGTTACTGCTGCTGCATTTTGACGTATTGCATCGGCACGTGGAATCCCGCATCTCGCAGCAGTTACAGGGATTGATACGGGCGGACGACATTCTGCAACAGACGTTTGTGCGGGCGGCTCAGGCGATCGGCACGTTCCGGCCGCGGCGCAGGGGCGCGTTTCGCGCCTGGCTGCGGACGATTGCGGACAATCTGGTCCGGGACGCTGAGAAGCGTCGTCGCCGCGAGCGGCGTCTGCCGGCGCGACCTGTGTCGCAGCCGGCGCTGTCGGGCACGCTGCCGGGCGTGTTGGAGCAGTTGGCGGGCTCGACGACCTCCCCCAGCCGCCGCTATGCGCGGGGGGAGGCGGTGCGGACGATGCAGGCGGCGCTGTCGGGGCTGCCGGCCGACCAGCGTGACGTGCTGAGGCGGCGGTACCTGCAGGGTCAGTCCTTCGACGAGATTGCCGCGGCGACCGGGCGGACGCACGATGCGGTGCGCGGCCTGTGCTATCGCGCGCGCCAGAACGTGCGTGCGATGATGGGCCGGTCTTCGTTGTACTTCACCAGTTAGCAATGCGCGGCTCGGGGGCGCGGCGTTTCATGTCCACGACATCCTCGCACAACCGGCAGATCACCGGGCGCGCGGCCGCGATTCGGCGCGTCGTGTTTGAGGTTGCGCGGCAGCGAACGGAAGGGCTGGCGATCCCGGATGCGGAGGTCCTGGCGCGACATGCCGATCTGCTGCCGGAGCTGGCCGAGGAGCTGTGGAAACTCGACCGCATCCACGAGGCGTTGCAGGAGTGCGACGAGCAGCTGTACCGGCTGGCCTGGGAACGTTTTGCAGCCGACTCGCGGCAGGCCCGCGAAGGGGGCGCGGAGACGGGCGACGTTGATCGTGAGGATGCCGACACCGAACGCGTGGCGGAGTTGTTCGCCATGCTCGGGCGCTACCGGGTGCTGGGCCTGTTGGGAGAAGGTGGCTTTGCCCGGGTCTACCACGCGACCGACGAGGAGTTACGGCGGGACGTTGCCATCAAAGTGCCGCATTGGCGGCGCGGTGCCGATCCGGACGCGATGGACGCGTACTGGGCGGAGGCCCGCATCGTCGCCTCACTGGATCACGCGGCGATCGTGCCGGTGTACGATGTCGGCCGGACGCGCGACGGGCACTGCTACGTGGTCTCGAAGCTGATTCGCGGCGAGAATCTGGCGGCGCGGATCTGGCGTTCCCGGCTGTCGCTGGAGGAGGCGGTACAGATTGTGGTCGTCGTCGCCGACGCGCTGCATGCCGCGCACGCGCGGGGCCTGGTACACCGTGACGTGAAGCCGGCCAACATCCTGCTCGATGCGCGGGGCCGTCCCTATGTCGTCGATTTCGGACTGGCACTGACCGCGGGAGATGCGGCGGACCGGCGGAGCTTTGCGGGAACGCCCGGCTACATGAGTCCGGAGCAGGCGCGGGGGGAAGCGCACCGGGTCGACGCGCGTTCGGACATCTTCAGTCTGGGGGTCGTGTTCTACGAGTTGCTCACAGGGCGGCGGCCGTTTGTGGCGGACTCGTACGAGGCGCTGCTCGACCAGGTGCTGTGGGAGGACCCGATTCCGCCGCGCGGTGTGGACGAGTCGATTCCTGAGGAGCTGGAGCGCATCTGTCTGAAGGCGCTCTCCAAACGCGCGGCGGACCGCTACGCCGACGCCTGGCAGATGGTGGACGACCTGCGGCACTATACGGAGTCGGCGCGGCAGGTCGAGGGTGCCGCGGCCACTGCCGGCCGGGCTCCGGTGCCCGGCGACGAGCTGGTCAGCCAGCCGCCGCCCAAGGTGATTCCCAAAGGGCTCCGCTCGTTCGATGCCAAGGATGCCGACTACTATCTTGGCCTGGTGCCGGGCCCCCGGGATCGCAACGGGCTGCCCGAGTCGATTCGGCAGTGGAAGTCGCGCATCGAAACGACCGACGCGTCGGAAGCGTTTGCCGTCGGGTTGCTTTACGGGCCGTCGGGATGCGGCAAGTCGTCGCTGGTCCGTGCCGGGCTGCTGCCGCGCCTGTCACACAAAGTGCGTGTCATCTGCTTCGATGCGACGGCAGAGGAGACGGAGAACCAGTTGCAGCACCGCATCGAGCAGCAGTTCATCCCGGAGGGGCCGGGAGGCAGTCTGGCGGAGGAGTTGGCGAGCATTCGCAGCGGATGTGGTCTGGCTCGCGGCGACAAGCTGCTGCTGGTGATCGATCAGTTCGAGCAGTGGCTGCACGGCAAGAGCGACAAGGATCGCCGGGAACTGCTGGCGGCGCTGCGGCAGTGCGACGGTGTGCGGCTGCAGTGCCTGCTGCTGGTCCGCGATGACTTCTGGCTGGCCATCGGGCGATTCATGGCCGATCTGGAAATCGACCTGGTTCCGGGTCACAACGCGGCACTGGTCGATCTGTTCGACCGGACTCACGCCCGCAAAGTGCTGGCGGAACTCGGCCGCGCCTACGGGCGGCTGCCGGACGATCTGCGGACGCTCGAACCGCGGCAGGAGGCGTTCCTGAAGAAGGCGATCGGATCGCTGGCGCAGGAGGATCGGGTGGTGCCGGTGCGGCTGGCGCTGTTTACCGAGATGGTCAAGGACAAGGTCTGGTCACCCGAGACGCTCCGCGCGCTGGGGGGTGCCGAAGGGGTCGGGGTGGCGTTCCTGGAGGAGACGTTCAGTGCGCGGAGTGCGAATCCGCGGTATCGCATGCACCTGCGCGCGGTGCGCGCGGTGCTGGGTGCCCTGCTGCCCGCCCGCGGCGCCGACATTCGCGGCCGCGTCAGCTCGAACACCGAACTGCTCGACATCTCCGGCTACGGGAAGAAGCCGCGCGCATTCAAGGAGCTGATGCGGATCCTGGACAGCGAGACGCGCCTGCTCACCCCGACCGACCTGGACGCCATCGACACGCGCGACTTGAGCACGACGCCGGGGTCGCGCTACTACCAGCTGACCCACGACTATCTGGTCCCCTCGCTGCGACAATGGCTCACGGAGAAGCAGCGTTCCACGCGCAGCGGGCGGCTAGAACTGCGACTGGAAGAACGCTCGCGATTGTGGAATGCCAGTCCGGAACGGCGGCAGCTCCCGTCGCTGCTGGAATGGGTGTTTATCCGGCTCTGGACGCGCCCCGCCCGCTGGACGCTGCCCCAGCGCCGCGTGATGCGTGCGGCGGGACGCCGTCACCTGCGGTCCCTGGCGATCGCCGCCACCCTGGCGCTGGTGATTCTGACGGCCGATTCGGACGTGATGGCCCCGCTCCGCGAGCTGTTCATCCATCTGCGCGCACGCAGCACGGTGGCCTTGCTGGCGCTCGGGATGGACAACCACGTCTGGCCGCTGTTGCAGCACAGCGACGACCCCTCCACGCGGACCGCGGTCCTGCACGGACTCTCGCCCCTGGTGACGAATCCCGAAGAGATCGTCAAGAAAGCGCAATCGCAGGCGGACGTGGGAATTCGCCGCGCCATGATCCTGGCGGCCGGTCATCTGGTCGGACCGCTCGAGGCCCGGCCGGACCGCTTCGCGGCGCTGGGCGAGGACAGCCCGCTGGTAACCACGTTGCTGCAATGGTACCGCGACGACCCCGATCCGGGCACGCATGCAGCGGTGGCCTGGACCCTGCAGTTTTATCGGCGGGAGGCGGAGATGGCCCGCGCCGACCGCGAGCTGGCCTCCGTGCGGCCACTGGGTGATCGGCAGTGGCTGGTCACGCCACACGGCCACACGCTGGTGATTATTCCGGGGCCGACGCAGTTCATGATGGGGGCGCCGCAGAGGGAATCCGGCCGCGCAGGCAACGAGCCGTATCACAGCCAGCGGATCCGCCACAGCTACTGTCTGGCCAGTTGCGAAACCACGGTCGAACAGTTCGACGAGTTCCTGCGCGCGGCGCGCGATACACTCTCAGATCCCATGGACACGGGCGGCACGCCCCGGCATGTGCCGCGCAGCGGCGTGACATGGTACGCCGCCGCTGCTTACTGCAACTGGCTCAGCCAGCGGGAGGAAATTCCGGCGGACCAGTGGTGCTACCGCCCCAACTCCGACGGCTTGTACGGACCGGGCATGGAGACCGTCGCGGACTATCTGGATCGGCGAGGTTATCGACTGCCCACGGAATCCGAGTGGGAGTTCGCCTGCCGCGCGGGAACTGCCAGCAGCCGTTACTTCGGCAACACCGCGTCGTGGCTGGGCTGGTATGCCGTATTCCGTGCCAACGCCGAGGGACAGATCCAGCGGGGAGGGACCCGCAAACCGAACGACTTCGGGCTGTTTGACATGCTGGGCAACGTGTCCGAGTGGTGCCAGGACGATTACGGCGTCGTGGCCGCCGGGGGCGCGAGCAAGGTGATTCGGGGCGGATCGGCCGCAGATCCGCCAGAACGGCTGCGGTCGGCGGCACGCGACCAACGCGCTCCCGGCCAGGGCGACGGGACGGTGGGCTTCCGCGTCGCCCGCAGCAACCTGTAACAGCGGCCTGCCAATGCCTGTCTGGCACGGCAAGCCGGTCCTCCGCGACGGCGTGCCGCGGCCGCACTCAATAATACAAATACTTCTTGAGAGGTAACTTGCCGTCTGCCCGATTGGCCAGCTGCTGCAGTACCCGTAGGTCCATCATTTGGGCGAGGAACTGCACGCTGGAGTCGCCGAACGCAGCAAGGACGCCGGCGGGGTGGCGGCTGCTGAAGCCACCTACGGACAGCACCGGATAGACCGGAGCGGCGCTCTGCGCATCTTCTTCGTCCAGCGGGATCTGCCCCGGGTACATGGCAAGACGCTCCGGCTTCAAGGCCGCATTGATCGGCGTGCCTGTGTTGCGGAGCGTGGATCGGGTCCCCGACATGTAGCCCAGGTCGGGCTGGACATCCTCGTCCTCGCCCCTCGGGTCCAGGAGTTTCTCGGAGATGAACAGTGTGTGCGAGAGGCCGTCCGTGACGTCCAGAGTACGCACCGAGCTATTGAGGAAGAATACGCCACGGTTGTCCGTGTTGATCGGCGCGTCGACGTCGTGGTGGCACCCCGCGTAGCTCGTCAGCCCGAGGTCGCCATTCCTGGCCACGTCAGACGGGCAGGTCAACACGGCAATCGGGACCTCCCGAGCGGGCAGATTCCTGTCGTCGTAGACACCCACGGTGAAATCCACGTGGTTGTACACGACCTGTTCCTCGAGGTAAGGCAGAAGCTGTGTGAGCCAGTTGTGGTGGTACCCCTCCGGCACGTTCCGGATAGGACCGGTGTCGTTCACCGTACCGGGCGGATAGGTGCGAAAGGTCAATTCGTAGTTCTGGATTGCCAGACTCAACTGGCAGAGGTTATTCGCACACTGCATCCTGCGTGCGGCTTCGCGCGCGGACTGGACCGCGGGCAGCAGGAGGGCCACCAACACGCCAATGATGGCGATCACCACCAGTAATTCGACCAATGTGAAACCTGTCCGGTGCCTGGATTGCATGGTTGATCTCCGAGAGCTTTGGTTCCTGGAAGTCATGGATGCACGACCTGTGCGACGAACAGGGTTCGTACACACAGTACGGGATTGTTCGGCGTAGTTGGCAAACGGGACTCGACGTGGACCGTCCATCCGTCCTGCGGCTCCGCTGCTGGAGTGACTTGGATGACCACCACAGCAGGCGAACTGGATCCCAGCAGTTCGGCTGGAACATCCCAGGTCTCACCGGTGTATGCGGGTGACGACCGCAGGTTGTGGATGGCGCGTTGCACGGCCGATTCAGCGAGCCAGAAGGACTGCTGCTCGCATCCAGCCAGGTCGGTCTGATGGTGCTGCAGCAGGGTGGCCTTGGCCAGAACGGTGGCGAGCATGAGCGCGACGGCAATGCATACGAGTGCTGCCGCGAGGATCAGGCCGCGGCGCCGGGCCATGCGATGCGGTCGCCGCGCGGGCCGGGAGCGGCCCGGTCTGTGGGTGCGCGGATTCTTCACCGGCAGGGAGCTCATGGCATCTCCTCCGTTTCAGCGACGGGCTTGATGGTGGATGATGACGGCAGGAGTCCCAGCACGGCGTCCACGCGCAGGGGTGGCACGTCGTGGCTGGCGGCACGCGGGGCGCTGGCCAACGGCTGCTGCAGGCAGATGGTGACCAGCGGCCGGGACCCGCTGGCGACAATCGACCAGCTGTGCGGGGCGGCCGGGCACACCTGATACGACTCGCGCTGCCGGACCGCATCGGCCCTGCGCACCAGCCGCTCGATGCAATTGGCCCGCAGGGAATACTCGACGATCTGCTCGTCGCGTTGCTCGTCGAGCAGAGTCAGGCGGAGGACCGCATCGGGATGACCGGTGTCGGGCGCTGGTGAGGTGACGAATACCTGTGCGAGGTGGGCATCGGCGCGCAACTGCCGCGCGAACCGGATCTGCTGCGTCCCGTTGCCCAGGCCGGTGTGCGCCCGATCGGCCCCCCGCTGCAGCCCGTGCAGCGTCAGGACGATGGTGGCGAACGTTACCGAGAAACCGGCCACGGCTGCCAGTAATTCGATGAGCGAATAGCCGCGGCGTGATCTCATGGAAGCGTCTCCTGGTTGGGGTACCGCCACGCGACGAGTCGCACCGGGTTGCTGCGGTGGGTTCCCTGGACCTGCCAGTCGATCCTTACGGTGATCCGCCGGGCGGCAGCATCGGTCGTTTCGGCACTGACATCAATGTCCAAGCTGGCGTCAGGCAACAGCCGTTGGCAGACGTCCGACAACGTACCGAACGACTCCTGGCCCGGGGTGAGTTCTTCCCAAGGTCGCGCCATGAGCTGTTCCATGATGTTGCCCGCTTCCAGGCTGGCCACTCGCCGGCATTCCACCGCCCGGCACTGCCGGTTAGCCAACGACATGATCTGGACGCCGCCCACCATGGCGACCGTGGCGACGCCGATGGTCACCACCATTTCGGTCATCGAAAAGCCGCCGCGGCGGCACCGGTTATGGATGCAGGTTGTGTTCATGCCAAACCTGATATGAGGTTGAACAAGGGCATCACGATACTCAACATCACAAACAGTACGCACAGGGCCAGTCCAAACACGCCCAGCGGGAAGAGAACGCTCAAGACCGCTTGCGCCCGGTGTGCAGCGCGGCGGACTCTGCTGTCCGCCATCTCGTTCAGCGCCCAGGCCAGGTTGCCGGCCTGCTCCGCAGACCGGAACACGGCGCACTGGGCACGGGACATGAAGCGCGCGCGGCGCAGCGCGTCGCACCAGTGCTCTCCGCTGGTGATACGCCGAATCGCCCCATGCAGCCGGCTCCGCGCGCGCGACGCTGGGCAATGGGTCGCCAACAGCTCCAGGCTTCCCACCAGAGGCCTCTTCTCCCGGACCGTGACGGCGAGCAACTGCTGGATCGACACGGTGTTCAGCGGCGAGAACAGACGCCCCACGACGGGCAACAACCGGGCGGACGTGCCGAGAAACCGGAACAGTGCCAGAAAGGCCAGGAGGGCGAGCGCCGCCAGCACCGGCACGCACAAATGCCAGTAGTTCACCAGCAGACGGGTCGACGAAGTCAGCACCTGCGTAACCCACGGCAATGTCAGGCCACATTCAAGGAAAATCGCCTCCAGGCGGGGGACGGTCGTGAGCATCAGATAAGACAGGAACAGCGCCATCACGCTGACCAGGCAGCCGAGGTAGAAGAACCTGGCAAAGAGTGTGTCGAACACGCGCTCCAGATCGTTCATTTCCTGCATGATCTTCTTGAGCGATTGGCTGAGCGTTCCCGTCTTCTCGCCGACGTCCGCGGCCAGTTGGATTTCGCGGGAGACGAACAGCCTGGAGCGCGCCATGGCCAGCGACAGGGGCATGGCGGCATCCAGATAGTCCGCCATCAAGCGGGCGCGGTCGGCGAGCCTGCCGCGCCGTTCGTTGGCATACGCGCGCGCCGCAGTCTCCAAAGGAATACCCCGCTCGGCAGCTTCGGACAGTGTCCAGATCAGGAAGCGGATCTCGCTGTGCCAATAGCGCAGCAGCCCCATCGCCAGCACGTACCCGACGACGATCCAGATGATGGGGGCCAACGCATCGGTCGTCAGCAAGGTGGTCGTGACGATGCCCGTGAGCAGGATCAGCCAGCCCAGGAAGTACACGCAGCCCGCACCCCACACGTGCCCGGCCGGGCGCCGGGGCTGACGGAGCCACGATGCGGCCCACAGCAGCAGGCATCCGAGCACAATCAGGGCAGGCGGCACGAAAGCCCAAAACACGACAAACATGGAGCCACCGTCAATTAGACACGGAAATAAGGTTAAGCATCGACAATAAGGTTAAACATCGGCGTATACAGGCCGAACAGCACGAACAGCACAATGCAACCAACGCCGACCATTACCAGCGGCGGAAACACGGCCTGGATCAGCGCCGCACGCATGACCGCGCGCTTGCCGTACATCTCCCGCCCGATCCGAAACGCCTCGCTCAGAGTCTTCGACCGCTCGCCCCATTCCACCAGGGGAATGAGCGACGGCGGGATCGCGGTCTGTGAAAACATGAGTTGCGACAGCTGGCGGCCGCGTGCGACACCATCCGCCAGGTGGAGCGAAACACTCCCCACATGCTGGCTGCCGATGCCGTGCCCGGCCATCCGCAAGGCGTCGGGCAGTGGAATCTCGTGCCGGAGCAGGACGCTCACGAGCCCTGCCCAATCGGCCACGGCGATCGACTGCCAGAGCGTGCCGAACAGAGGCAGGCTCGACAGCAATCGCTCCCACCTGACACGACCGGCGACCACCCGGTACGCGACCGCCAGCGACGCGAGCACCAACGCCACGCCGCCCGCCGCGAGTATTCCGTAATCGCGCCACCAGAAGAGAGCCTGTGTCACCATGGGCAGTTGCCGGTCGAAATCCAGCAGCATTTGGCGGATAACGTCCGCCACGTAATAACAGATGAAGGTCAGCACGGCGGCCGCCAACAGCAGCATGATCGCCACGTAGGCCAACCCGCCGCGTGTGTCGTAGTGCAGCGAACGCGCGATCTGCTGCTGCTCGACCAGTTCGAACAGCGCTTCCCCCAGTTGTCCGGTGCGCGACGCGGCCAGGATCAAGCCGGTCACGTGCGCCGGCAGCAGCTGGCCGGAGTGCTCCAAAGTGTCTTCCAGCGACCGGCCCTGCTCCACCTGGTCGGCGATCCACAGCAAGGCCGCCGCCACCCGCCGGCTGCCCGTCTCCTCCGCCG
>Ga0123328_1002306_pt1 | contig 17319 bp, 14 predicted proteins | sample BioC12SIPDNA_2_FD_89702 | JGI IMG/M metagenome (GOLD analysis project Ga0123328, IMG submission 89702) | Anaerobic biogas reactor microbial communites from Washington, USA - Biogas_R1_A C12 SIP DNA | ecosystem: Engineered > Bioreactor > Anaerobic > Unclassified | place: Washington, USA...
AGCCGATACGCCCCTGCCACCCCTCGCGCCTTCTCATGGGCATCCCCCTCGTTGGAAACCGTTGGAACGCGGATGGACGCGGATAGAACATTCAACCGCAGAAAACAGAGGTCACAGAGGGGATGGAGATCAGGGTTCCTGTGATCTCTGGTTTTGTTCCTAGGTCCGCGTCTATCCGTAGAATCCGCGTGTATCCGCGTTCCATTCCCCTGCTCTACGTACCATCGTCGATCACGATCTCGAGCGTCACGCTCTGGCGCGAGGGGCCGTGGCGGTTCTTGAGCACCGTGACCTCGGAGGCGTACCCCACGATGCGCGTCCCGCGCAGCAGCCAGCGCCGCCGCCGGAACGCCAGCCGCACGCTGGCCATGTGCGGCAGCGGCAGGTCTTCCGGATAGACTCCCGGCGCCGACGCCTCGGTGATAAAGAGAAACGTGCCCAGCGAGTGGGCCAACACGGGGGTCCAGTCGCGCACGGCGCGATGGAACTCGGCGTGTGCCTCGCCGTCGGCCAGCAGATAGAGGTCGTGGACGCGATCGAACACCACCGCCGCCACCCCGCCGGCGCGCAGCAGGTCGCCCGTCATGGCCAGGGCGTGGGTGAACCCCTGCGGCCGCAGGATCGTCAAGTCGTCCAGCCGCACGCCGCAGCGCACCAGGTTGTCGATATCGACGGTGGCGCCGACGTCCACATAGGCCACCTGCTGGCCGCCGCTCTGGGCCCGGGCCAGCGTGCGAGCCGCCACGGTGGACTGCCCCGCCGTGCCATAACCGATCAGCTCACTGAACCTGCCCCGCGGCAGCCCCCCGATCCCCAGGGCATCGTCCAGCGCCTCAAAGCCGGTGGGACAGATGGGCACATCGGGCTCTGGGGTGTCCCCGGGCCGGTAGATGGCCCGCGTGCCCCAGCGCCGCTGCAAGGCGGCAATCGTGGATTCGAGGCGTGCGTTTCTTCTCACCTGTGCCATAAAAGGTCCTCGGCATCATTATATAGAACATTCGTTCTATAATCAAGGGGCAAGTGGGAAGAATGTGCACGAACACCTCTTATGTCGTCTGTACACCTACCGGCGAGGGCAAGGAGGTATACGGTACCAAGGCACTGCATTCAGATGGCTTCCGTGCCCATTGCGCCTGCATACCTCCCACAACGTCGCGGCGGGGGACCCTCGGAAGGCGCTACAATACATTATCGCTGCGGCAGCAGTCTCGGAAAGACCGGGAGCAGCCGAGCACAAGGCTTGCTGATAACCGGTCGCTGTGATATAATCAGCCGTCAGAGGATTGACTGGCCAGGAGGAACCCCACTTCATGAAAGAGTACAAGGTGCAGGACCTACGTAACGTGGCGCTGCTGGGTCATGGCGGCTGTGGCAAGACGACCCTCAGTGAGTCCATGCTCTTCGACGCCGGCGCCACGACGCGTTTGGGCCGAATCGAGGATCACAACACCGTCTCCGACTATGACGAGGAGGAGCAGGCACGGGGCCTGTCCGTCAACACCTCGGTGCTGCCGGCCGAGTGGCAGAACCGCAAGCTGAACATCCTCGACGTGCCGGGCTACATGGATTTCGTCGGCGAGGTCAAGAACGCCATTCGCGCCGTCGACAGCGGCGTGCTGGTGGTATGCGCCTCCTCGGGCGTCGAGGTGGGCGCCGAACTCCACTGGGAATTCCTCGACGAGGCCAACCTGCCTCGTATGGTCTTTGTCAACAAGATGGACCGCGACAACGCCAGTTTCTCGCGGACCATGGAGCAGCTTCGCACCAAGTTCGAGGTGACCTTCATCCCTATCGTGCTGCCCATCGGCTCCAAGGACTCTTTTACCGGCATCATCGACCTCGTCACGATGAAGGCCCACATGGGCGCTGACGGCAAGGAGGGCGAGATCCCGGCGGCCATGCGCGATGAGGTCGAAGCGGCGCGCACCGAGATGATGGAGTACGCCGCCGAGGCCGATGACGAGCTGATGATGAAGTATCTCGAGGGTGAGGAACTCACCACCGACGAGATCTATGGTGCGCTGGCCAAGGGCTTGGCCCAGAGGCAGTTCGTCCTCGTGCTGGCGGGTTCGGCCACCAAGAACATCGGCGTGCGCCGTCTGCTCGACGCCATCGCCGCCTATGTGCCGGCCCCCTCGGGGGTCGAACGTACCGCCAAGAACCCCGTCACCGACGACGAGGTGACCCTTACGGCAGATCCGTCCGCCCCCCTCGTGGCGCAGGTGTTCAAGACGCTGGCCGACCCGTTCGTGGGCAAGCTCACCTACTTTCGGGTGTACAGCGGCGTCATCGCCTCGGATTCCCGCGTCTTTAACGTCACCAAGAACGAGGAGGAGCGCCTGGGGCAGCTCTTTGTTACACGTGGCAAGGAGCAGCAGCCCGTGCCCCGCATCACAGCGGGCGATATCGGCGTTATCGCCAAACTGGGTGTGACCGTCACGAGCGACACGCTCTGCGACCGCGGCAACCCGCTGGTGATCCCGCCCATCACCTATCCCGAGCCGCTCTTCTCGGTATCGGTCTCGCCAAAGACCAAGGCGGACCTGGACAAGCTCGGCAACGGCCTGGCGCGCCTCATCGAGGAGGACCCCACCCTGCGCGTTGAGCGCAACAGCGAGACGAACGAGACGATCCTCTCGGGGATGGGCGAATCGCACATCCAGATTGCCGCCCGGCGCTTGGCGCAAAAGTTCGGCGTCGAGATCGTCACCGAGGTGCCCACGATCCCCTACCGCGAGACGATCACCAAGGTGGCCCAGGCCCAGGGGCGCCACAAGAAGCAGACCGGCGGCCGCGGGCAGTTCGGCGACGTCTGGCTGCGCTTCGAGCCGCTGGAGCGTGGCGCCGGGTTCGAGTTCGCCAGCGAGATCTTTGGCGGCTCCGTGCCCAGGAACTATATCCCTGCCGTGGAAAAGGGGATTCGCGAGATCGCCGAGTCGGGCATCATCGCCGGCTACCCCACCGTTGATTTCAAGTGCGTTATCTATGACGGCTCGTACCACTCGGTGGACTCGTCGGAAATGGCGTTCAAGCTCGCGGCGCACCTCGGTTTCCGCAACGGCATCCCGGAGGCGGGGCCGGTGCTGCTCGAGCCGATCATGGACATCGTCGTGACTGTGCCGGAGGAGTTCATGGGCGACGTCCTGGGTGATATGAACACGCGGCGCGGCCGGGTGCTCGGCATGGAGCAGTCGCGCGGCAACGGCATCGTGACGGCCCAGGTGCCGCTGGCCGAGATTCAGCGCTACGCCACCGACCTCCGCTCCATGACCCAGGGACGCGGCATCTATCGCATGAGCTTTTCGCACTATGACATCGTCCCCGCGCACATCGTGGAGAAGGTGGTCGAGGAAGCGAAAAAGCGCGAGGCGCAGCGCGAGTAGCGCCCCCGCCCTCTGTGGCATCATCCTCACGGGCAACCTTCTCACGGTTGCCCGTGTTCATGTTAGGACTGCGGCGCTCGACGCCCTACCAGAACGCGGCTATACTCAGCGTGTTGTGTGGGGCACCGGCGTCAGTAGGCGACGAGGGGGAACGTGATCAAGGTTGACCTGCACGTCCATACGAACCATTCGCCCGACTCGTTGGCCACGCCCAACGACATCCGGCGCTGGGCGCGGCGTCACGACATCGATGTGGTCGCCATCACCGACCACGACACCATCGGTGCGGCCATCGAGATGCACCGTCTGTGGCCCGCATCGGTGATCGTGGGTGAAGAGATCAAGACCGATCGGGGCGAGATCATCGGCCTGTTCCTGCACGAGGAGGTTCCGGCCGGCCTCTCGCCCCTGGAGACGATCCGCTGCATCCGCGAGCAGGGAGGCCTGGTGTATGTGCCGCACCCCATGGATCGCGTGCGTGGGTCGGCGTTGGCCTACGACGCCCTGCTCGACGTCGCCGACCAGGTGGATGTGATCGAGGCGTTCAACGCCCGCGTGACGCTGGCCGTCGACAATCACCTGGCGGCCGAGTTCGCGGAGGAGCACGGGTTGGCGCAGGGCGCTGGCAGCGACGCCCACTCTGCCTCCGAGGTGGGTCGCGCCTACACCGAGATGCTCCCCTTCTCGACGCCACAGGATTTCCTCTACGCCATCGGGCGCGCGCGCCTCTCTGGCCGCATCGCATCGCCCCTCGTGCACCTGGGCAGCACTTACGCCAGGGTGGCCAAGAGCGTCATGGCCGCCCTATCGATCTCGCGGTAGCCCTCGCCATGCCCGCGCTGGTGGGGTTGCTGGTGCTGCTGGCGTCCATCGCCGCCGCCGTCGTACCCACCGCCCTCTACGTCCTGGCCGTCTGGTGGCTCGATCGCTACGAGAAGGAGCCGCTGCGCCTCCTGGCAGCGGCCTTTGTCTGGGGCGCGCTCCCCGCTGTGATCGCGGCGGTGGTCCTCGAGATGCTCACCGGCGCGTCCATCGCCTCCGTCGTCACACTCTCTCAAGGGCTGAGCGACCTCCTCGACGCCAGTCTGATCGCCCCCGTCGTGGAGGAGGCGGTCAAGGCGGGGGCCGTTCTAGGCGTCATGGCACTCTTCCCGAGCGAGTTCGACGGCGTGTTGGACGGCATCATCTATGGCTCCATCGTGGGCCTCGGCTTTGCCATGACGGAGAATCTGCTCTACTACCTCAGCGCCTGGGGCGAGGGGGGACTGGAGGCTTGGAGCGTCGTGGTGGCGGGGCGGGCGCTGGTGTTCGGGTTCAGCCACGCCATGTTTACGGCGTTTACGGGAATCGGGCTGGGCATGGCACGCGGGCAGCGCCACGCGCCGGCGCGCTGGGGGTATGCCTTGGCCGGGCTCGCCGCGGCCGTCGGGACGCACCTGCTCCACAACCTGTTCCTCTCGGCGGGCGGGCTGTGCTTCGCCAGCCTGGCGGCCGATTGGCTGGGGCTTCTGGTGGTGGGCGCCATCGCCGTGCTCGCCTGGCGGCAGGAGCGTGACTGGATCCGTGAGGAGCTGGCCGATGAGGTGCGCCTGGGGACGCTGACGCTGGCCCAGTACCAGGGCATCGTCGAGCGTCGCGCGGGCGAAAGCGGGCCATGGCGGGCGCTGCGGCGCGACGCCACCGAGCTGGCCCTCAAACGGCACCAGTACGCGCGCCTCGGCGAGGGGCGCGGCCATGGCATGGCGCATATCGTCGCCCTGCGCGCCAGCATCCTGCAGAGGCGACGGGCCCTGGGCGATCCGGCCGTCGCCGCCGGGCGCGTGTGCCACGCCTGCGGCGCATATGCCGCCGAGCCGCAGCGCTTCTGTACATCGTGCGGGGTCCAGTGGCCCCCGCCCCCTCAGTCATGACGCGGCGCCGCCCGCCGAGACGGGTGCGAGCAAGAGAGGAGACGCGCATGAAGATCGGTGTGCTTTCGGACATCCACGACAACATCTGGGCATTGCCCGAGGCGCTGCAGCGCCTGAGCGAGTGTGAGGCTCTGCTATGTCTCGGTGACCTGTGCGCCCCCTTTACCATCACCGAGATCGCGCAGCGGTTCCCGGGACAGGTGCACCTGGTATGGGGCAACAACGACGGCGACAAGCTGCTCATCACGCGCAACGCTCAGGCGGCCGGCAACGTCACCATTCACGGCGAGTTCGCCGAACTCGAGCTGGGTGGCAGGTCCATCGCCACGACGCACTATCCCAACATCGGCCAGGCGCTGGCCCGCGGCGAGACGTACGACCTGGTGTGCCACGGCCACAACCACCAGCGCAGCATCACCCAGGTGGGTCGCACGACACTCCTCAACCCGGGCGAGGTCATGGGGAGGCTGGGGGTGCGCAGCGTCGCGGTCTATGACACCGACCGCGACAGCGCCGAGATTATCGAGTTCTAGCATATCGGAGGTTGTTATGGCACCCACGCAACTGGGGCCGACCTACGAGGAGATGCTGCACCCGCAGCGCATTGAGGCCGGCCTGCGGTCGGGGCCGGCCCGCGAGGAGGGTGAGCGGAGCGGCGCGCGGCTCTTTGACATCGCCTGGCGCGACGCCGAGAGGCGCGCCTACGTCGATGTGCTGCCGTCCGAACTGACGGGTGTCGACGCGCCCATCGCCGTGCTGTACGGCCGGGATATGCCCACCGGCAGCCACAAGGTGGGGGCGGCGTACACCGTGCTGGCAGAGGCGGTCGTCGCCGAGGGACTGGAGCCGGGCAGGCACACCTGCATCTGGCCCTCCACCGGCAACTATGGCATCGGCGGCGCCTGGGTGGCGGCGCAGCTGGGTTTCGACAGCATCGTCGTGCTACCCGAGTCGATGAGCGCCGAGCGCTTTGCCCTCCTCCGGCGCTACGGCTCGCGCATCGCCACCACCCCCGGCTGCGAGAGCAACGTGCGCCAGGTATACGATCGCTGCCAGGGGCTGGTGGCGTCCGACCCGGGGCGCATGCGGGTGCTCAACCAGTTCGCCGCCTTTGGCAACTATCGCTTCCACTACTATGTCACGGGCAACACCATCGCCCAGGTGGCGGCCGAGTTGGGCGCGCGCGGTGTGGGGCGCGGCCGCGTGGCGGCGTATGCCTCGGCCATGGGCTCGGGGGGCACCATCGCCGCCGGCGACCGCCTCAAACAGCTCTGGAGCGATGCCCTCGTCGTGGGGGTCGAGCCGATCCAGTGCCCCACCCTCTCCACCGGCGGCTACGGCGACCACCAGATCCAGGGGATCGGCGACAAGCACGTCACCTGGATCCACCACGTGCACGCCATGGACGCCATGGTGGCCGTCGATGACCGTGAGTGCCTCCTCGGGCTGCAGCTCCTCACCGAGGAAACGGGCTGGGAGGTGCTGACGCGTCGCTACGGTGTGCCCGAGGATGCCGTGCGGCGCATCGCGTCCTACGTGGGGATCTCGGGGGTGTGCAACATCTTGGCGGCGATCAAGACGGCGCGCCACTTTCGCCTGTCGGGCAACGACCTGGTCGTCACGGTGTGCACCGACACCATCGACCGCTACCGCTCGACCATGGAGCAACTCACCGCCGAGAACGGCCCCATGGATGAGGTCGAGGCGGCGGTTCGCCTGGTGAGCATCTTTCATCGTCAGAAGGCGGACTGGGTACACGAGGCGACCAGCACGATGCGCCGGCGTTGGCACCACCTAAAATACTACACTTGGGTTGAGCAGCTCGGCAAGACCGAGGCGGAACTCGCGGCGCTGGCCGATCCCGAGTTCTGGCTCGCCGAGCAGGCGCGGGTAGCCGAGGTCGATCGGGGCATCATGGCGCTGCGGGGGTAGAGGCGACCTTCGCACCTCTCGAAGGTGGCCGCGATGGGGCTGTCGCCATATGGCAGACCATGCGCGCGACCACCTGCGAGAGGTGTTGTTGCGTCGACTTATGTGTCCTTGCCCGTGTAGCCCATCTCCCTCCAAATCTCGCGCGCCTCCTCGAGACGCTCGGGGATCACCTCGCGCACCTTGCCGCGCGACGAGATGGGCGGGGCGTTGGGGTCGTCCAGGTCCATCGGGCGCCAGTGGTCGTCCTCGTAGGCCCGGCGCGATTCCTCGCAGCGGAAATCGGGCACGGCGTAGCTGTTGCCGTTATCCAGCACACTCTTCCACGCCAGGATGCCGATCACCGACATCGCCACGCCGCGGTACACGTCCAGGTAGGGCTGCTCGCCGGCGCGGATCGCCTCGGCAAAGTGATGGTTGGTAAAGAAATCGCCGCCGCCGTGCCCGGCGCTCGCCGCTCCCTTTGCCCACTCGGGAAACTGGGGATAGTAGACTTTTTCCGGCACCTGCCCCGGCTTCAGGTCCCACTCATCGTGGACGAGGCGCACGCTGCCCGGGCCCCAGTAGCCGGGGCCACGCCCCGTCTCCATGAGCCCCCACTCGCCGTGCAACCGGTAAAAGATGCTGTGCCCGGGGAGCCCCCCCTGGAGCAGCTTGAAGACGGCGCCGTTGTCCATCACCGCGATGATCAGGCCTCCCACATCCCGCTGGCGCCACAACCGCTTCTTGGCGCTGTCCTCCGGCAACGGTGAGGTATAGCCGTTCACCCGCACCGGCCAGGTGTCGGTGATGGCCATCAACGGCGCCATGGCGTGGGTGCAATAGTAGGTGCTCGGGATGTTGTTGCGCCAGTGCCGCAGGCCGGGCGAGATCCCCATGGACCACTCGAACGGGCCGGGATGGTTGTACTCCCCCTCGGCATAGAGGACGCGCCCGATCTCCCCCTCACGGTACAGGCGGGCCATCTCTTGGTTAAAGGCCGTGTAGGGATAGTTCTCGGCGAACATATAGATCTTGCCCGATTCCTCCACGGCGCGGCAGAGCGCCACCCCCTCGGCGAGCGTGCTGCAGGCGGCGCACTCGCTCATCACGTGCTTGCCCGCCTTCAAGGCCCTGATGGCGAACGGCGCGTGCTCGTGAAAGTAGTTGGCCAGCACCACCGCGTCCATGTCGTGCTCGAGGAAGCGATCATAGTCGGTGTAGGCCGCCACGTCATAGCTCTTGGCGACCTCTCGCAGCTTGGCCTCCCACGTGTCGCACAGAGCCACCAGCTCCATGCCGGCGCTCTCGGCCTGGCGCGCAAAGGTCTGCCCGCGGCCCACGCCAAGGACGCCCACGCGGATTCGCTCGGATGCGGCCTCGGTCACGGTTCCCTCCTGGTCATCGATGGCGCCGCCTCAGAGGGCGGGCTAGGGACATTGCGCCGCGTCGATGGCGTCGATGCGCGCCAGCACCTGGCGCGCCACGACATGGACGTCATCGTCGCGATGCGCGAAATCGATGTCGTCGGTCTCTATCACCAGCACGGGGCAGAGCGCAAGCCCTGCCACCCAGGCGTCATAGAGCGCGTTGAGCTGTTCGAGGTACTCGGCGCCGATCTCGTGCTCGTAGTGGCGCCCGCGCAGCGCGATGCGGCGCAGCAGCGTCTCGACGGAGGCCCGCAGGTAGACGACGAGGGTCGGCGGCGGCACGAGGTCGCGCATCACCTCGTAGAGCTGGCGATAGACACGATAGTCGCGCTCGCTCATCAGCCCCTGGTCGTACAGGTTACGGGCGAACACCTCGGCATCCTCGTACACCGTACGGTCCTGGATCACCGTGCCCGAGTGCTGCATCAGCTCATAGTGGCGACGCAGCCGCTGAGACAAAAAGAACACCTGTGAGTGAAAGCTCCAGGTGCGCATGTCGCGGTAAAAGTCGGCCAGATAGGGGTTGGTGTCCACCGCCTCAAAGAAGGGGAGCGCGCCGAGTTCCCGGCTCAGCACGTCGGTGAGGGTTGACTTGCCGACCCCGATGTTGCCGGCGATGGCGATAAAGCAGCGGTCCATCGCTAGGCCTCCTCACTGCCGGCGTCGGTCCCATCGCCCCCCTCTGGGGCCTGGAAACGCCGCACGTAGGCGCTCTCCAGGTCGATCCCCAGCCGATTGGCCAGCGAGAGGACGTAGGTGAGGCAGTCGACGAGCCCCTCCTGTAGCGAGCGCTGCGACTCGACCACCGCCTCCTGCTGCGCCTCCAGCCGGTTGCCGTAGCGGTCGAGGGTCGCCTCCTCCCGCGCCAACACCTGCGCCATCTGCCCGGAGAGCTGGCCCACCCGCTCCTGAAGCAACATCAGGCCATAGTAGGGGTTGGCGGCGGCGCCTGTGGCGGCGTCCGTGAGGCGCCGCAGGCGTTGGAGGTCCGTCAGGCGCCGGCGCATCGCGGCGCGCTGCACCTCCGCGGCGCGCCCCTCCGCCGCGCCGAACTGCGGCAGCTCGGGCTGGTGCGTGCCCTGGCCCAGGGCGGACCGCACGCGCTGCACCACGGTGGCGAGGTCCTCGCGGTCCCGCACATAGTCCAACGTATTCGTATCGACCTTGAGGATGGGCGCCTCGGTGTACTCGCGCGCGAACTGCTCGTACGCCTCCACCAGCCCCTCGATGTACTCCTGCGACATGCCGCGCTCGTAGGGCCGGTCGCGCACGGCGATGCGCTCCATGAGCACCGGCGGATCGGCATAGAGGTAGACGATCAGGTCGGGCACCACCACGTTCTCGGCGAGGGCGGCGTGGAGGCGCTCGTACGTCTCCAGCTCGTCGCCGGCGAGATTCTGCCGCGCAAAGAGCCGGTCCTTGGCAAAGGTATAGTCGGACACCACCGGGCCGCGCTCCAGAAGACGCGCCACCACCTGGTGCTGCTGGCGATAGCGGCTCAGCAGGAAAAAGATCTGCGTCTGGAACGCATAGCGGGCTCGATCGGCGTAAAAGTCGCTGAGGAAGGGGTTCTCCTGAAAGACTTCGAGGAGAAGCTGCGCGTTCAGTTCGGGCTGCAGCAGGCGGGCGAGGGTGGTCTTGCCCACACCGATGACGCCCTCGATGGCGATGTAGGGTCCCGACGGCACGGTGACGCCTCCTGCGCTGGTACAGCGATGCTCCGTCGCGGGTAGCATAGGGCCGCTGTCGGCCCGTGTCAACCGGCGCCCTACTGCTGGAGGTGCTCATCTACTGATCATCTGCGCGCAACTATTTTGGCCCCGACCCCGTATAGGCTTATGATCTAGAAAGATAGAGCGCCACACGAGAGGCGGTAGTGGGGTGGGAGCCGATCAGGAGAGCCTGTGGGTGGCACAGGCGCGGCAGGGCAATCAGGAGGCCTTCGCCAAGCTGGTGGAGGCCTATCAGGTGCCCGTCTACAACCTGGCCTATCGCATGTTGGGCAGCACCGCCGAGGCCGAGGACGCCACGCAGGAGACCTTTTTGCGGGTCTATACGCGGTTCGATACCTACGATCCCACCCGCAAGCTCTCCTCCTGGATCCTGTCGATCGCCTCGCACCATTGCGTCGACCGGCTGCGTCGACGCCGCGAGAGCACCGTGTCCATGGAAGAGATCATGGCGTGGCGCTGGGTGCCCGACGAGAGGCCGCGGCCGGAGGAGCGCGTCGTCACGCGGGAGAAAAGCCGCGAGATGCGACGCATCCTCGACGCGTTGCCGGCCCAGTACCGGCTCGTGATCGTGCTGCGCTACTGGTACGACATGTCCTATGAGGAAATAGCCGACGTGACCGAATCCACCGTCAGTGCGGTCAAGTCGCGCCTCCACCGGGCGCGTCAGGTGGTCGCGTCGATGCTCGAGACCGAAGACGGCTCCGACATCCGAGGAGACGCCGCCGGCGAATCTGCGGAAAGGAGGCTATCGCCAAGTGCAGTGTCACATAGCTTCTGACGTCATGTCCGCGCGCCTGGATTGCCAACTGAGTGGAGAGGAAGAGGAGACGCTGCAGCGCCACCTGGCCGGCTGCGTGCAGTGCCGTGCCGAATGGGCCGGGTTGCAGCGCGCCGACGCCTTCTTTCAGGGGGTCACCCTCGCCGCACCGTCCCCGCTGCTGGCAGGGGCGATCATGGCCAAGGTAGAGCGCCGGGCCACCTGGATGGCGCTGCTGCGGGGCGGGATGATCCTGTCCCTGGCGATCGTCATCATTCTGGGGATGGTGCTCATCCCCATGGCGGCCTTCTCGGGGCCGGTGGCGACGGTGTCCAACAGCCCTGCCACGGTGAGCGCCCTGGTGGGCGTCATCGTCCGCATCGCCGGCATCCTGTCGACGCTGCTGCAGGCCGCGTACCTCGTCCTGCGCGCGCTCGTTGCCAGCCCCGGCATCGCTGCGGTGGCCGTGTATGCCCTGGGAGCGGCCGCCCTCGTGCTGTGGTGGGTCCGCGTGGTAGCCGGGCCCGGCTCACTCACCATTCGCAAGCGCTCCTGGTGATCGCTTGACGACCCACGACCGATGGAGGCAGGTATGGCAACGGCACGCCGCTTGATGGTGATACTACTCGTCGCACTGGCGCTCCTGCTGCCGGCGCAACCGGCGCTCGCTCAGGGCGGCGGCCACACCGTCTTTGGCCAGGAGTACACCCTGGGCGACGGCGACCACCTAGCTGGCGATCTCGTCGTGCTGGGCGGCGCCGCCCAGTTGCGGCCCGACAGCATCGTCGACGGCAACGTCACGGTGATGGGCGGCGAGACGGTCATCGAGGGACGGGTGCGCGGTGACGTGGTGGCCCTCGGCGGCAGCCTGGAGCTGGGCGCCGGCGCCGAGATCGAGGGTGACCTGGTGGCCTTTGGCAACGTGCGCCGCCACGCCGAGGCCAGCGTGCGCGGCGACCTGGTGACCGGGCCCGATGCGGCGCGCCGCCTCGACGGGCTGACACGCATGTTCGATGGGCGCGTGGCGCGGCCCCCTCGCACGCCGGCGCAGGCCCGTCCCTCCGAGGACTGGTCCTGGTTCGGCAGGCTGGCCCGGCAGATCCTGGCCATCGGCACGGCCCTGGCGGCCGCAGCGCTGGTGTCCGTACTCTTTCCCAACCACCTCAACCGCGTCACGCGCGCCATGTCGACGGCTTGGCTCCAGTCGGCCGGTGTGGGCGCCCTGACGGGGGCGGTGGCCCTCGTCCTGGCGCCGGTCCTGGCGATCACCTGCATCGGACTGCCCGTCTCCATCGTACTCCTCGTGGCCCTCGGGGTGTCGGTGCTCCTCGGGTGGACGGGCGCCGGTCAGATGGTGGGGGCGCGCGTGGCCCGCGCCGCCAACCTGCGCCTCACCTCAACCCTAGCCGAGACGCTGTTGGGCGTGGCGCTCATCAGCCTCGTAGCGATGCTGCCATGCCTCGGGGTGCTGGCGGCGCTGCTCGTAGCGGCGTGGGGGCTCGGCGCCGTGGTGCTGACGCGCCTCGGGACCCGAGCCTATCTCCCCACCCCCCTGCCGCCGCGCCCTGAGGGGGACACGGCGGAGGCATCGCGCGGCGGCACACATCCCCTCGAGGCGCTCCCCGGCGACGAGAGTGGGGGGACCGCCGAATAGTCGTCGGGCATGAGCGCGGGCGCCTCGCGCGAGGCGCCCGCGCCCGTCGTCCTGACGCAGCGAGGGACCTCGAGACACATCATCCCATACCCCGCCGCCCGGGCACATACCTCACGGCTTACCGCCACGGCCCCGCACGCACCATCACTTGTGCCCACTCTACATTCCGTGTATCTTGATCCCTACCCGTAGCGAAAACCGGACTGCCGTGGTATACTTTGAGCAGGAGGCGTCGATCGGCTATGGTCGCGATATCGCTGAGGCTGACGTCGCGCGTTCCGCTCGTTGCGGTGGGAATCCTGCTACTGCTGCAGATCTTTTCGCCTGCCCCTGCCATCCAGTTCGTGCTGATCACGGTCGTGGGCGTATTGGCGGTGTCGTACCTGTGGGCGCGGCAGTTGAGCCACGGCATCTCGCTGCAGCGGCAGCGGCGCTATGGCTGGGCGCAGGTGGGCGACGTCATCGAAGAGCGCTTTATCATGCACAACGAGTCCTGGGTGCCCGCCATCTGGGCCGAGGTGCGTGACTTTTCCGACCTCCCGGGCTACCAGGCCGGCCGCGCCGTGGGGATCGGGGCGCAATCCACCGTCCGCTGGACGACGGAGGGGCGCTGCTCGCAGCGCGGCATCTATACCCTCGGCCCCCTCGAGGTGCTGGTGGGCGACCCCTTTGGCCTCTTTGAGGTGCGCCTCACCCACAACTACAGCGACAGTTTCGTCGTCTACCCGCCGGTGGCCTCACTGCCGCAGCTCCTCGAACCCCATGGGTTGGCGCGCGGCGCCGCCCGCACCAACGTCCGCAGCCTCGACATGACCACCAACGCCTCGTCGGTGCGCAACTGGGTGCCGGGGGACGCCCTCAACCGCATTCACTGGCGCACCACCGCGCGCCGCTCCATCGCCGACCAAGAGAGCATCTACGTCAAAGAGTACGACCTCGAGCCCTCGGGCGACCTGTGGATCATCGTGGACCTTGCCAGCGCGGTGCACGTCGGGGAGGGCGCCGAGTCCACCGAAGAGTACGCCGTGATCCTGGCGGCGTCGCTGGCCAACCAGATGCTGCGGGCCAACCACGCCGTGGGGATGTTCCTCTACTGCCACGAGCCGATCGTGATCCGCCCGGCGCGGGGGCCGCAGCAGCTGTGGGAGTTGTTGCGCGAGTTGGCCGGCGCCCACGCCGTGTGCGAGGCGAGCTTTGGCCAGGTGCTCGATCAGGTCGATCCCCTGGTGGGCCGCGGCATCTCGGTGTCGCTCATCACGCCGTCGACGGAACCGGAGTGGATCAAGGGGCTCACGACGCTGCTGCGCCGCGGCATCCATTGCACAGCGCTGCTGCTCGACGCCAGTTCCTTCGACGGCCAGGGGCCGTCCGTCGCCAACTCCCAGGGTGTGCTGGGCGCCCTCGCCGACCTCGGCGTGGCCGGACACATCATCCGCCAGGGATTCCACTTTGAACTCCTGACGCAACGCCGGCAGCAGAGGCCCGAGTACAAAGTGCTCGGGACCGGCCGCGTGGTGGTCGCCAAGGCGGGCAGTGAGGAAGAGGCGCAGTGGATGCCCGTCGGACAGGGGGAGAGCTAGCCTATGGCGACGCGACGACCCTCCTCGACGCACCTTGTCCGCGGCAGGCGTTTCGATCTCATCCTCTTTGTCCTCGTCCTCGGCGCCGTGGCGTGCTTGCCCGGCGTGATCCGCGCCACCGGCTGGGCGCCGGAGGCCGACCGCCTGATCTGGGTGGCGATATGGGGCGCCCTGGCGGGTATACTCATCGCCCACAGCCCATTGCCCGATTGGATGGCCTGGCTGCTGGGCGCGGGCCTCGGGATCGAGTTCAGCGTCCAGTTCGCCGGCAGACTGCTCCCCTCGCTGGGCACCCTGCTCGCCGACGCGGGCCGGCTGCTCCGAATCGCATGGGACCTCCTGTTCCACCAGACGCTGCCCGCCGCGATCCCCGAGTTCGAGTCGGTCACCCTCTTGATGGCGCGCGGGCGCACCATGGTGGCCAATATCGCCACGTGGCTCGCCGCCGTGCGCGCCGGCGAGACGACGCGCGACACGACCGCCATGGTCATCGGGGTGGCGCTAATCGTGTGGCTGCTGAGCTGGCACGCCGCGTTCGAGATGTACCGGCGGCGGCGCGCCTTCGCGGCCCTGCTGCCCCTGGGCGTGGCCGTGGTGGCCAACGTCTCGTTCACCGATACCGGCATGGGCTATGTGCACGTCTACCTGGCGCTAACCATGCTCACCCTCGTGTGGGCCAACGGCTCGCGCATGGAGCGCATCTGGGCGCGCCTCGGCCTCGACTTCTCGGACGAGATTCGGCGCGACGTAGTGGTCGCGGGGACGGCCCTCTCCTGCGCCGTTTTTGTGCTGGCGCTGGTGATGCCCTACACGGTATACAGCCGCGCCGTATGGTACTTTTGGGATAACTATGGCTCGCGGTTCAAGGATTTCTACGGGGAACTCGACCGCGCGTTCGCGGGGCGCAACCCGGTCCCCGCGCCGCGTCCTGATGCGCGCAGTCTGGGCGGCCACCAGATCCGCGCCGGCGGAGGGCTCGACGAGAGCGTGGTGCTCACGGTGGTCACCAGCGATCCGGCCCCCCCGCCCGAGGACGAGCTTTTCACCATCTATGGCGGCAGCGTCGACGTCAGCCAGATCGTGCCCAAGCACTACTGGCGGCAACGCACCTATGACACATACACCGGCCACGGCTGGGATAGCAGCGAGCGCCAGGAGGTCGCCCTTTCCGAGGGGACCCCATGGACCGAGATCCCGTACCCGCACAGCGTGCTGACCCAGACCTTCACCGCATGGGCGTCGAGCGCCGGCGGGCTGGCGTACGCCGCCAACGAGCCGCTCCTCTTTGATGCGCCGTACACGGCCATCGTGCGCGGCCCGGACGATCTCGCCGCCGTGATCGTCGAGGGCGCCGAGTACACCGTGGTGTCGGCCATCCCCCAGGCCACGGTGGACGAGATGCGAGCCGCCGAGGGGCCCTACCCGGACGAGGTTGCCCAACGGTTCCTGGCGCTCCCCGACATACCGGAGCGCGTCAGGCAGCAGGCTCGGGAGGTGGTGGAGAGCGCCGGCGCCGAGACGCGGTACGACATGGCGCGCGCCATCGAGGTATACATCCGTCAGTTCACCTACGACCTGGAGCTGGAGCCGCCGCCCCTCGACACCGATTTCGTCGACTATTTCCTGTTCACGGCGCAACGCGGCTACTGCGACTATTCCGCCACCGCCATGGTGGTGATGCTACGCTCGCTAGGGGTGGCGGCGCGCTACGCCTCGGGGTACGCCATGGGGTACTATGACTATGGTGAGGCCGCGTGGGTGGTGCGTGAGAACGACGCGCACGCCTGGGCGGAGGTCTACTTTCCCGGCTTGGGGTGGATCGAGTTCGAGCCCACTCCCATCCAGACAACGTTCTACCGCACCGGCGGCCCGTCGGGCCCACTGAACCTGGCCGCCCTGCCGCAGCAGGAGGAGAGCCCCGCCATCCCGACCCTCTGGCTGTGGGGCGGCGGGCTCTTGCTGGCCGTGCTCTTTGTCATCATCTGGCCGCCGCGCTGGTTCCGACGCTCCCGCTCCAATCCGCAGGTCGTGGTGCGTTCGGTGTACGCGCGGCTGCTCCGCGCGGCCCGGTGGCTCGGGCTGACGCCTCGTGGAGGACAGACGCCGCAGGAGTACCTGCGCGCCTTCTCCCGCGAGGTGGAGCGCCGCAGCGGCCACGACAGCACCGCGCCACAGGACATCGCGCTGATCAACGGCGCCTACCTGCGCGCCCGGTACAGCCAGCACGAGATGGACATCGCCGAGGGATACCGCGTCGAGGGCGCCTGGCGGCGCTTGCGAGGGCGGCTGTGGAGGCTGTTCTTTGCCCGGCCGCCGCGCGACGCGGCCTGAGCGCCTGCATGCGATGGCGGATAGTACGCAGATTCCGCTGATGGGACGCTGATTCCCGCAGAGTACAGTGGTAGTAGCGAGTAGGCTCGCCCCCCTTGGCCTGTGGGGGGAACGAATGAATTCGTCACTACATAGGCGGGCACCTTGCCTACGTAGTGACGGATTCATTTGTTCTGCCTGCCCTAGCGTAGAAGAAAGGACTGAAGTCGTTACTACGCAGTTGGGCACCTTTCTTATGTAGTGACGAATTCATTCGTTTCCCCGCTCTAGCACAGAAGAAACGACTAAAGTCGTCACTACATAGTGGGCACATTTCCTATGTAGTGGCGAATTTATCCGTTCTTCATGCTCTGATGGAAAAGAAACGACAAAAATCGTCATTACATAGTTGGGATGGTTGGGCGCCTTTCCTTCAGACGCCACCCCCCTAACGGCCGATTACGTCCCGCCACCAGTCCAGCAGGCCCTTGGCATCGCGCACGATGGGCACCGCAGGCGTGGCCGTAGGGCTCGGGGCCGCGGTGGTCGCGGGCTCCTGCCGCGGCGCCTCCTCGCCCGTATCGCCGAACTCATAGGCGCGCCCCTCCCACACCAGGATCACTCGCTCGCCGATGGCCAGGTAGCGCCCCCACT
>Ga0123328_1002310_pt1 | contig 17303 bp, 16 predicted proteins | sample BioC12SIPDNA_2_FD_89702 | JGI IMG/M metagenome (GOLD analysis project Ga0123328, IMG submission 89702) | Anaerobic biogas reactor microbial communites from Washington, USA - Biogas_R1_A C12 SIP DNA | ecosystem: Engineered > Bioreactor > Anaerobic > Unclassified | place: Washington, USA...
GGCCTGCCCGCCGCTCCGGTGGGCGCTCCCATAGGCCGCGTCCGCCTTCCACCACGGAGAACCAGCCTCAGCAGGAGTTCGCTCACATGACCGCAGCCCCGGCTTACAGCGGAACCCGCGACTACATCGCCTCTCCAGAGCTTATGCAGACGGTCAACGTGGCCGTCACTCTGTCCCGGCCTCTGCTCATCAAGGGCGAACCGGGTACGGGCAAGACCATGTTGGCACTCAGCATTGCGCGGGGCCTGAACCTGGACCTCATTGTCTGGAACATCAAGTCCACCACCAAGGCTCAGGACGGCCTGTACGTCTACGACACGGTGCAGCGTTTGTATGACAGCCAGTTCGGCGACCACAACGTGGCGGACATCACGCAGTACATCAAGCTTGGCAAGCTGGGTGAGGCGTTCATGGCCGAGAAGCGAGTGGTCCTGCTCATCGACGAGATTGACAAGGCCGACCTGGAGTTCCCCAATGACCTGCTCTGGGAACTGGACCAGATGGAGTTCTACATCCCGGAGACCAAAGAGACCGTGCGCGCCAAACAACGCCCTATCGTCATCATCACCAGCAACGCGGAGAAGGAACTGCCGGACGCTTTCCTGCGGCGCTGTGTCTTCCACTACATTGAGTTCCCGGACGAAGAGATGATGAAGCGCATCGTCACGGTGCACCAGCCGGACCTGGAGGAGCGGCTCCTGGAGTACGCCGTGCAGGCTTTCTACTGGCTGCGGGGCGTTCGGGGTCTGCAGAAGAAGCCCTCCACCAGTGAGCTGATCGACTGGGTGCAGGCGCTGGCTCTGAATGGGCTGGATCGAGAGAGCATCATCAATCGCCTGCCCTTCCTGGGCGTGCTTCTGAAGAAGGATCAGGATGTGGGCACGGCTGCGCGGGCGCTCAAGAGCCGTCTCATGGGGTCGGGCAGGAAGTAGAACCGGCTCGGAGTCGGGGAAACGGGGTTCAACCTTCGTGTTCACTGCCTTCTTCTTCCTTCTGCGTGGCTACGGAGTGCCGGTGACGCTCACCGAGTGGCTCCTCTTCGTCCAAGCCCTCTCGCGGGGACTGGCCTTCTCCAGCCTCAGCGACTTCTACGCTCTGGCGCGGGCGGTTCTGGTCAAGTCAGAGGCCTATTTCGACCACTACGACCAGGCTTTCCAAGCGGCGTTTCACGGGATTGAGACACCGCCGGAGATCGCGGAGGAAGTGTGGGATTGGCTATCGGACCCTCTGGCGATGCCTGGGCTCAGCACCGAGGAGCGCCGGGTTCTGCTGGATTGGCTGGAGGATGTGGACCTGGACGAGTTGCAGCGCATGTTCCAGGAACGGTTGGAAGAGCAGACTGAGGCGCACCGTGGGGGCAACTACTGCGTGGGGACGGGAGGGACCTCGGCGTTTGGTCATTCCGGCAGGCACCCCGGCGGGATCCGTGTGGGTGGCCAGAGCCGGAGTCGGTCGGCGGTGAAGGTGGCCGGAGAGCGACGCTATCGTTCTTATCGGACCGACGCCACCGTGGGGGTGAGGCAGTTCGAGATGGCGCTGCGCCGTCTTCGCCAACTCTCCTCCAAGAACGAATCTCTACCGGATGAACTGGACCTGGATGGCACCATCCAGGACACGGCGGACAACGCCGGGCTGCTGAGTCTTCGCTGGCAGAGGAGTCGCAAGAACAGCGTCAAGGTGATTCTGCTCATGGATGTGGGCGGCTCGATGCACCCGTACATCCAAGTGTGCAGCCAGCTGTTCAGCGCCGTGAACAAGTCCTCCCATTTCAAGGACCTGCGTTTCTACTACTTCCACAACTGTGTGTACGACAACCTCTTCCACGACGAGTCGTGCAGCTTCGACCATTCCTCCTCGACGCTGCACGTCCTGTACGACCTGTCGCCGGAGTACAAGCTGATCATCGTGGGAGATGCAGCTATGGCGCCCAGCGAGCTCATGTCCAAGGGCGGCATCATTTGGTGGGGTCACTACAACGAGCAGCCGGGCATTGAGTGGCTGAGACGCCTGACACGCCATTTCGATCATGCGGTCTGGCTCACTCCTGTGCCGCAGCAGGAGTGGGGCTACGTTTGGGGTCGCTACACCATGGAGCAGGTGCAGAAGGTCTTCCCCATGTACGAGCTGACGGTGGACGGTCTCACGGCGGCGGTGCGGAAACTCATGGTGCGCAGATAGCAGAGAAAGGGCCGAGTTGGGAGGAGAGATGAGGTCCCGGCTCGGCCCGGACGTAGGGTGGCGCTGCATTGACGTTGTCACTCCTACGGTGACGGGTCCGTCTCCTGGGAAGGTCCCGGATTTGCGGGGCCCTCTTCCGAGGGGGCGTGAACGGTGCTGGTGGTGGTAGTGGGTGGCCCCGTGGTGGGCGTCTCCGTGGTGGTGGACGTGGAGGGGTCTTGGGCAGTGGTGGTAGAGGAGGAGGTCTCGGTTGTGTAGCTACCAGACGTGGGCTGTGGTGCCGCTCCGAGGCTCACGGGCCCGGCATCAGGCGTGACCGTGACTGTCTGCACCACAATCTTTTCCTTGACCACGGGCTGCTCCACGATGCGTTCGCGAATCAGGGTGGAGCCGTCATCGTCTGTCACGGCCCAGACGCTGACCAAGAGCGCGACGGCTCCCAGGGCCATCGGCAGCCACCGGGTTGGTCCCGACCTGGTGGCGGCGGCCCGCTGCGGCGGCGGAGACTCCTGTGTTGAAGGCCCCTGGTCATTGCCTCGCTCCACCGGCTCCGACTGGGGCCCCCGGGCTTTGAGGACACGGCCTGTCTTGCTCAGGCCCTGGTTGAGGCTGAGGGAAGTCACGTTGTACACCGCGCCGGATACCAGCGCACCCACCAGGGTGCCGGCCAGGCCGGAGCGCGTGATGATGTAGAAGGAGGCGGCCGAGGAAAGGCCGGCAATTATGATGGTGGCGACGCGCGAGATACTCATGGTCCTCTCCGTTGGATGGCCCTGTCGGGTAGACGTCCGGCAGCCGCGCGTGGGTTCCCCCAGGACTACGCGCGGCAGGTGGACCTGATGGGGACGCGCTCGGGCCGGGACGTGGACAAGTTCGCTGAGACGGGGTTGACTCCGGTGCCGTCGGAGATGGTGGACGCGCCTTATGCGGCGGAGTCTCCGGTGGCCGTGGAGTGTCGCGTGGCCGAGACCAGGGAGACGGGCATCCACCTGGAGATCGTGGCGGATGTGGTGGACATCAAGGCCGAGGCCGCATGTCTGAATCGCAAGGGTTACCCGGATTTCGACCTCGTTCGTCCGCTGCTGTTTGCGCCGGAGGACGGCCTGTATCACTCCCTGGGGCCCGGCTTGGGCCGCGCATTCAAGATGAACCCCGCTCCCGGGAAAGCGAGCCCCAAGCAACCGGTGCTTTTCCCCCACCAGCGTGCGCATAAGCTCGATGATGAGGAACGGCTCGCGTTGCTGAGCGAAGAGACGCTCGTGGAACTGCTGCAGCTGCGTGGCGCCGAGGACATAGCCGATCTGGGAAGCGGCACCGGCTTCTACACCAACCGGCTGGCGGCGCGCACCACCGGCACCGTGTACGCCGTGGAACTGCAGCCTGAGATGCAGGAGAAGCACGCGGTCCACGGGGTTCCGGGCAACGTGGAGCTCGTGCTGGCCGACGCGCGTGAACTCCCGCTGGGCGACGAGTCGGTGGATCTCATGCTCAGTATCTACGCCTTCCACGAGATGCCGGAGGCCGAGGGCATCGGGCGGGCGGCAGCGGCATTGCGGCCGGGGGGCCGGCTGCTGATAGTCGACTGGAAGAGGGCGGAGGATGCGACTGAGCATGGTCCGCCGCTCGAGGTGCGCCATACCAGAGAGGAGGTGACAGAGCTGCTCAGACCGTACTTCTCCAGCGTCGAAAGCGGAGATATTGATCGGTTTCTCTACTGGGCAAGGGGGACGAAGTGATACTGCCGAGTAGGGTGGACGGGCCCACCCCACGCGGCGCCAACAAAGAGTGAGGCGAGAGATGGCAAGTGACACACTTGGTACCACCCTTACACGGCATGTCTTTGAACAGCAGAAGGGGCATCCTCAGGCCACGGGCGAGTTGACAGGTATCCTCAACCAGATCGCGCTGGCGTCCAAGATCATGTCCCGCAAGGTCAACCGGGCGGGATTGGCGGATGTCCTGGGTTACACGGGAGAGGAGAATGTCCAAGGCGAAGAGGTGAGGCGCCTGGATGAGCTGGCCAACGACGTCTTCATCGCGGCCTTTGACCACCTGGGTCACTTCTGTGTCATGGCCTCGGAGGAGGTGGATGACGCCATCCCCATCCCTGACCAGTACCAGTGCGGGCACTACTCAATCGCCTTCGATCCGCTTGACGGCTCCTCCAACATCGATGCCAATGTGTCGGTGGGAACCATCTTTGCCATCCACCATAAGGTGAGTTCCGGTCCGCGCGGTGAGAACCAAGACCTCCTTCAGTGCGGCACTGAGCTGGTCGCCGCCGGCTACGTTGTGTACGGGAGCAGCACCATGCTGGTCTTGAGCACCGGGCGAGGGGTGGACGGCTTCACGCTGGATCCGGAGATTGGGGAGTTCCTGCTCTCTCATCCCGGCATCCGCATCCCGGAGCGGGGGAAGATCTACTCATGCAACGAGGGGAACTATCCCTACTGGTCAGAGGGAGTCCGGCGCTACATCGATTACATCAAGACCCCCGACAAGGAGAGTGGACGCCCCTACAGCACCCGTTACATTGGGTCGATGGTGGCCGATATCCACCGCACCCTTTTGTATGGCGGCATCTTCATGTACCCGGCGGACACCAAAAAGAACCCTGACAAGGCCGCACCCAAGCTTCGCCTGCTCTACGAGTGCTCTCCTATGGCCTTCCTGCTGGAGAATGCGGGAGGGGCGGCGAGCACCGGCCGTGGGCGGGTCTTGGAGGTCACGCCTGAAGGTCTCCACCAGCGCGTGCCCTTCTTTGGCGGATCCCTGCTGAACGTGCGTGAACTGGAGGAATTCGTCGAGCGCTACGACGCCAAGTAGGCGGGCGAATCGAGCAGCCATGCGCAACACCAGGGTCCCGCGCAGCAGGGCCCTGGTGTTGCGCCCTTCCGGCGTGAGTGCGGCGCGGGGCTCAGACGGTGGGGGACCTGCTCCAGCTCCACTGCCTGCGGATGAGCGGCCATTCGGCGAAGAGCACGGCGGCCAGCAGCCCCATCAGGATGAGGAGCTTGCGTTCAGCCGGCATGGGAGTCCAGTGGTAGGCGACGCGTTCGTGGATGATGTCGCGGAGCGGCAGCCTGTCGGGGAGGCGGCCGAGCAGGCCGCCTCCCTCATCTGACGCAATGGCGGTTCCCGGGTCTTCCAGCTTGGTGACGGCCTTGCCGGCGTAGTCCACCCAGATGTGATCCAGGGAGTAGCGCAGCGTGAACGGCAGCCCTTTTGCCTTGAGGATGCTGGCGGTGAGGATGGCCTCCGCTTGGCAATCCCCGCCTTTGCCGGCCACCACCTCGGCCACTGTGGGGAAGTACCAGAACTGCCCATAGAGGTCCCAGGAGGTGCGGTACGGCACGTACTCCTGGCTGAAGGCCTCCACGATGGCGGGGTCGTCAGGGAGGGCGGTGGCCAGTTCCGCGACGGCTTCGGCGTCAATGGGCGGATGGACCAAGCGGGTCAGTGATGAGAGCAGGGGACGGGGGTCAGGATAGAGGACCAAGCCGACCCACAAGCACACCAGCAGCGGTGCCAGGAGGCGTCGCAACCAGGGGTGACGCGTGAAGACCTCTGACCTGCCCACACAGGAATGATACGCGAGATAGAATAAGAGTTCACTCTGCAGAACGGTGGCGGTCGCCCGAGGATTGTCGCTGAGATCTCACAAGGAGCAAGAATGATCTACGAGGCCGAATGGGTTCTGCCCATCACCAGTTCCCCGCTTCCGCAGGGTGCCGTGCTGGTGGAGGACGAGGAGATCAAGGACATTGGCCCCGCGGAGCAGCTCAAGGCCCGGTATCCGGAGCAGAAGCTCAAGAACTTCCACCACGCCATCCTTCTTCCCGGCTTCGTGAACGCGCACACGCACTTGGAGTACTCGGTCTTTCGGGGCTTCATGGACAACTACGAGTTCGGCGAGTGGATGCTGCACTTCATCCGCGGGCGGAAGCTGCTGGCCTCGGATGACTGGGTGGCCAGCGCGCTGCTGGGTGCCATGGAGTGCGTAGGCTCCGGAATCACCACAGTGGGCGACATCATGTCCCACGGCACGGCCACCCTGGAGGCGGCCGGCACGTTCGGGATTCGCACGTGCGCCTTCGCTGAGGTCTTTGGCATGGATGATGCCAACATCCCCGGGGTGCTGCGCAACCTGGATGGGCGCTTGGAGCGCTTTCGCGCCGCCGCTACACCTCTGGTACGTCTCGGCATCTCACCCCACGCGCCCTACACGGTTTCCGGCCCGCTCTTCCGTGCGCTGATGGCGTATGCCTTGGGAGCGGGGGTCAGCGTGGCCACGCATCTGGCGGAATCCAAGGAGGAGGTAACATTCGTTCGCAACGGCGCGGGCGTGCTGGCTCACGACTTCCGCGAGCTGGTGGGCTGGGACGAGCTGATGTGGATGCCCACCGGGGCCAGCCCGGTCACGTATCTGCAGCAATGGGGAGTGTTGAGCTCGAACCTGCTTGCAGCGCATTGCGTCCAAGTCTCGCCCGAGGATATCGAGGTTCTGAAGGAGCATGACGTCGCGATCGCGCACTGTCCCAAGTCCAACGCCAAGCTGGCCTGCGGTATCGCCCCGGTGGGGGACTTCCTGGAGGCAGGACTTCGGGTGGGGATTGGTACGGACAGCCTGGCTTCCAACAACCTGCTGGACATGTTCGGGGAGATGAGGGTCGGCCTTCTCCTCCATAGGGCCAGTCGGCAGAGCACGGAAGGCCTGCAGGCCGAGCAGGTACTGCGCATGGCCACCTTGGGTGGCGCAGAGGTGCTGGGGCTGGCCGACCAGGTGGGCAGTCTGGAGCCGGGCAAGAAGGCGGACCTCATCGCCGTGGATATGGAGTACAGTCACTTCTCGCCCATAGATGACCCGGTGTCCGCGCTGGTGTTCGGGGCCAACCAGGAAGACGTTTTCTTCGCTATGATCAACGGCCGGGTCGTCTACAGCAAGAAGCTGTTCCCGGACCTGGATGTGCAGGAGATCACTTTACGGGCCAAGCAGTCCCGGGCCAAATTGCGCTCAAGCAGACAAGCAGAGGAGAGCAGGACAAGTGCTTCTTGACAGGCATCGGATCAATAAGTGGGCCAAATGGGTGGCACTGGCCTTGGTCATCGTTTTCGGGATCGGCTTCCTGGCCTTGGGGGTGGGTAGCGGTACCGGCATCAACTTCTCTTCCCTCTGGGGCAGGTCCGACTCGGCGGCAACTGCGGCCAGCGGCCCGGAGGAGGCCATCAAGGCGTTTGAGGCCACCTTGGCCACGGATCCCACAAACGCGGATGCGTTGTTGGGTATCGCCAACGCCTACAAGACCCTTGGCGCCTCGGCCCAGGAGGCCTACTACCTGGAGCAGCTGGCGCCGCTGGAGGCGGGAGGCCTTGAGATCTATATGCGTCTGGGCCGTCTCTACATGAGCGACGAAGTGGCCGACTACAGTGGGGCTGTGAAGGCCTTGCGCAGTGCCACGTCACTGGACAGCAACAATGCGCAGGCCTACCTGCAACTGGGAATCGCCGAGCGTTCCGCAGGGAACATCACGAACGCCATGCTGGCTTGGGCGCGGTATCTGGCGCTCGAGCCGGACGGCGAGATGGCGGACACCGTGAGGTCGGCAATCGAGCAGCTGAAGGCCACCAACACCACCACGGGTGACGCCACCACCACTCCCTAGCTTCGTGCAGGTCGGGTCGCAGGATGGTAAGCTCCGGACTAGCGATGGAGCTGGCCATTGACAGAAGAGAGGCTGACAGTCTCACCGTTGTCGAGGTTAGCGGTGAGCTGGATGTCTACACGGCGCCCCGCCTGGGGGCGGCTTTGGCTGACAGCGTGGCCAAGGGCCACAAGGACTTGGTCGTAGATCTCACCAAGGTGACGTTCATGGACTCCACGGCGCTGGGGGTCCTCGTGTCGAGCCGGCAAATGGTGGTCGAGGGGGACGGTAGGTTGCGGCTGGTTCTCTCGAATCCGCACGTGGGCAAGATCATGCGCATCACGGGATTCCAGGATGTCTTTGAGATCTACTCCACCCTGGGCGATGCCGTCAGCCCGTCAGATCCTGCCGCCTGACCCTGCGCTTGACGCCGCGTTTCGGGCGGCCTCGGACCCTGTTGTGTAGTGCTGTGAGGAGTCAACACGCGTGCGATTGATTATCACTGAGAAGAACAACGTTGCCGTCAAGATTGCGGAGATACTGGCGGCAGGAAAGCCCAAGCAGGCGTCGTTTCTCAAGGTGCCCTATTATATTTTCGTTGACCGCGAGGGGATCGACACAGCCGTGATCGGGCTCAAGGGCCACGTGATGCAGGTGGAGTTCCCACCGGAGTACGCCGACTGGCAGAAGGTCAACCCGGCGGATCTGATCTCGGCGCCGCTGGTCAAGGGCGCGACTGCCAAATCAGTGGTCAGGGCGGTGAAGAAGCTGGCGGAAGAGGCCGATTCGCTGGTGATCGCCACGGACTATGATCGCGAGGGAGAGCTGATCGGGCTGGAGGCCCTCGAGCTGGCGGCGGAAGCCAACGGCAGGTTGGAGCGCAACGTGCGCCGGGCTCGCTTCTCGGCCCTGACGTCGACAGAGGTCACGCGCGCCTTCGCGCATCTTGACCATCTCTCGCACCCGCTGGCTCACGCCGGAGAGGCCCGGCAGGACATAGATCTCATCTGGGGAGCCACGCTTACTCGCTTCGTCTCGCTCTCCACGCGGAGGCTCGGCAGCCAGTTCCTGAGCGTAGGTCGGGTGCAGACTCCCACTCTGGGTTTGATCGTGGAGCGGGAGAAGGAGCGCCGGGCCTTCGTACCCGTGCCGTACTGGGTGGTCTCGGTCGATCTTGGTGTTGGGCCCGAAAGGGTCACGGCGGTTCACAAGGAAGAACGCTTCCTTGATGAGACGCGCGCGCGCTCCGTGTTCGAGAAACTCGTGGGCCCGGCTCTGGTCACGGATGTCAAGGCAACGAGGCGCACCACGGCTCGGCCGGCACCGTTCAGCACTACCAGCTACACCAGCGCTGCTACCAGCCTGGGCTTCAGTGCCGCGGCGGCCATGAGCATTGCTGAAGACCTCTACATGGACGGCCTCATCAGCTATCCGCGTACGGACAACACCGTGTACCCATCGTCGCTTGATCTGCGGGAAGTGCTGGAGGCGCTGAGCGGTGGCCGGTTCGCAGCTGAGGCGCAGACCCTGCTGGCCAAGGAGAAGATGGTCCCCAGCCGCGGTGCCAAGAAGACCACGGACCACCCGCCCATATTCCCCACTGGAGTGCCCGGTCGGGCGGGACTGGGCGAGCGGGAGCAGCGCATCTACGAACTGGTCGTGCGTCGCTTCTTTGCAACTCTGGCTGATGATGCCGTCACCGAGTCCACGCGAGTGGATTTCGACGTTGACCACGAGCCTTTCTTCCTGCGGGGCAACCGGGTGGTGGTGCCCGGCTGGCTGGCCTACTATCCCTACGCCCGGCAGCGCGACACTGAGCTTCCGGCATTGGCCAAAGGCGATGCGTGCCCACTGTTGGACAAGCGCATCGAAGGCCGGGAGACGCAGCCGCCTTCACGCTACGGCCAGGGCACGCTCATTGAGTTGATGGAGAAGAACCGGCTGGGCACCAAGGCCACGCGGCACAATATCCTGCAGAACCTGTATGACCGGGGCTACATTCGCGGTAATCCGGTCGAGCCCACTGAAACCGGCATCAAGATGGCGGAGGCCCTCCAGGAGTATGCGCCCGCCATTGCCTACCCGCAGATGACGGCCCAACTGGAAGCAGATATGGACGCTATTGCCGATAGGTCGCTCACCAAGCAGGACGTGGTGGATATCTCGCGCCGTCTGCTGCGTGAAGCCTACGATTCGCTGGAGACCAACAGGGAGCGGGTGGCGGGGAAGATCGTGGAGGGGATCGTGGAAGACCGCGTGGTCGGGGACTGCCCACGGTGCGGCCGGAAGCTGCGAATCATCCGCTCCAAGGCCACCAGGAAGCGTTTCGTGGGGTGCGAGGGCTATCCGGACTGCGATCAGACGTATCCTCTTCCGCAGCGGGGGGAGATCATCCCCGCGGATGAGGTCTGCGCCAGCTGTGGTACGCCGCGCGTGAAAGTGCTGGCCGGCCGCGGCCGGCCCTGGGTGCTCTGCTTGGACACAGAATGCCCCACCAAGGATGAGTACAAAGCGCGGAAAGCCCAGCGGGAGGCGGCGGCGGCGCTGGCCGCCGCCGCCAGCTCCCGCGACGGGGAGGAGGAGGAAAGTCCCCCTTCTGTAGGCGCCAAGAGGTCGCCGAGCAAGAAGACGGCAACCAAGAAGGCCGCTACGGCAGAAGCCCCGGCCAAGAAGGCGCTCGCCAAGAAGCGCGTGGCTGCCGTCGGGAAGAAGGGTTGACATGCAACCTATGGAAGGATCCCCAGGCAGGCCCGGCTTATTCATCAGTTTCGAGGGTTTGGACGGATCGGGCAAGAGCACACAGCTGAGTCTCTTGGCCAAGGATCTGCGCTCCAGAGGGTACGAGGTGGTGACCACCCGCGAACCGGGGGGGACAGCCATTGGGGAGGCAGTGCGTGAGATTCTGCTGGATCCCTCCCGTCCCGAGATGGCTCCGCGGGCGGAGGCTCTTCTGTACGCAGCCGCCCGTGCGCAGGTGGTCAGCCAGGTCATCCGCCCGGCGCTGGAGCGGGGAGCCGTGGTCCTCAGCGACCGCTATGTGGACTCCTCCGTTGCCTATCAGGGCTTCGGACGCGAGCTTGGCCTGGACGACGTCATCACGTTGAGCGTCTGGGCAACCGAGTTTCTCTTTCCCAACCTCACGCTCTTCTTCAGCCTGGACGAAGCTTTGCGGCAGGATAGGGTCATGTATCAGGACCGCGACAAGGCGTACTCGGCTGCCATGGCCGAAGCGGGCGGGGACCGGAGGCACGGAGTGGACAGAGAGCTGGACAGGCTGGAATCCGAGGATGCCGAGTTCTTCGCGCGGGTGGTGGAGGGTTACCGGAAGCTGGCCGAGCTGTACCCTCACCGCATTCGCGTGATCGACTCCTCGGGTGGCATTGAGCAGGTTCGTGCCTTGATGCTGGCAGCTGTGTCCCAGGAACTGGGGCTTCTGGCTTCGTGACGCCGCTGGTGGGCGCCGTGGACTCCGCCCTGTTCGGCAACGTGGTGGGTCAGCCGCTGGCACTCACCGTGCTCGGCCAAGCTCTGCAGCGGGGGTCGGCGCATGCTTATCTGCTGCACGGTCCGCGGGGTGTGGGCAAGACCGACGCCGCTTACGCGTTCGCGGCGGGACTGCTCTGCCCGGACGGCGGCTGCTGTCACTGTGATCACTGCCGCCGTGCGCGGTCGGGTGTCCATGTGGACTTGGAGACCGTTGCACCTGACGGCTCGTCCATCCTCATCGACCAGATCCGTCAGTTGACTTTGGATGCGGCTATGCGACCGTACGAGGCGGCCCGCCGTGTATACGTCATCCTGGAAGCCGAGACCATGACCGAGCCTGCCGCCAATGCCTTCCTGAAGACCCTGGAGGAGCCGCCTTCCCACGCCCGCTTCGTGCTGGTGTCCAGCGCGCCGGAAAGGTTGCTGCCCACGGTGGTCTCCCGTTGCCAGCGGGTGCCCTTCTTCCGCACTCCGGCCAAAGCTCTGGCGGCGCACTTGGGATCCCGATATGGGCTGCGGACAGAAGATGCCTGGGCGCTGGCACGGGTGGCGAAGGGCGATCTTTCCTATGCGGAAGCCTTGACCCATTCGCAGTCCGTGCGAGAAGACCGTGTACTGGTGCTGTCGTTGGCCCGAGAGCTGCCGTCGGCCGGTTTCGCGCGCGTGCAGGGCATGGCTGATGAGGTAATGGCCATGCTTGGCCGGCGTGTGGCTGCCGCCGTGGCCTGCGTGGAAGACCAGAAGACGTGCGAGATGGAGTGGGCGGCGGATGCCAGGGCACGATCCCGGGTGGAGAAGGCCTTCGATGTGAGGTTGAGGCGCGAGAAGAGGGCCGCCGTGCAGGCGGGTATTGACCACGTCATCAGCGGCAGCGCCGGCTGGTTCCGGGATCTAGCCGTAGTGGCGGTAGGGGCGGAAGAGACGGTGCACAACTTCGACTACCTTGCGGAGTTGCGCGAAGACGTTCTTCCGGGGCTGCTTTCCTCCTATCTCGAGGTCATCGCGGCCGCCAAAAGGACCAAAGAGCGGTTTCGATATAATGTTGACACTCGCTGCTCGCTTGAACACATGCTCTTCAGCATGAAGGAGGCCCTCCTCTGATGCCCAGGATCGTGGGTGTCATCTTCCAGAAAGGTGGCAGGATTTACGATTTCGATGCCGGCTCCCTGGAACTCGTGCATGGGGACCAGGTGGTGGTGGAGACTGTGCGGGGGCTCGAGATGGGCGAGGTGATAGTGGGGCCCGCGGAGCGGGAAGAGGGCGAGCAGAGCCAGCCCCTCAAGCCTGTCCTTCGCCGCGCCGGGAGCCAGGACCTGGAGACGGTTGCGGCTGCTCGCGAAGTGCGGAAAGAGGCGCTGGCGACCTGCCGCGAGCTCATCGCCACACATGGGCTGGACATGAAGCTTGTGGATGCTGAGGTGATGTTCGGTGGCGGCAAGATCGTGTTCAGCTTCTATGCTGATGAGCGCGTGGACTTCCGCGCGCTGGTCGTGGACCTGGCCAAGGCTCTGCACATGCGGATTGAGCTGCGGCAGATCGGCGTACGGGATGAAGCCCGTCTGTTCGGGGGCCTGGGCCCCTGTGGGCGTCATTTGTGCTGCACCCTGTTCCAGATGGACCAGGAGCCCGTTTCCATCCGCATGGCCAAAGAGCAGAATCTTCCCCTCAACCCTATGAAGATCTCCGGTCTTTGCGGGCGCCTCATGTGCTGTCTCAAGTACGAACAAGAACAGTATGTGGCCTTCCGCAGGGATGCTCCCAGGCGGGGGACGCCGGTCCGCACGCCTCGTGGCGATGGCGTGGTTGCCGGCTATCAGGTTCCCAAGGACTCCCTGGTGGTGAAGCTGCCCGATGGGACCACGGTTGAGGAGAAAGCGCGGCAGGTGCGGTTGGTGGACGCGGAGGGACGGTGCATCGGCACGGCCATCTCTATCGACGCCGAGGGCGTGGTGACGGAGGTGCCGGCAGGCATGGAGGGGCCACGGGGCGCGGCCTGTGGTGCCGGCGTGACCGAGGAGCCGGGCGGAGATCTGCAGCCCTGCCCCGGCTGCCCGCTGGCGGTGCCGGACGACTTTGGCGCCTTGAGTGAGGCGGACGCGGCGGAAGCGGCCGCGGGCGCCCCGGCCGGCGCAGGCGGGACTGAGCCGGTGTCAAGGGCGGGGCAACGCTCAGTCCGGGCCGGCTCCCGAGCCGGAACGGGCGGTGGGTCAAGACCGGAGGCCGAATCCGGGCAGAGGAGAGCTTCACGGAAGCGAGGCCAGGTTCCGTCCGCGGAGGGATCGGAGGAGGTGGGGGGCCGGGAGCACCTCGACAACTCCAGTCGCGCGCAGGAGTGTACGGCCGCGGCCGCCGCGGCCGAGGGGGAGACCGAAGCCCAGCCGGGTGACACTGAACCTGGTGAAGAAGGTACCGGGTCTGTCGAGGCCAGGAAGCGCCGGCCGCGCCGCCGCCGGCGCCGGCCGCGAGGCCAAGGCGGGGTGGCTGGTACCGAAGCGCCCTGAGGGGGCTGCGCGCGCCGATGTGGTGAACGGGTGTCCCGTCTGTGGGGTATCTGCCCGCGGGGCAGCCGAATGCGCGGGGTTGGTTGCAGGGGGGCGGGCCAGCTACTAAACTAGCTTCCTGCTTCACCGCGCCGACGTAGCTCAGCTGGCAGAGCAGCTCACTCGTAATGAGCAGGTCCGGGGTTCGATTCCCCGCGTCGGCTTCGTCTTTCCTCCCAGAACAAGCGTAGGGTCACGTGCTTGTTGCGGAGTTCGCGCTGCACCTCGGCCCAGTCCGGCACCCGCTCCGGATTGGCTTCCAGGGATCCCTGTTTGCGGTAGAGGCGGCGCTCGAGTTCCTTCTCGCTCATGGCGGGCGGCAGTGGCCAGCCGATCCCGGTCATCTGGAAACGGGTCACGGTGTCCCACACGGTGGAGGCCGAGACGCCGCAGGCCCGGGCGATTTTGTGGTTGCCAAGACCCGCCTCGGACTTGAGCCTGAGGATCTCCTTTGCCTTCTTCATCGACACTCTCCTCTGCGCCATCGAGGTGGGGCTCTTTCCGGTCGTTCACGGTGCGGAAGGCCCCACTCTAGAGGCGGGTTGAGAGCGTCGCTACGTCATCCGCATTCGAAAACGCCCATGCCGATCATCGATTACGCCGAAAGGCCGAAAGCTGATCGGCATGACGGCGTTCCTGCTGATCGGCATCAGCGTTTTCGTTGATCGGCGTGCGGCGTTTTGTCTGATCGGCATGGAGCGTTTTCGGTGATCGATTTGGGGCGGATTTCGCACGTTTGCTGTCAACGCCGGTCGAAATCTGAGCCAGAATCGCCGGTTGAAATCTGAGCCACTTTCAGTTCCTTGCCTCTCCCTCGAGTAACTCTCTCTGCTTGCCCTTCAGTCGATAGCTCTCTCCTCTCATGACCATGACCTCGGCGTGATGGACCAGACGATCGACGAGAGCGGCGACGGCGATGGGGTCGCCGAAGATCTCCGCCCAGCTGGAGAAGGTCTTGTTGGAGCTGACGATGAGCGAACTGCGCTCGTATCTTGAGGAGACCAGCGCGAAGAAGAGCGAGGCGGCCTCCGGGTCAAAGGGGATGTAGCCCACCTCGTCCACGATGAGCAGGGGGATGCGCCCCAACCGTTCGAGTTCCTCGTCCAGGCGGCCCTGCTTCTTGGCCTTGGCCAGGCGAGTCACCCACTCCTGGGCGGTGGCGAAGTGCACCCGGTAGCCTCTGCGGGCTGCCTGCACGGCCAAAGCGATGGAGAGGTGGGTCTTGCCCGTCCCCGGCGGTCCCAGGAAGATCACGTTCTTCTTCTCGCGCAGGAAGTCGAGTTGGGCCAGATGCATGACCTCATCGCGCTTGACGCTGCGCTGGAAGGAGAAGTCGAAGTCATCCAGGGTCTTCACCTGCGGGAAGTGGGCGAAGCGCACCCGGTTCTCCCCACCGTGGCTCTCTCGCGAGGTGACCTCTTCGGATAAGACGGCGGCCAGGTAGGCTTCGTAGTCCCAGGACTCCTCCCGGGCCCGCGCCGCCAGGCTGGCGGCTGTCTCCCGGATACGAGGAGCTTTGAGGGCGCGGGAGAGGTAGGCGACCTCAGAGGCGGCGCTCGTCATAGCCTCACCCCCAGAAGAGCGTCATAGCGAGAAAGGTCGGGGGCCTCGACCGGCACGTCCCCGCGCCTGAGCCGGCGCTCGGCTTCTCGTGCTGCCCGAAGAGCCCGGGCGTGTTCGAGGTCGATGACCACATCAGCCGGCACGTAGCTGCGCAGATGTCGGGCGATCTCCCGGCCTTCCAGGTGCACCATCACCTCGGTGAGCGACACCCGCACCTGCACTCGGCGTCCCACCAGCCCCGGCGGCACGGAATAGTCCGCACCGACCGCCCGCACGAAGGCGTCTTTGGTGATGCGGGTCTCCAGATGGCGATCGGTGTCCGGCAGGGCACCCGGAAGCGGGCCGAGATGGGGCTGCTCCACGCGGTAGGCGTCTATCACCCTGGCACCCACTCGGCGGTGGAAGCGCAGATAGGCCTTCCCCTGGGCCCAGGCGTCGTGCTGGGCCTGCAGATCGCCGATGTCCCGGAAGTGCCGCAAGGGGAGGAAGGAGGTCTCCAGATAGCCCACGGTGCGCTCCACCTGGCCCTTGGAGGTGGGCCGGCGGGGAGGAAGCACGATGGCCCGGGTGCCAAGGGCCCCGAACAGGGCGGCCACCTCCTGGTGCAGCCGGGAGCGGTGCCCGGGCACGTGCACCACCATGGAGGTGTCGTTGTCCAGCACCAGGCCCGCCGGCACGCCACCCAGGCGGACAAGACAGCCCAGAACGGCGGGCAGGAAGTCGTAGAGGGTCTGGGAATGGGTGAAGACACAGGTGTGGGCGGCCGAGTGCGGCAGGGTGACGACCAGACCGAAGGCCTTGCGCTCCGTGTGAAGGGCGACAGGGATGCGGACGGGGAGCTCCCACCAGTCCACCTGACCCAGCTCGCCGGGGAGATAGCTGGTGCGCTGGTAGGTGTGAGCCAGAAGGAACTGGGGCCGCACCTCCTTAAGGTAGTCCTTGAGGATGGTGATGCCGCCGGCATAGCCTTCAGCCTGCAGGTGCTCACGGATGACGGTCGCCGGGGCTCTCGCATCTTCCTTGAGCATGGCGAGGATGGCATTCCGGTGGGGATCGAGCATTGACGGCGGCCGGGAACGCTCATAGAGGGGCGGACCGGGACGCAGGAGCAGGCGATGCACGGTGTTGCGGCTCATCCCCAGCTGGCGGGCGATGGCCCGCTCGGACTTTCCTTCCCTTTCATGCAACCGGTGAACTTCGGCCCAATCTCTCACTCGATACACCCCTTCGTCCCCTTGAAGGTCGATCTCCTCTTCCTCCATGGGGTTCGTCGATAACCGGCCAACTTCTTACTCGAAGTGGCTCAGTCTTCGACCGGCGGATTTGGCCCATTATTCAACCGGCGTCGACATTTGCGTCCGCTCACGTTGCCTTACGCCCCGTATCGGCCTACGTTGTTACCTGTGAGTTCCCTGACATGGCCGGGAGAAAGCGCGGGAAGGGTGCCACCGTGGCCGAAAGGGTCAAGCTCACGCAAAGGACCGTCGACACGATGCCTCGGAGCCGGGGGGCAAGGACCACGCAGGAGGTTGTTTCGGGCACGGCGGCCTGTCTGGTTGTACCGCCCCCTAAACGACGCCAGCTTGCAGCGCGGTCTCGTCTAACGAAGTACCTGGTCGTTTCCGGACATCTATTTGGCGGCATGGCGGAAAACGAGGGTGTGCCGCGAAGATCAGGGCGCGAGCCAGCGACTTCGGAGTGAGGCAGAAATTGTGTCGAAACGTGCTCCTACTCTACGTCCCCGAGGTGCGTGGCACGGACGCTCCCTGCATTCACCCTAGATGAAGCGTCGCGAAGTGACACAGCGAGCATTTGGAATGGAAGATGTTCTCGCGGCCCTCCCGGCAAGCTGTCTATTTCGGATCTCATGCTAGACAAAGGTTGGGAGGGCAAA
>Ga0123328_1002323_pt1 | contig 17240 bp, 13 predicted proteins | sample BioC12SIPDNA_2_FD_89702 | JGI IMG/M metagenome (GOLD analysis project Ga0123328, IMG submission 89702) | Anaerobic biogas reactor microbial communites from Washington, USA - Biogas_R1_A C12 SIP DNA | ecosystem: Engineered > Bioreactor > Anaerobic > Unclassified | place: Washington, USA...
ACCGGCGCCCCCTCCGTCAGCTTTTGTTCAGGGGTTTTGGAGTTTTGGCGAACCATGCCGCCGGATTGTCCCCTTTTGCCCCCGGGCGGGAGCAAATAACGAATCGACCCTTGCACCAACAGTTTCTCAAGGGCGCCAGGCAATAAAGCTCTAGCGTTTTTGTGCGGCCCTGTTATATGTGTATGACATCCAAAAAAAATGAAGACCAACGGAACAGGAGCCGAAACATGCTTGCCATTAGACTGCCCGCCGAAATCGAAGCCCGCCTTGAGGCTCTGGCGCAGGCCACCGGGCGCACCAAGTCCTTTTATGTCCGCGAGGCCATCCTGTCGCACTTGGATGACCTTGAAGACCTGTATCTTGCGGAGCAACGCCTGATCGATATTCGCGCAGGCCGCAGCCGCACCTATACGCTGGACGAAGTGGAGCGCGATCTTGGCTTGGCTGATTAAGTTCGACGACAAAGCCAAGAAGGACTTGTCCGCACTGGACAAGGCTATGGCCAAGCGCATTACGGCTTATTTGCGCGACCGGGTATCGACATTGGATGACCCGCGCAGCATCGGCGAAGCCCTCAAGGGCTCCAAGTTGGGAGCCTTTTGGAAATATCGAGTTGGCGACTACCGTATCATTGCCAGCATCGAGGACGGCGCCTTATGCATCCTCGTCGTGCGCATCGGCAACCGTAGGGAGGTGTACCGAAGATGAATGTTGTCCGGAAACCCTTTCCTTCTGAAAAAGCCCGGATTCAACTAAAAACATTGAAATCGGCTGTCGAAAAAACCCTCGAACGGAAAAGACGCCTTGGCCAGTACGTGGTGATCTGGAAAGACGGCAAGGCGGTCATGCTCGCCAGTTCTCTTCTGTCACTCATCCAGCCAAAAACCCAGCATTGCGCCCAGGACAACCCCGAGCAGAAACCGCTCTTCCCGTCCCCGGCCGGATCGGCTGGCGGCGGGAAAACCGTCGATCTCGGCTCTCAGATGCAAAAGGTCCACATCTTCTTGGCGGGGAGGCGGGGGGCTTTCCGGCAACTCCCACCCTCCAACCCAGGCCAATAACGCGCTGCAAAGAGACACGACGCAACCAAGCAGGCCCAACCCAAAAACCAACGCCAACATCACGGGAATCAGCAGCAGGAAGATGAGCGTGCCCAGTACCATCCCGCCCAGAAAGGCGGTAAGAAAATCATTTTCGCGCCATTGCCAGATGACGACCGCGCCACAAACCAAGATGTGGAGAGCATTCCCCCAGGGTTCAACAGCCTCCCCGGCCCATTCCGGGACATTGGTAAGATGCCCCCCGGCGAGGTCCATAAAAGCGAGCCAGGTCGGGGCGCGACGAGCATAATGGCAACCATTTCCCATATTCGCTCCACTATGACGGGTTAACCTCGGGAGTATCTTTTATCCTATCCCCATCTTTCTCTAATGAATGCATATTTTTGATGGCTTTTTTCATTTTTCGCAAATTTTCTCACTCCCCCTCCCACATCTCCGCCACCTTTCCCATTAGCGCCCGCACCGGCCAATCCTCCCGATTTTCCTTACCGTCCCCCTTTCTCCGCGCCATTTCGCCCCACGGGTGAAGACGAGAAAGGCGGCGGTAGTTCCAGGGTTTGGGGTCGGGGAAGACCCAGCCGCCGAGACGGGCGAGGCTCCGGCAGACACGGCGGATCATTAAAAAAAGAAAGGCGGCCAGGGGTATCAGCAGGGGCAGGATGAGGCAAAAGGCGAGGGAGAAGAGCGGTCCGCCGATAAGGGCGACGGCAAGGCCGGAGAGGGGATCGGTGTCAGAGGACACCCGCAGGAAAATCATTGCGGCGGCGCCAAGGATCAGGAAGAAAAGGGAGAAATGGGGCAGATCGGTGAGCCAGGCGATGAACCGGGGGAGAAGGTGGCCGATTTTGTAGAGCCGCCGCAGCCACGGGGGCGCGAGGCGGGAGCGGGGGTTTTTGCGGAATGCTGTTGAGGGTCTGGTCTGCGGATTGCGTTCCTTTTCCATGGCGATGGCCTCCAGGCTTTTTATCGTTTGGCCCGCAGGCTATCACCCCCGGTACGTCATTGCGTGTCATACCTCCTGAAAAATTTTTCACTTTCAGAAAAAAAGAAAACACTCTCCTCATTCGTGAGAAAACAGTCACTTGCAACCGGTGACTGATTTTGATTTGCCGATTTTTACCGGGTACCGGTCATCGATGGCGGTTTTTCCCCGTCATCCCTGTCGGTAAACCTCCCTCATCCTGTCGATCTCGGCGCTGATCTCGCGGCGCAGCTCCACCGGCTCCAGTACCTCGACCCCGGCGCCGTACTGAAGGATGTGGAGCTTTACCTCGCGGAAGTCGGCGACGGGAAAGGAGAGGATCAGGCCGCCATCGGCGACTTCCTCGAAGACCTGCCCGGCATGCCAGTGGCGTTCGCGGACCCACGGGGCGACGCAGGGCGCGAAACGGAGGCGCACGGGAATCAGCTCGCGCCCCTGGAAGATGCCGAAGCCCCCTTCCACGTGGGCGCGCCACTCTTCTTTGGGCCGCGGGGTGAAGCTGTCCTTTTCGATCCGAAGCCCGCTGACGCGGGCCAGGGCGAAGGTGCGCCAGTCCCGTCTGTCCCGGCAGAAGGCGATCAGCATCCAGCTGCCCATGTAGTGCCGCAGGTGGTGGGGTTCGACGGTGCGCCGCAGCGCTTCCCCGCCATGCTGGGGGGAACGGTAATCGAAGCTGAGCAGATGGTTCTTGAGCAAGGCGTCGGCGCAGCGGCGAAAGGTTTCGGCGGAGGCCGGGGCGAAGCCGTGCCAATAGGCGGAAAAGGCCTCCGCCAGGCGTTCCGCGCTGAGGCCGAATTCTTCGGTCCGGCTCAGCAGCCGCTTGCCGAACCTGCCGATGGCGCGGCTGATGAATCCGCCTGCGGCCTGACTGAGCAGGTTGCCGGCCACCAGCAGGGCGAGAATCTCCTGCTGATGAACCTGCTGGAAGGGAATCTGGAAGGTGGGGTCGGCATAGTAGAAGCCGCGGTGCTCGGCGTCGTATGCCAGGGGAGCAAAATTGCGGTCGCGGAAACGTTCGATGTCCCGCTGGGCGGTGCGGTGGGAAATCTCGAAGCGTTCGGCCAGGGTGCGGGCATTGGGGAAGCGTCCGGCGCGGACCTGGCCGTCGAACCAGAGATAGCGCTCCATGAAGATGCCTTCGGACATTGACGCCCCTTTCTTCGGCCGCTCCCTAGCCTTTTTCCTCCCCATCGAGATGGAGGGTCAGGCTCTGCCCCGCCTTGAGCAAATGGCGGTCGGAGAGATTGTTCCACTTGAGAATATCCTGAGTGGCCACATTGAAACGCCGGCTCACGGCCCAGAGGGTATCGCCGGAGCGGACCTGGTAGACGACCCTGCGTCCCTGGGCGGTTTTGCGGCTGACGGCCTTTTGCGCCCCCGGCCGCAACCCAGCGGCGGATTTTCCGGCCGTCGGCCGCGGCGCTTTGGCAGCGGCGCCTTGGGCCACCACCAGTTTCTGGCCGGGGCGAATGAGGGCGTGGGGATCGAGTTTGTTCCAGGACTTCAAATCGGCGGCGCTGATACCAAAGGATCGGGCGATGCCGTAAACCGTATCCCCCCGGCGGACGACGTAGGCGGCGGGAAGGACCGGCGGCCTTTCCTTGGACGCGGAGCGCCGGGCCGTAGAGGCGTTCTCCGGCAGAGGCAGGATCAGGGTCGCTCCCGCTTTCAGCAGGCGGGGGTTGGAGAGCCGGTTGAGTTCCACGATCTCGGCGGTGGACAGGTCATAGCGGCGGGCGATGGCGAGCAGGGTGTCGCCCCGCCGGATCTGGTGCCTTTTAAAACGTCCCCGCTGGTCCGCCGGCAGGGCGGCGTAGCGTTTCTTGAACAAAGGGGCCGTTCCCGGCGGGACGCGAACCCGATAAACAGCCATTCCCGGCGGCGTGCACCAGCGCTTGAGTTCGGGATTGAGGGCGCGGATCTCCTCCAGGTTGGTGTTGCAGAGACGGGCGATGACCGCCAGATCGGTGGCGTCACGGACGGTGACGGTGTCGAAGGTCAGGGGATTCTGATAGGCCACGCTGTCAAAACCGTACCGCGCCGGTTCGCGGACGATCTTCAGGGAGGCCAGGAACTTGGGCACATATTCCTGAGTTTCGCAATGGAGGGAGTTCCCCTGGCTGAGGGTCCAGAAATCGCTGGCGCCGGTGGCTCGGAGCGCCTGCTGCACCCGCCCGGCGCCGGCATTGTAGGCGGCCATGGCGAGGTGCCAGTCGCCGAACTGCCGGTAGAGATCCTTGAGATGGCAGGCGGCGGCGCGGGTCGACTTTACGGGATCGCGGCGCTCGTCCCGCCAGGCGTCGTTGTGCAGTCCGTAGATCCGGCCGGTGCTTTCGATGAACTGCCACGGGCCGGAAGCCTGCGCCCAACTGAGGGCATGTTCCTCGAATCCCGATTCGACCATGGCCAGGTAAACCAGGTCCTCGGGAAGCCCTTCCGCGGCGAAGATTTTCCGCATCAGCGGCACAAAGCGGCCGGAGCGTTCCAGGCGCCGATGAAAAGACACCGAGCCGGAAGCGGTGAAACGGCGCACGAACGCGTCGACCCTTTCATGGTCGTGGAGAGGCAGCTCGAAGTTTACCCGCGGCCGGCCGTCGCCGGGGAACTCCTGTCCCATTACGGCGTCCATCCTTTCCTGCGGACGGGGAAGATCAATCAGATGCGGGGAAGTGAGCAACTGCTCCTCGGTGGGAACGGCGTCGGCGCGTTCCTCCCGGTTGTCGGCCGGCTCCGGCTGGAGAGAATCGTCGGCGGTGACGCTTTTATCTTTCTGGGGCTGGAAAATCCGCCAGGCGGAAGGCGGCCCGGAGGCACAGCCGGTCAACAGCAGGGCGAGCAGGCAGGTCAAGGCAATTTTCATCATGGCCACAGCTCCGGTTGCTATATTGTCATTCTGCTCTATCGATCCGCCGCGGCCAAAACCGGGATTCCAGTTCTTCCAGGAGAGGCTGCAGGGAGGCGCGGTCGCGGGCGGAAATGGGTATCGCCCCGAAACGGCGGCACAAAGGGGCGACTTCTTCCGGGGGCACCTGGTCTATTTTGTTGAAGACCAGCAGTTTGGGTTTGTCGTGAAGCTGAAGTTCCTGCAGGATCTTTTCCACCGCCTCGATCTGGGCCTCGAAGCGGGGATGGGACAGATCCACCAGATGCAGCAGCAGGCTGGCGTCTTCCAGCTCTTCCAGGGTAGCCTTGAAGGCGCCGAAAAGACTCTCCGGAAGATCGCGGATGAAACCGACGGTGTCGGTGATGATCACCTCCCGCTCGCGAGGGAAGCGCAGCCGCCGGGTGGCGGTGTCGAGGGTGGCGAAAAGAAGGTTCTCGGTGAAGGTCGCGCTGCCGGTGAGGACGTTGAGCAGGGTCGACTTGCCGGCGTTGGTATAGCCGACGATGGAGATGATCGGAATGGCGGCGCCGGCCCGCAGGCTGCGCCGCTGCATGCGGCCGCGGGACAGGCCCTTGAGCTCCTTTTCCAGGCGGGCGATACGATCGCGGATGCGCCGCCGGTCCATCTCCAGCTTGGTTTCCCCCGGTCCGCGGCCGCCGATGCCGCCCATCAGCCGCGACATGGCGGTCCCCTTGCCGGTCAGGTGGGGAAGCAGGTACTTGAGCTGGGCCAGTTCCACCTGCACCTTGCCGTCAAGGGTGTGGGCGCGCTTGGCGAAGATGTCGAGGATCAGCTGGGTGCGGTCGATGACCTTGATCTCGGTCAGCGCCGAGATGGAGCGGACCTGCCCCGGGGACAGGTTCTGATCGAAAATCAGCAGGCCGGCGCCGCTGCGCATGGCTTCGATGACCACCTCTTTCAGCTTGCCTTCGCCGAGCAGGTAACGGGGGTTGGGATGGGAGCTTCTCTGGATCTGCCGCCCGAGCACCTGAACGCCGGCGGTGCGGGCCAACTCTTCCAGCTCGGCCAGGGAATCGTCGATCTCGGCGCGCCCCTTGGCGCTGACGGAGATGAGCAGCGCCCGCTCCTCCGCCGCCTGGACCTGGGCCGGGCCGCCGACAGCGCGGACCAGTTCCTCTTCGAGGGCGGGAAAAAAGAGACGGGGATCGAGATCGAGGCGGCCGATGTCGGCCAAAGTGACGGTCTCGACGCTTTTGCCTTCCGGGTTGGGGGGCAGCAGATAGGCGTAATGGATGCGCCCCGGCAGGCCGTCGGCGCGGGCGCAGATGACCGCCATCAGATCGAAGCGCAACAGGGAGAGATCGGTGAGGTCGTCGCGGGTCAGCGGCGTGTCGTCGAGATGGACATGGAGACAGCGCAGCCCCCGCAGGCCGCCGCGGGCCACGGGGTGACGGCTCAGATCGGGGATGAATATCTCCCGGTCGTCGCCGACGATGACATGGTGGATCGTCCCCTGGCGGTCGACCAGAATGCCGATCTGACGACCGATCTCCCAGGCAAGCTGGGTCAGAAAGCGCCCCAGTTCCGGGGTGATCACCCGGTCGCCGGGAATGCGCCGCCGGCCGATCCGTTCCAGGGCCTGCAGTTGGCTGCTTTTGAGACCGCTCAGGTTGCCGTGCAGCAAGATATCATCCAGGTTAGAAGTTTTTGGTTTCGAGCCAATGGCCACAAACCGCGAACCGCCTTTACGCGGAGACCACCATGTTGAAGCCGGCGTCGACGAAGTGGATCTCGCCGGTGACGCCGCTGGACAGGTCGGAGAGCAGATAGAGCGCGGCCTTGCCCACTTCCTCCTGGGTCACGTTGCGGCGCAGCGGCGACAGGCCGTCCATGGCGCGCAGCTTCTTCTGGAAATTGGCCACCGCCGAGGCGGCCAGGGTTTTGACCGGTCCGGAGCTGACGGCGTTGACCCGGATGCCCTTCTCTCCCAGTTCGGCGGCGAGATAGCGCACCGAGGATTCCAGGGCCGCCTTGGCCACCCCCATGACGTTGTAGCCGGGCACCGCCCGGCGGGCGCCGAGATAGGAAAGGGTGAGGATACTGCCGCCCTCTTTCATCAGCGGAACGGCGCAGCGAGTGATGGCGATGAGGGAATAGACGCTGATGTCCATGGCCAGGGCGAAACCGGACCGCGTTGTCTGGGAAAAAAAGCCCCTGAGATCATCCCGGTGGGCGTAGGCCACCGAATGAACCACAAAATCTATTTTTCCCCAGGTCCGCTCCAGGGTTGCGAAAAGTCCCTCGATCTCCAGGTCCCGGGCCACATCGCAGGGGAGTACCAGCTCCGTTCCTATGCTTTCCGCCAGCGGCTTCACCCTTTTTTCCACCGCCTCGTTGACATAGGTCAGGGCCACCTGGCCGCCGGCGCCGACAATCTGCTCGGTAATCCCCCAGGCCAGGCTCATCTGGTTGGCGACGCCGAAAACGACGCCCCGTTTTCCTTCCAAAAGTCCGCTGATCATTTTTTCTCCATCTCCCCGCACAAAGAAAAATCACCTGCCGTCCCGCTCAGGCCCCCGCGGACGCCGAGTCAGGAAGTCTTTTTCACCTGAAACCTGATGCGCGGCTTGCCTTCCTCGAGGACGACCGATATCTGCACATCAAAATCGGCGCCCACCTTGGCGGCGATTTTTTTCCGCTGTTGGACTATAAAGGCGGCAAACTGCTCCTTGGCGGGCACGGGTCCGGCCAGGTTGCAAGATTGGCGCAGGCGGATAAACTGCTGGTAAAGTTCGTCGATCAGCCCTTCTTCCCCCTTTTTGGCAAAAGCCTGCTGCTCCTGACCGGTGTTGTGTTCGGGAAAGAATTTTCCTTCCTCGATGCGCCGCACGATTCGATCCCAGTACTGGCAAAAAGAAAAAAACCGGCTCGACAGGGTGACCTGCCGGAAACGGAGATCGGTCTGGATAATGCGGCGGCGGGTGAAGTGCCGCAGATAGCGTTCCAGCGCCTTGCGTTCCTTGACCGGTTCCCGCTTTTCAGCCTGGCTGAAATACTGATCGTAGCGCACCTTCAAGGCATTGAGCCGGGATTCGATATCATCGAGAATCCTGACGATTGATTTGCGCTCGTCCTGGTCCGCCATGATCTTGATCTGCCCTCCCCCGGTCGGATGGGAACAGTGCTGGTGGAACTGGGGCAATCCCTGTGCCTTGACGCTTCGCCGGAAATCGTGATATGAGAAAACAGCCCTTTTATACTAAGGAATTGAAAAAATGGAAAACGAAAAACTGGCCGCGGTCATTCTTGCCGCCGGGCGCGGGACACGAATGAAATCGTCCCGGTCCAAGGTACTTCATGAACTGTGCGGGGCGCCCATGGGCCGCTACCCGATCCAGGCCGCCCGCGCCGCCGGCGCCGACCCGGTCATCATGGTCATCGGCCATGATCCGGAGAACGTCCGCAACGCCTTCGCCGCAGAAAAGATCCTGTTCGCCCTGCAGCACGATCAACTGGGCACCGGCCATGCCCTCCTCTGCGCCGAGGAGGCCCTGGACGACTATGCCGGCACCCTGCTGCTGCTGTGCGGCGACGTGCCGCTGCTGACCGGGGCGACCCTGAGCCGCTTCGTCCAGCAGCACAGGGCCAACCAGGCCGCGGTCACCGTGCTCACCATCCATCAGCCAGACCCCCGCGGCTACGGCCGCATCGTCCGTCAGGGGGGCGAAGTGCTGCGCATCGTCGAAGAAAAGGACGCCACGGACGAGGAGAAAAAGATAACCGAGGTTAACACAGGAATCTATCTCTTTGAAACCCCCTTGGTGTTTCACCTTCTCCATGCCCTCGGCAACGGCAACGCCCAGGGCGAGTACTACCTGACCGACACCGTGCACATGGCCCGCGACCGGGGGGCAAGGGTCGGCGCGGTGAGCGCCGCCGATCGCCAAGAGGTGCTGGGCATCAACGATCGGGTGCAGCTGGCGGAAGCGGAAGCGGTGCTGCGCCGGCGCATCAACGACGCCCACATGGAAAACGGCGTTACCCTCATCGACCCGGCCGTCACCTACATCGACGGCACCGTCGAGATCGCCGCCGACACGCTCATTCATCCCAATGTCCACATCCGGGGACAAACCCTGATCGGCGCCCATTGCATCATCGAACCGGGCGCTGTTATCGACGATAGCCACATCGACGACCACTGCCACATCAAGGCCGGATCGGTCATTCAGGGGGCCCGGATCGGCGCCGCTTCCCAGATCGGCCCCATGGCCCACCTGCGCTTCGGCACCGTTTTGCGCGGCCACAACAAGATCGGCAATTTCGTGGAAACCAAGAAGGCCGACATCGGGGAACACACCAAAGCAAGCCATCTGACCTATCTCGGCGACAGCGACATCGGCGCCGATGTCAACATCGGCTGCGGCACCATTACCTGCAACTACGACGGCGTCGGCAAACATAAAACCATCATCGAGGACCAGGTCTTCGTCGGCAGCGACACCCAATTCGTGGCCCCGGTGCGTATCGGCCGCAACAGCCTGATCGGCGCCGGCTCCACCATCACCCGCGATGTCCCCGCCGACGCCCTGGCCATCTCCCGTGCCGAGCAGAAAAACATCGAAGGCTGGCGGCTGCGCGAGCGCAAGAAGAAAACCGAGGAAAAATAGGATGCTGCCAGGGACCGGTCATTACTTTGTTGTGCCTGGTTTCGGCATTTGGTTTTATCCAGATACAAGTCGGCCGATATTTGTTCTTTTCCCTTGCTGACAAAGGATTGTTTCCATGTGCGGAATCGTCGGCTATACCGGCGCCAAGGCGGCGGATGAAATCATCATCGAGGGGCTCAGACGTCTGGAATACCGCGGCTACGATTCGGCGGGCATCGCCACCTTCTGCGACGGCCGGATCGAGATCCGCCGCGCCCAGGGGAAACTGCGGAATCTGGAAAAATTGCTGAGGGAGAGGCCGCTTTCCGGCTGCTGCGGCATCGGCCACACCCGCTGGGCGACCCACGGTTGCCCCTCGGAAAACAACGCCCATCCCCACCGTTCCGCGGGCGTCGTCCTCGTCCACAACGGCATCATCGAAAACTATCTCACGCTCAAGGCCTTTCTGGTGGAAAAAGGCTTTTTCTTCAGTTCCGAAACCGACACCGAAATCCTCGCCCATCTGGTCAATTTCCACTACCGCGATACCATACCCCTGGAGGAGGCGGTGCGCCGCGCCCTGCAAGAGGTGCGCGGCTCCTACGCCATTGCCGTGATCAGCGAACGGGAGCCCGGCACCCTGGTCGCCGCCCGTCTCGGTTCGCCCCTTATCGTCGGCAAGGGGAAGGAGGAATATTTCGTCGCTTCAGATATTCCCGCCATCCTCTCCCACACCCGCGACATGGCCTTTCTGGAGGATGGCGAGATGGTCGTCTTCGGCGGCGCGGGAATGACCTTCGCCACCCTCGCCGGCGAGCCCCTCCGCAAGGAGCTCAAAACCATCAACTGGTCCCTGCAGATGGCGGAAAAAGACGGCTACAAGCACTTCATGCTCAAGGAGATCTTCGAGCAGCCGCGGGCCGCCGGCGACACCCTCACGGGGCGGATCAGCGACCGGGGCTGCGTCACTCTGGACGGCCTTCACGAGCAGCCGCAACTCTTCGAGAACATTGAGAAGGTCATCGTCGTCGCCTGCGGAACCTCTTGGCATGCCGGCCTCGTCGGCAAATACTTCATGGAAAAGTACTGCCGCATTCCGGTCGAGGTCGACATCGCCAGCGAATTCCGCTACCGCTTCCCCGTCGTCAACGACCGCACCCTGGTTCTGCTTATCAGCCAGAGCGGCGAGACGGCGGACACCCTGGCCGCCCTGCGCAGCGCCAGGCAGCAGGGGGGGCGCATCCTTGCCATCTGCAACGTCGTCGATTCGTCCATCGCCAGGGAAAGCGACGGCGTCCTCTACACCCATGCCGGCCCTGAGATCGGGGTCGCCTCGACGAAGGCCTTCACCACGCAACTTCTCTCCCTCTACCTGCTGGCCCTGCACCTGGCGGTCCGCTGCGGCCGCCTCGGCGCGGCCCGATGCGCCGAGCTCTGCGGCGAGATCGTCAAACTGCCGCGGCTCATCGAGGAAACCCTGAAACTTGACGACGAGATCCAGGCCATCGCCCGCAGCTACAAGGACTCCCGGGATTTTCTCTACCTGGGTCGCGGCAATCAGTATCCCATCGCTCTCGAAGGCGCCCTCAAGCTCAAGGAGATCTCTTACGTCCACGCCGAGGGCTATGCCGCCGGCGAAATGAAACACGGCCCCATCGCCCTCATCGATGAACAGATGCCGGTGCTGATGCTCGTCCCCCACAACGAGATCTTCGAGAAGACCCTGTCCAACATGGAGGAGGTGCGGGCGCGCGGCGGCCGGATCATCGCCGTCACCGACAACGACGATGCCGAACTGAGAGAGAAAACCGATGCCACCTTGCTGGTCCCGACGGTCCATGACGATTTCCTGCCGGTGCTGACGGTCGTCCCCCTGCAGCTTCTCGCCTACCACATCGCCGTCCTCAAGGGGACCGATGTGGATCAGCCCCGCAACCTGGCAAAAAGCGTCACCGTGGAGTAAGAGAGATCATTTTGGAACCCTCTGCCCGAAAACCTTCCCCCTATCGACGTTACCTCAACGCCTTCATCAACCGCTTTGCCATCTCCGAAAACAGCTTCATGGCCTTCGTCGCCGCCCTCATCGGAGTGGCGGCCGGTCTCGGCAACTACGCCTTCCGCAAGTCGATCAACTTCTTCCACTGGCTGGTGGTGGACAACGGCTCCCGGCTTTTCGATGTGGCCATGCCGACGGAACTGGCCATGGTCGACTGGAGCCCGGAGCGCCTCTTCGTGGTCCTCTTCCCCACGGCAGGGGGGGTGCTGATGATCCTTTTGTGGATCTTCTTCCGGGACGACATGAAGTTCAGCTTCTCCCGCTTCATGGAAGTGGTCAACCTGAGGGGGGCCAAAATCCGCGGGCGCATCGCCATCACCCGCTGCATTGCCAGCGCCATCACCCTCGGCACCGGCGGCTCGGCCGGGCAGGAAGGACCTATCGCCCAGATCGGCGGCGCCATCGGCAGCCAGTTCGGCCAGTTCGCCAAGATGAGCCGTGAGCGGCTCAAGATCCTGGTTGCCTGCGGCGCCTCGGCAGGCGTCGCCGCGACCTTCAACGCGCCCATCGCCGGTGTCTTCTTCGGCACCGAGATCATCCTCGTCTCGACCTTTGCCTTCACCAGTTTCACGCCCATTGTCATCGCCAGCACCCTGAGCACCGCCGTCACCCGTTCCCTGCTCAACACCGAGGTTTTCCACACCCCGGAAAGGTTTCTCAACTCCCCCTTCGACCTCCTGCTCTACGTCGTTCTCGGGGTAACCATCGGCATCCTCAGCGCCAGCCAGGTCGGCCTCCACTTCCGCATCAGCGATTTTTTCGACCGCCTGCCCATCCCCCAGCTGGCCAAGCCGATCTGCGGCGGCCTGCTGGTGGGCGCCATCGCCATCGCCTTTCCCCAGGTCATGGGCAACGGCTATGAATTCATGAGCCGCGCCCTCAACGGCGAAGGAACCATCCTCATCCTCGCCGCTCTCTGTTTCCTCAAGGTGCTGGCCACGGCCATCACCTATGGGTCGGGCCTGCCGGGGGGCCTCTTCGCCCCGGTGCTGGTGATCGGCTCCTTCTTCGGCGGCGCCTTCGGCAAGCTGGTGCTCACCTGGTTCCCGGGGATCTCCCTGCTGCCGGGCGCCTTCGCCACCGTCGGCATGGGCGCTTTTCTGGCCGGCGCCATGCATGCCCCGGCCACCGCCATCTTCCTGGTTTTCGAAATCACCGACTCCTACGAAGCTATTTTGCCGATGATGCTGGCCTGCGTCACCGCCACCGCCATCGCCCGCTGGCGCAACCACGATTGCCTGGAAACGGTGGAACTGACCCGCAACGGCATCGATCTGGAGGCCGGCAAGGAACGCAACATCATGAAGTCCCTCAAAGTCCACGACGTCATGGAGCGCCAGCCGGAAACCGTCCCCGAGAACATGACCCTGGGGCAGTTCACCCATTTCATCCGCGACGCCAAAAACAACTCCTTCCCCCTCACCGACGCCGATGGGGAACTGGCCGGCATCATCGCCGTCCAGGATTTTCTGGGCGTCGTTCTCGACAAAGAACTCTCCGACCTGGTGGTGATCAAGGAACTGGCCACCCTCAATGTGGTCACCACCACCGAGGATGAGGATCTGGAAACGGCTCTGCGCAAACTCGGCGCCCGCGACCTCAACCAACTGCCCGTGGTCGACAAGGAGACCGGTCGGAAGATCCTCGGCGTCATCAACCGCCGCGACATCATTTCCGCCTACAACCGCGCCCTGATGCGTTTTTCCATGGGGAGTGACCCGGCCCATGAATGACCCCCGCCGGTCCTTTCCCAACATCCCCGGGAAATGCCATGACTGACCTGCTCGCCGGCCTCAACCCCCCGCAACGCCAAGCTGTCCTCCATCGGGGCGGTCCGCTGCTGATCCTGGCCGGAGCCGGTTCGGGGAAAACCCGCACCCTCACCCACCGCATCGCCTGGCTTATCCGCGAGCGCAAGGTCGATCCCTACCGCATCCTGGCGGTGACCTTCACCAACAAAGCGGCCAGGGAGATGAAGGAGCGTCTGCAGCGCCTGCTGAGGAGCGATCACCAGCTCTGGGTCAGCACCTTTCATGCCACCTGCGTGCGTATCCTGCGCCGCGAGATCGGTGCCCTCGGTTTCACCGCCGACTTCACCATCTACGATGACGCCGACCAGAAGCGCCTTCTCAAGGACAGCCTGAAACAGCTCGACATCGACGAAAAGACCCTCCGGCCCCGCGCCGCCGAAGCGGCCATCGACGGCTATAAAAACGAAGGGCTGTGGCCTGCGGATATCCCCGCCGACGACTATTTCGGGCGCCTCCTGGTGCAAGTCTACAGTCACTACCAGGAACGGCTGAAACAGGCCAACGCCCTCGACTTCGGCGACCTGATCCTGATGACCGTCAAGCTCTTCGACGAGCACCCGCAGATCGCCGACCGTTACCGCCAGCGCTTCACCCACCTGCTGGTGGATGAGTTCCAGGACACCAACCGCATCCAGTACCGGCTCATCCGCCTGCTCTGTACCCCGCAGACGGAACTCTGCGTGGTCGGCGACGACGATCAGTCGATTTATTCCTGGCGCGGCGCCAAGATCGACAACATCCTCAAATTCGATATCGATTTTCCCGGCACCGAGGTGATCCGCCTGGAGCAGAACTACCGCTCCACGAAAACCATCCTCACCGCCGCCGGGGAGATGATCTCCCGCAACCGGGGCCGCAAAGGGAAGACCCTGTGGACGGAAAACCCGGCCGGCGAAGCGATCCGCCTGCACGTGCTGGCCGACGACCTGGAGGAGGCACGCTTCGTCGCCGCCGAGATCGAGCTGCTCCGCCGGAAGGGACGCTCGCCCCGGGAGGCGGCGGTCTTTTTCCGCACCAACGCCCAGTCCCGCTCCCTGGAGGAAGCGATGATGCGGGAAAACATCCCCTACCAGGTGGTGGGCGGCATCAAGTTCTTCGCCCGCATGGAAATCAAGGATATCCTCGCTTACCTGCGGGTGCTGGTGAATCCACGGGATACCCTGTCCATGCTGCGCATTCTCAATGTCCCGCCGCGGGGCATCGGCGCCGTCAGCGTCCAGCGCATCACCGATCTGGCCGAGGGCTGCGGCGGCTTTCCGGACGCCTGCCGCGAGGCGCTGGACCAGGGTCTGTTAAGGGGCGGCGCGGCGCGGGGCGTGGAAAACTTCCTGGCGTTGATCGACAAATACAACGGGCTCCGCGACCGTCTCCCCTTCCCCCAGCTGACCGCCGAACTGATCGAAGAAAGCGGCTACGGACCCCTGCTGCGGCAGGAAAAGACCGCCGAGGCCAAGGACCGGCTGCAGAACCTTGAGGAACTGCTGCGCGGCATGGAGGAACACCTGGCCGGCGACGGCAATCTGTCGACCTACCTGGAGCAGGTCGCCCTGGTCAGCGATATCGACGCCCTCGACGAAAGCCAGGGGCGGGTCAGCCTGATGACCCTTCATTCAGCCAAGGGCCTCGAGTTCCCCTTCGTCTTCATGACCGGCATGGAGGAGGGGCTCTTCCCCCACAGCCGCGCCACCGAGGCCGACCGGGAAATCGAGGAGGAACGCCGCCTCTGCTATGTCGGCATGACCCGGGCCATGGAGAGACTCACCCTGACCCGGGCGGAACGACGGCGTGTCTACGGTGACTTCCAGTTCAACCCGCCGAGCCGTTTTCTGCGGGAGATTCCTCCCCGGTTTGTCGAGGAAAACTTTCCCGGCACGGCGGTGCCCGCCGCGGTCAGCCACAACCTGGCCTCCCTTTTCGATCTCGGCGCCGCGGAGATCGGGAACCAGGCCGCGCCGTCCACTGCCGTCGCCGAGTTGGAGATCGTCCCCGAAAACGACGGCAGGGAGCCGCAGCTGGGCAGCCGCGTCCATCACCCCAAGTTCGGCATCGGCATCGTCCGCCGCCTGGAAGGGCAGGGCGACCAGCGCAAGGTGATCGTCCAATTCAACGGCGTCGGCCTCAAAAAGCTTCTGCTGCGCTTCGCCGGCCTCAGCCCGGCCTGAACCCAATCAGGCGCCGCGGCGGACGCGGCGGGCGAACCCTTTGCAAGGGAGGCTTTTTCCGCTGCGCCCTTGACATTGGATTCCGCTTCCCTTATCTATCTAATTGAAACTCCCGTTGAAAAGGAAAAAAACAGGTCTCTTTTCGATCCGCACCAACCCCGAACATTGCGAACCCTCTCGGCCACGGATTGTAATCGAAAAGGCCAGACCCCCAATCAAAAAGGAGGAAGATCATGTTTTGTTACCAATGTGAACAGACGGCCCAGGGCAAGGGCTGCACCCAGGTCGGGGTGTGCGGCAAACAGCCGCAAACAGCGGCACTGCAGGATCTGCTGATCTATACCCTGAAGGGGCTCTCCATGGTCGCCGTGGAAGCGACCCGCAATGCCTGCAACAACGACAAGGCCAACCGTTTCATGGCCAAAGCCCTCTTTTCCACATTGACCAACGTCGATTTCGATGCCGAGCGTTTCGTCGCCCTGATCCGGGAATGCGTCACCATCCGCGAGGAACTCAAAAAGGCGGTCAGCTATGCCGGCGGCCGCGACAACTTCCGCCTGCCGGAAGCCAATTTCCAGCCGGCGGCGGACCTTCAGGGGCTGGTCGAACAGGGTGAGAAACTGGCCGGTACCGCTCCCGATCCCGATCTCGATGAGGACATCGAGGGCCTCAAGCAGCTGTTGATCTACGGCCTCAAGGGTGTCGCGGCCTACACCCACCACGCCTATCTGCTCGGATTTGAGGATCCTCATGTCTATGATTTCATCAACGAAGGGATGATGTCGACCCTCAACGCCGGGATTTCCATGCAGGCGCTGGTCTATCTCGTTACCCGCTGCGGCGAGACCAACCTGCGCGCCATGAAACTTCTCGACGAGGCAAACACGAAAACCTACGGCGACCCGGTGCCGACCCCCGTCCCCCTCGGCGCCAAGAAAGGCAAGGCGATCCTCGTTTCCGGCCATGATCTCAAGGATCTGGAGGAGATTCTCAAACAGAGCGAGGGCAAGGGGATTTTTGTCTACACCCATGGCGAGATGCTCCCTTGTCACGGCTATCCGGGACTGAAAAAATATCCCCATTTCTACGGCCATTACGGCACCGCCTGGCAGAACCAGCACAAGGAGTTCGCCGCCTTCCCCGGCGCCATTCTGATGACCACCAACTGTCTGCAGAAACCTCTGGACGCCTACAAGGACAACCTTTTCACCACCGGTCTGGTCGGCTGGCCGGGCGTCACCCATCTGGAGGCAGGGAATTTCGCGCCGGTCATCGAAAAGGCCCTCCAACTCCCCGGTTTCACTGAAGACGTTGTCGGCAAAACCATCACTGCCGGCTTCGGCCACCATGCCGTGCTGGGTGTCGCCGGCAAAATCGTCGAGTTGGTCAAGGCCGGCAAGATCCGTCATTTCTTCCTCGTCGGCGGCTGCGACGGCGCCAGGCCGGGGCGGAGCTATTACACGGAATTCGTCGAAAAGGTTCCCCAGGACTGCATCGTCCTGACCCTGGCCTGCGGCAAGTTCCGTTTCTTCGACAAGGATCTGGGGGACATCGAAGGCATTCCACGCCTCATCGACCTCGGCCAGTGCAACGACGCCTATTCGGCCGTCATGATCGTCGACGCCCTAGCCAAGGCCTTCAACTGTCCGCCCCAGGAACTGCCGGTTTCCCTGA
>Ga0123328_1002326_pt1 | contig 17212 bp, 17 predicted proteins | sample BioC12SIPDNA_2_FD_89702 | JGI IMG/M metagenome (GOLD analysis project Ga0123328, IMG submission 89702) | Anaerobic biogas reactor microbial communites from Washington, USA - Biogas_R1_A C12 SIP DNA | ecosystem: Engineered > Bioreactor > Anaerobic > Unclassified | place: Washington, USA...
GGCCGCCGCGTAGTTGCACTGCCCGGCGTTGCCGGCGAGGCCCGAGACGCTGGTGATATTGATGATCCGGCCGCTGCGCTGGCGGATCATGTGCTTTCCCGCCTGGCGCATGGCCACGAAGGCGGATTTAAGATTCACGTTCAGGACTTCGTCAAACTGGCCGTCGTCCATGCTGATCAGCAGGCCGTCGCGGGTGATGCCCGCGTTGTTGACCAGGATATCGAGTTTTCCGTTGGCCTCAGCCACTTCGTCGATCGCGGCGGCCAGCGCCGCGGTGTCGGCGATGTCCACCACCTTGGCCTCGACCGAACCGGGCAGGTCCCCGGCCTCCGCAGCCACCGCGTCGAGCTTCTCCTGATTCCGGGCCATGGCCACCACCTTGGCCCCGGCCCCAGCCAGGGCCAGCACGATCGCCCGGCCGATCCCTCGCGACCCGCCGGTCACGATCGCCAGCTTATCCTGCAGTTCCGCGGTCATCCGCACTCCTTTCGCATGTCTATATATAGTCATTTCAGGTCGGCCGACGTGGAAATGTTGGCGGTTTTGGTCCGGCGGCTGATCCGCTTCATGAACGCGGTCAGCGTCTTTTTCGGCCCCACTTCGACAAACTCGTCCGCCCCCAGCTCCAGCAGCTTCTGCATCGACTTGGCCCACCAGGTGGCCGAGGTGACCTGCGTATAGAGGCTCCGCCGGATGGCGTCCGGGTCGTCGTGGAACTGGCAATCGACGTTGGCGACCACCGGGAATTTCGGCTTCGAAAAGGCCGTCTCCTCGAGAATCGGCTTGAGCTTGTCCGCCGCCGACTGCATCAGCGGCGAATGGAACGCCCCAGCCACGTCCAGGATGACCACCTTCATCGCTCCGGCTGCCTCAGCCGCCCGGGCCGCCCGGTCGATCGCCGCCTTCTGACCGCTCAGGACCACCTGTCCGGGGCAGTTGTAGTTGGCCACCACCAGCACCTCGCCCTGGCCGGCTTCGCGGCAGATCGCCTCGACCTTCTCGTCGTCCAGGCCGATCACCGCCACCATGCCGCCATCGGTCGCCTCCGCCGCCTCCTGCATGAATCTGGCCCGGGCCGCCAGCAACTTCAACGCCGAGTCGAAGCCCAACGCCCCAGCCGCGTGATAGGCGGTGTACTCGCCCAAACTCAACCCGCCCGCGTAGGCGGGCGCCAACTCCCATCGTCCCAGCCCCTTGGCCGCCTCCAGCGCCGCCACCGATGTCACGAAAATCGCCGGCTGCTGGACGTCGGTGGCGTTGAGCCGCTCAGCCGGTCCGTTGAAGCACAGCTCCGAAATCTTATAGCCGAGCACCTCGTCGGCCCGGTCAAAGACCGCCTTGGCCGCTGGGTACTCCCGATAGAGATCGGCGCCCATGCCGACCTCCTGAGCGCCCTGACCGGGAAACATCAGTACCGTTGTCATGTCTCTGCATCTCCTGCACAGCCCACGTTCACGCCCGCTCGATGAGTCGGATTAACATAACCGCCCAACCGCCCCAGTTCAAGCCTTCCACCACCTTTTCAGACTAGAATCTTGGCCCAAACTTAATTTAGCATCATTAAGCATGACTGATAGTTATAATTCCTCCACAATGTTGTACTATCTCCGGTGGTGTGTGCTTTCGCCCGCGAAAACGCACACCACCGGAGGGGCGGCTCGATATAATATCGTCAGTGTCGCTGCGGCGTTGCGGCGAGAGGACCGACAGGAGCATCAGGTAGCGGCGTAACCGAGCGTCAGTTATCCCGTCCGAGACCGGGCTCCGCCCGCCTTCTCGATTTTTCCCCATTTGGACCGGGATGGGTATGCGTCCGGACGTCGCCGCTGGGCGAGGAATTGCCGTGAAGACCGTCCTTCTGCTGTTGATTTCGAACATCTTCATGACCGCCGCGTGGTACGGCCACCTGCGGTTCAAGGAGACTGCGCTGGGCAAGGTGATCCTGATCAGTTGGATGATCGCCTTCGTCGAGTACTGCTTCCAGGTGCCGGCCAACCGGATCGGCCACGGGCAGTTCTCAGCCGCCCAGCTCAAGACCATCCAGGAGGTGATCACCCTGATCGTCTTCTGCGTGTTCTCCGTCCTCTATCTCAAGGAGGGCCTCAAGTGGAACTACCTGGTCGGCTTCGCCATGATGGTGGCGGCGGTCTTCTTCGTGTTCAAAAAGTGGTGAAGCGGTGAAGACACATCACCATTGCGGCAGGCCGAGATTTGCGGTACAAGGGGGAATTGCTGAATGTTAAGGAGGCCGATTGATGTCCAGCCGACAGATTGCCGCGGAGATTGAACAGGAAAAACTGATCGCGATCATCCGGGCCGACAGCGCGGACGGATTGGTTCAGGTCGCCAAGGCCCTGGAGACCGGCGGCTGCCGGCTTATCGAGCTGACCATGACCACGCCAAACGCCCTGGAGATCCTCAAGGAGGCCTCCACGGCCCTGCCGAACTGCGTGTTCGGAGCCGGTACGGTGCTGGACGGTCCGACCGCCCGAATGGCCATCTACGCCGGGGCTCGATACATCGTCTCGCCGATCCTCGACCTGGGCATGATCGAGATGTGCCGGACCTACGACGTGGTGTCGGTGCCCGGCGCGTTCACGCCGACTGAAATGGTCACCGCCTGGCGGGCGGGAACCGAGTTCGTCAAATGGTACCCAGCCAATCCGATCGGGCCCGAGTTCATCAAACACCTCAAGGGCCCGCTACCGCAGCTCAAGGTCATCCCGACCGGGGCCATCAACCTCGACAACGCCGCGGCGTTCCTCAAAGCCGGAGCGACGGCGGTGGCGGCGGGGACGGAACTCGTGGGCAAAGGCCCCATCACCGATCAGCGGCTCAAGGATATCACCGATCGGGCCCGCCGGTTCAAAGCCCTGGTCGGTTCGGTCTAGGCTGCGACTACTGCCCGACGTGACCGCCGGTGCAGGTCATCTCCGAGACCTTGCGCAGCTTGCCGGCCAGGTAGGCCGCGATATTCTCGGCCACTGTGCCTTCCACGCCGCGGTACACGTCGATGGCCATCTGCTGAAGGGCCAGCAGCGGCCCGCCACCGATGCCCAGGGCGATCAGGCTGTCGGCGCCGTGGTCATGGATCAGGTTGACCGGACCGATGCAGCCCTCGGGGCCGTGGCCCGGATTTGGCATGCTCTCCACTTCGCCGGCCTTGCCGTCCTGAATGGTGACGAACGTGAAGAACTCGCAGCCGCCGAAATGGAACGAACTTCGCGAGTCGAGACCTTCGGCATTCATGGTGGGGATCGCGACGATCTGTCTCATCGGCTCACTCTCCTGTCGATTCCTCATAGCGTACGAAAACCGCTTCGGACTGAGCGATCGTCCTTTGACGGTTATCGACAATTCTTGATTTAAGGTGATACTGCCGATCGTCCTCGCCGCGATCGGGCCTCGGCCACGCGGTGATGGTGATCCAACTGCCCGTGGCCAGCGAACGGTGAAACTTGGTCTGCAGCAGGGCGGTGACCGCCACAACCCCGTTCTGCAGGAGCCACTGGGCCATCGCGGCATCCATCAGCGCAGCCAGAATGCCGCCGTGGGTCACGCCGGGCAGGCTCTGCAGGTCCTCGCGGACCTGAAAACGTCCGCTGATCCGCCCGTCGGCCAGTTCAAACCGCGCCCGCAGGCCGGAGGGGCTGTCCTCCCCGCATACGAAGCATCGCCTGTGCATGTGCGTCAACGACTGAGTCGTCATGATGATCCCCCTGAATGCTCACGAGCGATTGGCCGGTTCGCGGTGCGACCACCCCCCTGGTTGCCTCGACCGGAAGGCCCCCCTCCCTCGCCGTTCGGCAACATGACAACCACTCCTTTCCAGAAGCCCGGGGCAAAAAAGACTTTCTTTATTGAATGATATTCGTTATCTCGGCCTTAGGCGTGCTGCGGGGCCACTTTGGCAGGAAAAAAAGGGCCGGTCGGACCGAACGGTGCATCCGGGTTCAGTCGCCGCTTTTGGGCTAGAACGGCTCGACCGGCCCTAAACTGACTGATAGTGCTAAGGTTACAGAAGCCATAGGAGCTGCTGTATCGCGATTGCGGGGTCGTACAAGGGGGTAATTAGCTAATACTTAACACTATTTACGCATGGTTCGCGCAAGGATTCAACCTTTTTTGGAGAATTTCGTGCTGCAAGGGGTCGTCCGGTGCGAATGGGGAGGTCAGCCGCCACTGAGGCTGAGTGTTTTCAACTCTTATTTGGGGCGGCTCTGACCCGGTAGAGCCGTGGGGCGACGTGGAAGGCCCTGACAAAGAGCCGGGTCATGTATGCGGGGTCGGCGTAACCGCACGCCTGGGCGATCTCGGAGATGTTGAGGGTGCTGTGGAGAAGCAGGTCTTTGACCCGTTCGAGCCGCCGGGCGTTCAGGAAGTCGGTGATGCGGTCGCCGGTTTGCCGGCGAAAGAGGCTCGATAGGTAGTTGGGCGAGCATTCGACGTGGCGGGCGAGGGTCTTGACGCACAGACCCGTATCGTTGAGATGGTTGCGAATGTACTGTTTGCAGAACGCGATCTTGGGGTGTTCGATCGGGGGATTTCTCCCAGCGGCCTCGATGGCCTCGAGCAGGGCGGAAAAGGCGAGCAATGCCGCGCCCCGCGTTTGAATGGGGCCAAAGGGCCTGGGACGCGAACCGCACGCGACCGCCTCGGTCAGCAGCCCGAGCAGGCGATGCATGTCGTGCAGTTGGCAATAGACCAGGTGAGTGGAATGAAAGCGGTCGGCTTCGCTGAAGACGCCCTGATGCCACGACATGCCGTCGTAGCCGAGCATGCCGACCAGGTAGTGAAATCGGGCCTTGCCGTGACTGAAATACTCAGTGTGCGGGGTGTACGGCGGGACGATGCAGGTCTGGCCCGCGCGAAGGCGGAACCGCTGCCAGGGCAGGACGAAATCGGTGGACCCGCTCATTTGAACAAAAATCTCGGGCAGGGTGTGGAAGTGGCCGGCGGGAGCGGGAGGGTTCTCCGGAACGGCGGGGACGATCAGCGCGTGGCCCGGATTCCGGGCAAGCCGCCGGACCAGGGCCCGCACCTGGCGGCTGACCAGGGCCAGGGTGTCCGTCGTCTCCATATTGTAGAAAAATCCTGATATTCGTAGTTATTTACTGTGCCGGGACGGCCGGTTACCTGGTACTGTAGCTTAAAACGCCAGTTGAGGCCTGTCTACAGGCTACCGCGTATTGTGAGAAATGTCCAGGTTATGGAGCAGACGATGAATGCGAAGATCCGGGTGACGGTGTGGAATGAGTTTCGGCACGAAAAGAGCCAGGACGTCGTGCGGTCGATCTACCCGAAGGGGATGCACGTGACGATCGGCGAGGCCCTCAAAGCCGGCGCGGATGTCTCGGTGCGCTACGCGACGCTCGACGAGCCGGAGCACGGGCTGACCCAGGACGTCGTCGACGCCACCGACGTGCTGATCTGGTGGGGCCACTGCGCCCACGATGAGGTGGACGACCGGATCGTCAAGCGGGTCCAGAAACGGGTGCTGGAGGGCATGGGGCTGATCGTCCTGCATTCCGGGCACTTCTCCAAGATATTCAAGGCCATGCTGGGAACCAACTGCAGCCTCAAGTGGCGCGAAGCGGGAGAGAAGGAACGCCTCTGGAACATCGAGCCGGGGCATCCGATCACCGAAGGGATCGGCGAGTACATCGAGCTGCCCAACACCGAGATGTACGGCGAGCGGTTCGACATTCCCACGCCGGACAAGCTGATCTTCGTCTCGTGGTTCGCCGGCGGCGAGGTTTTCCGCAGCGGCTGCTGCTGGGAACGCGGCCACGGGCGGATTTTCTACTTCCGGCCAGGGCACGAGTCGTACCCGATCTTCCACAACGCCGAGGTGCAGCGGGTGATCGCCAATGCGGTTCGCTGGGCCCGGCCCCGCATCTTCGCGGAGCACTCGGCGCCGTGCACCAAACCGCTCGAGCCGCTCGGTTAAGGAACGTCGCGCTCAGCGGATGGATGTCGGACCATAGGAAGAAGGAGAAGCGGCATGAAGAAGTTGCGCGCGGGCGTGATCGGACTGGGAATGGGCATGGCCCATGTGGCCGGGTATCGGGGCCACCCGGACGTGGAGGTGATCTCGATCGCCGATACCGATAAGGACCGGCTTTCGACCCGGGGCCGGGAACTGCAGATCGCCTCGCAGTACACCGACCCGCTCGAGATGCTCCGCAAGGAGAAGCTGGACGTGGTCAGCGTGGCCACGCCGAACAAGTTCCACCTGCCGCTGACCATCGCCGCCCTCAAGGCCGGCTGCCACGTCCTGTGCGAAAAGCCGATGGCGATGAACGCTGCGGAAGGCCGCCGAATGGTCGCCATGGCCGACAGGGTCAACCGCCGCCTGATGATCAACTTCAGCTACCGCTTCAACGACCAGTCCTACGCCATGAAGAAGGCGGTAGAAAGCGGCATGCTGGGCGAGGTCTACTACGCCCGGACGGTCTGGAACCGCCGGCGCGGCCTGCCGGGGTTCGGCCGATGGTTCGGTCAGAAGGCCCTCTCGGGCGGCGGGCCGCTGATCGACCTGGGCGTTCACCGGCTGGACCTGGCCCTCTGGCTGATGAACTACCCCAAGCCGCTGTGGGTCATGGGCGGGACGTACAACCCGATCGCCACGCGCCTGGCCAGAGAGCAGAACAAGGAGTACGACGTCGAGGATTTCGCCGCTGCGATGGTGCGGTTCGACAACGGGGCCACGCTGGCCCTCGAGGCGTCCTGGGCGGCCAACATCAAAGCCCCGGAAGAGATGGAGACCCGCCTGCTGGGCACCAAGGCCGGCCTGGTCCAGAAGAACGTCAACGAGGGCTATCAGTGGGAGGCCGAGATATACCTCGAACAGGACGGCTGCCAGTTCGACATGAAACTCCACCCGCCGGTGCCCCAGGCCAAAGGGGCAATGGTGCACTTCGCCGACTCCATTCTCGCCAATACGCCGCACATCGCCACCGGCGAGGAAGGCCTGATGGTGATGCAGATTCTCGACGCGATCTACGCTAGCGCCGACCGCAGGGCGCCCGTTCGGATTCTCCAGACGCGGGTCACCAACGGCAAACGAGGGCCCAAGCAGTAGAGAATCCCGGTCCGCGTGCCTCGTTCCCCGATGGCGTTCGTCCGCGGAACCGCTGTGCCATGTCCCGCCGATTTGATGAAGAAAACGTTTGGGCAGAGGCCGGTGGTCATGGTATAATTCCACGTTTTAATTGGAACGCACGCGGTTTTTGATAGCGCAAAATAAAGGAGAAGCGAACGTGGCACGGTTCATGAACTGCAACGGTACCAAGCACCTGTTCACCAGCGAGTCCGTCACGATGGGGCATCCCGACAAACTCGCTGACCAGATCTCCGACGCCGTGCTCGACGCCCTCTTGACGCAGGACAAGTACTCGCGGGTGGCCTGCGAGGTCATGTGCAAGAACTCGCTGATCATCGTGGCCGGCGAGATCACGACCAAGGCCCAGGTCTACATTCCCGACGTAGTCCGCCAGACGGTCCGCGAGATCGGCTACACCGACCCGGAGACCGGGCTCGATGCCGACAGCTGCACGGTGAACGTCTGTATTGACAAGCAGTCGCCCGACATCTCGCGCGGCGTGACGAGCAAGGACGTCAAGCGGCAGGGCGCCGGCGACCAGGGCCTGATGTTCGGCTTCGCCTGCAACGAGACGCCCACCCTCATGCCCCTGCCGATCTACCTCTCGCACCGGATCGTCGAGAAGATGGCCGAGGTTCGCCAGAAGGGCAAGCTGCCGTGGCTCCGTCCGGACGGCAAGAGCCAGGTCACCGTCGAGTACTGCAACAACAAGCCGGTGCGGATCGACACCGTGGTCTGCTCGACCCAGTACTCCGACGACCAGGAATACGTCAAGAAGGGCTGGATCGACAAGGCCGGCTGCATGACCGAAAAGGGCAAGAAGCTCCTGATCGACACCGTCATCAAGCCGGTCCTGCCCGCCAAATACGTCAAGGGCGATGTGAAGTACTTCATCAACCCGACCGGCCGGTTCGTGGTCGGCGGACCGCACGGCGACTGCGGCCTGACCGGGCGCAAGATCATCGTCGACACCTACGGCGGCCGAGGCTGCCACGGCGGCGGCGCCTTCAGCGGCAAGGACCCCTCCAAGGTCGACCGCTCCGCCAGCTACATGGCCCGCCACATCGCCAAGAACATCGTGGCCGCCGGACTCGCCGATATCTGCGAGGTCCAGATCGCCTACGCGATCGGCGTGCCCGACCCGGTCAGCGTCCTGGTCGATACCCAGGGCACCGCCAAGATCGACGAGAAGAAGCTCGCGGACCTCGTTCGCAAGACCTTCCCGCTGCGCCCGGGCGAGATCATTCAGTACCTCAAGCTCCTGCGGCCGATCTACAAGGAAACCGCCCGCCACGGCCACTTCGGACGCGAACTGCCCGATTTCACCTGGGAAAAAACCAATAAGGCCCGCGAGCTGAAGCGCGAGGCCGGAATCTAGTCGATCCACCGCATTTTGCGGCAGTGGCTTAACGGCGGCCTGGAGAGCACCACCCTCCAGGCCGCTGCTTTTTTGATCGGACCTGGTCCGGCGTCAGCGTGACATCCAGCGGATCATCTCGCCCAGCCGCGGAGCCTCCTGGGCGATCGTCGCCCGGTCGCTGGGCCGCCCGTCGGTCAGATTCATCCCGCCGTACTCCAGCGTCGCCACCCGCGGACGCCGCCATTCGCCGCGGCGAATCCGGTCAAACACCCACTCGATGAGCCGCCAGTCCTCGTCCCGCAGAGCGTAGTGATCCATCCACAACCCATCCTCACCAAGCTGGGTGCCGGATATGTGAATCTCGTGGATCAGTTCGCCCGGCAGGGCGGCCAGGTAGTCCCGTTCGTCCACGCCGAAGTACTTGGCCGCCATGGCGGCGTGCGTGATGTCCAGCAGCAGCTTGCCCGACGTCGTGCGAACCACCTCGTCGATCAACGCCGGCTCCAGTGCCGGACGCGGCACCGCGTACGGCTGATGAGGCGTGTAGGGCAGGTTCTCCAGCACGATCGGCAGGTCGGCGAACCGCGCCATCAGGTGCCTTATGTCACGAACGATCGCCTCGCGGACTCGCCGCTGGTCGTCCTCGCTGCGGGTGTCGATGTCCATGCCGGGAAAGTCGCGGACATTCGGGGAGATGTGCATGTTCAATGCAGCCGTCCGCGTCAGCTCCAGCATCTCCGCAGCCCGCTGCACCTGCGGCTCGTCAAGCGGCCCGCACCCGGCGCGGATGCGGAAATGCACGTAGCACGGCCCAGCCCGAAGGGCCGCCTCGATAATCTCCGGCTTGTCGGGACACTTGAACAGGTCCACGCCAATGATACCCTCGCGATGCAGCGCTTCGGCCTCGGGTGAATAGTTGATGGCGAATTGGGTCAAGGGTCGGTCCTCTATGGGTGTGGTTGGTCCAAAGAAAGCATTGTAGCGAGCCGTCGATCGTTCAGCCACCGCCGGATAAAGCGATTCACACCCGACGGCCAAGGGGTATAATTGGCATACAGTCCGAAGACTTTGGCCGAGTCCCCAGCGGGCGGCCGGTCCGATCAAAGGAAGCCGGGAATGAGCTTGAGCGTGTGCGTGCTGGCCAGCGGCAGCACGGGAAATGCGACACTGGTCAGCGACGGGCAGACCCATCTGCTGGTTGACTGTGGGTTGGTAGCCAGGGAGATCGAAACGCGGATGCTGCGGGCGGGCTTCGATCCCCGCGGTCTCGCCGGCGTGCTGATCACCCACGCCCACACCGACCATTTCCGTTCCGCCGGCACGCTGGCCTACCGCTACGGCGCACCCATCTACGTCGATCCGGCCGCCGACCGGGCCATCCGCGAGCGCCCGAGCAACGGAAGCTATCACCGCGTGCGAAAGTCGCTGCCGATCCCCGAATCGATCGGCGGCATTCGCGTTGAGACCTTCGCCACCAGCCACCACGTCTGGGGCGGGACGCCCGTGGGCTTTGTGCTCTCTGCCGGCGGCGCGCGCGTCGGCGTGATGACCGACACCGGAACCGTCTCAAGCGAGGCCCTCAAGCTCCTGGCCGGCTGTCAGGCCCTCGTGCTTGAGGCCAACTACGACAAGGACACCGTCTCCGCCAAACTCGGCGACCGGCGCTACGCGATGGACTGGCGCTACCTCGAGTGGGTCGCCTCGGACCACGGCCACCTCTCCAACGACCAATGCGCCCGGTTCCTCGCCCGAATCGCCGGAACCGAAACCATGCACGTGTTCCTGGCCCACATCTCCGAAAACCACGCCGATCAGCGCAAGGACAACAACAGCTTCGAAAAGGCCGAGCAGACCGTCCGCGAGTTCTTCAGCCGCGAGGGGCTGTCGCTGCCGCCGCTTCACCGCACCTACCGCCGCGGCGCGACCGAAGGCCAGGCCTCGATCCTGGTGCGGATCGACTGACCGCACGGCTTAGAAGTCATCCAGCGTCGCTAATCCCGCCTTTTCCAGATGCCCGGTATCGCCCCAGAGCTCCAGCGTCCAGCGGCCGTCGCGAACGCCGAACCGGTTGACCGCGCCATTGTAGAGTGAGAATCGCCGCGGCCCGCCGGCCGGCAGGCCCAGCGCATGGCGAAACAGACTCTGGATGGTCCCGCCGTGGGCGATGACGGCGACGGTCCGGCCGCGATGTCGGGCGGCGATTTCAGCCGCGCAGGCCGCCGTCCGCTCGTCGCGCTGACGGCTGCTCTCGCCGTCGGGCAGCACGTAGTCCGGATCGCCCGAACGGAACCGCTCGTACTCCTCCGGGAATCGCTGGCGGAACTCCGCCATGGTGAGGGTCTGCATGATCCCAAGATGCCGCTCGCGCAGGCGAGCGTCGAGAATCGGCTCGAGCGTCAGGACCTCGCCGACGATCCTCGCGGTCTGCACCGCCCGGCCCAGGTCGCTGGCGTGGATGGCCTCGATGCCTCTGTTCCGCAGCGCCTCGGCCACCGCCCGCGCCTGGCGAACGCCCAGCGGCGTCAGCGGGCTGTCCAGATGGCCCTGCTGCTTGCCCGCCAGGTTCCATTCGGTCTCGCCGTGGCGGACGGCAAAGACGGTGGTCTTCTCGGTGGCATTCATCATGTTGCTCCGCGGAGATCGTTCAACCGGCGATCAGCGACCGCAGCAGCGGCGCCAGCGCGTCGGCGTAGCGGACGTAGCCCAGGTCGCTGGGATGCGAACTGTCGATCGTGCCCTCATTGTCGCTTCCCAACAGCGGATCGCCCCCCACGTAGTGCAGATTCGCAACGCCCGAGGCAGCCAGCTTCTCGTACGCGTCGCGCAACGCCGCCCGGCTCGTGCGGTGGCGCTCGCGCCCGATCTGGGCCAGCCACGCGTTCCCGCACGTCCGGTCCTCGACCAGCACGATCGGCGTGTCCGGCCGCGATGCCCGCAACGTCCGCACGAACGGCTCAGCCCGCTCGCGAACGGTCGGCTCGGTCATGTTGGGCAGGCAGTCCACCAGGTACACCGCCGCCTCCAACTCGACCATCAACTCGGCGATCGGCGCATCCATCGTGCCCGCGCCGGCAAATCCGAGGTTGATCACCGGCCGCTCCAGCCGACGTCCCAGGATCGCCGCGTGACACATGCCCGGCCGCGACGCCCCTTCGCCGTGCACGATCGACGTGCCGTAGTAGACGATCGGAAGGCCCGCAAACGGCACAGCCGGTTCTAGCGCCGCCCCTTCCGGCACGCCGACCCAAAGCTTCTCGATGCCGTTTCGCAGCGGCAGGTACAGCAGGTAGTCCCGCATTTGCCCGTCCAGACCGCCGACCAGCACCGCCTCGTTGTCGCGGCCATTGGGACCGCCGTGGCCCGCCCATCGCCAACACCCGGCGGCGTCGCGGGCGTAAAGGTCCAACCCGCTGGCCCCGATCGGGCCCATCATCGGCCGGATGAGCTGCTCGAGCAGAAGCTCCCACCTCGCTGCGATCTTCACCGCATTAGTCCGAAACCCCACGCACAACCCAGCCGACTGGCGGCTCAGGTCCCAGACCGCCTCACGCACCACGCCTTCCGCCCGGCCGGACAACCGGTCAAAAAAACGCTTCGTGTCGCTCCAGCCTTTGCCGCCGACAAAGAGCTCGCGGGCGTCGATCCACTCCTGAGCGGGATTTGCGGTGCCGTTGTTCATCGTAGTGGCAGGTCAATATAGTGTCGCAAGCCGGGCGAATCAAGCCATCAAGCCTATCGACGTTCGCAGCCGAGACCCCGCCGCGGCCTCACTTGGCGCGATTGCGCCTCAAATACTCACGCATCACCTTGGCCCGCTCGGTCAACTCCTTCGGTTTCGGCACTTCGACCTTGGCCGGCGTGCCGTACGGGGCGTAGAACAGGCCTTCGTTGGGGTCGGCCACTCCGGTGCGCACGTAGTTGCCGTCCTTGTCGTACAGATCGACTTCGTCCGGCGCCTCCAGATTCCACACGTCGGCCTCGCGCCACGAATGATAGTTCCAGTCCCAGCCCAGTTCTTCAAACATCTCAATGAGCTCGCGAAGATACGCAGCGCCGTTGGGCGCCCAACGGGCCACGCTGAATTCGCCCACGTAGATCTGAACGCCGTGCTTCTGCTGAAACTCAATGGCGTCCTTGATCTCCTCGCGAAGACGAGTCTTGTCCCACATTCCACCGCCGTGCTCGTTGAACGGCCCGGGGAAGGAGCGAGGTATATTGTTGCTCACTCCCTGGTGCGTATACTCGACGGGTTGATAGGGATGGACCGAATAGATCACGGGCATCACGGGATCGTTGACCGGCGTAAACCCCGCAAAACCCCACGTCAGCATTCCCGGCCCCGGTTCGATGACGACCGGGTGCTTCCTGTCGATTTGTCGGATCGCCTCGGTCGTCTTCTGCGCCCATTCGGGCCACGTGGGCGGATAGCTCGGGTGGCTGTGGACCCGCGTCCAATCGAGCGGCTCGTTGAGCAGGTCGAACCAGATCACCTGATCGCGGTCCTTGCAGAGTTCCGCGAGCTGCTGCCAGCATTCGATCAGCGTCTCCAGGTTGCTCTGGTCAAACCAGTATTCATGGGACGCCTGCGCCCCGTCATCGGAATACTTCTGGGGATGGTCGTTGGGGATCTGGTGCAGATCGAGCACGACGGCCAGGCCGAGCGCCTTGGCCCGATCCAGGCCTGCCGGCAGATCGGCGAGAATCTTCTCCCACGTCGCCTGATAGGACGGCATCTTCCACTGGTCCTTCCACCACACCGGGCACATCATGTACCGCACCTGGTTCGCGTTCCAATCATTGACCGCGCTCTCGAGAACCGCCTGATCCATGGTGGCGACGGTAAAACCGCGGTAGACGGTCTTTCCGCGATCCCCAGCCGCCGGACGCGTTGTCTGACCGAAAACCGCAAAGGTCCCGCCGAAAAACGTGAACATAGCCATAGCGGCGAACAGGGAGGGAATTCGTCTGGTCTTCATGCCGTCATACTCCTTCAGGAAAGCAGCATCGGGTTAGGGTGCGGTTGCGTCTCCGGACAGCCAGCCGCTACTTCGTCGCGGGTGCGGATGTCGGCTGTTGTTGGTTCAACGCCAGGTACTTCTTGACCACCTGGCCGCGCTCGGTCGGCTCCTTCGGTCTCGGCACATCGACCTTGGCCGGCGTGCCGTAGCGGCCGTAAAACAGCCCCTCGTTCGGATCGCCCAATCCGGTCCGCACGTAGTTGCCCTCGGCGTCGTACAGATCGACCTCGTCGGGCTCCTCCAGGCTCCAGATCCCCGCCTCGCGAAACGCGTGGTAGTTCCAGTCCCAGCCGTACTTCTCGAACAGGTCCAGGCAGTCGCCCAGATACCGGGCCGAGTGCGGCGCCCAGCGCGGCGAACTGAACTCGCCCACGTTGATCCGCACGCCGTGCTTCTTCTGGAACGCGATGACCGGCGCGTACTCGACCTCCAGACGCTCGCGATCCCACCAGCCGCCGCCGTGGTCGTTGAACTCGCCCGGCCAGTCGTACACTTTGACGTCGTTGACGCCCTGATGTGTGTAGATCACCGGCTGATACACGTGCGCCGAGTAGATCACCGGGCAGTGCGAATCCTTGATCGGCGGAAAGTCCGTAAATCCCCAGCACAGCATGCCCGGACCCGGCTCGATCACCACCGGATGGCGCGTGTCGATCTTCCGAATCGCATCCGTCGTCTGCTGGACCCACTCGGGCCAGTGCGGCGGATAACTCGGCTGCTGGTGCACGACGGACCACTCCAGCGGCTCGTTCAAGAGGTCAAACCAGATCGACTGCTCTCGGTCCTTGCAGATCTCGGCCATCTGACGCCAGCACTCGAGCATCACCCGAAGGTTGCCTTCGTCATTCCACCACTGGACCGAATCCCAGTGGGGGTTCTTTTCCGGATCGGGATTCGGCGGGACAGGAGCCGGGTTGTCGTTGGGAATCGTGTGCAGGTCGAGGACCACCGCAACGCCCAACTCCGCCGCCCGGTCAAGGTCCGCGGGCAGCCGTTCGAGCAAAGCCTGCCACGCCGCCCCTGTGCTCGGAAATCGATTGCGGTAAATCCAGCTCGGGCACAGCATGTACCGCACCTGGTTGGCGTGCCAGTCATTGATCGCGTCCTCCAGCAGCTTCCGATCCATCGTGCAGACGGTAAAACCGCGGTAGCGGGTGCCCTCGTCGTTCCAGACCGGCTCGACCGCGGGCACAGCCGACTCGCACGCGCCCGCGTTGTCGACAAACAGCGTTCCCGGATCGTGCACGCCCTCGCCGCTCATCGCCTCCCAGAACAGCGTCTTGACCGCCAGCCCGGGCTCGGTCCGCACGTCGAAAACCTCCTCGATGCCGAAACGCCCTTGCGCCCGGCCGGTCTTCGGATCGTACCGCACCACCGCCATCCGCCAGTAACCGTCAAAACCGGTCGCCGAGTCGAACCCGCCCGACTTCGACCCCGCCTTCCACGTCAGCCGCTTGCCGCTGGAATTGACCTCGAACACGATGTCGCTGTTCTGATCGCCCGACCGCAGCGCGAACGTCCGCACGCCGCCCGCACCGCCCTCGCCGCCGACCCAACGCAGATCGCAGTGTACCTGCCACGCCCGGTCCGTCGGCGTCGCACCCTCATCGGTGTACCAGATGTTGGCCGAACGCGGATACCAGCCGACCGTGGCTTCCGCCCGCCGGAAAACATCCGGCCCCACCACGGCCGTCTTCTCCGACGGGCCCGACTCATGGTGACTCCACGTGCCCTTGCCCTCAAACTTCTGAAAAACATAACTGTCGCACCCGGCGAAATGCGGGGCCTCGAAATCCCCACCCGGCACCCGGTGCAGCACGTCAGCACAGGCATAACCGGCGCAGAGGCCCAACAGACCAAACAACAGACAGAACTGTCTCATCATATGTTCCTTGAAGTTGATGGATGCTCGTTGCAGGCGCGCATTCCAGGGCGCCATCGCAGAACCTCTGCGATCCGGGCGGACTGTTACCACAGCCAGCCGGAGTGATCGCCGGAAGTGTTGTACCAGTGCGTGTCCTTGTGCGGAACGTTGGACTCCCACGTCACATGCCAGTCCATCCATAGATAATTCGCGCCGCGCGAGTGCCGTTCGTGTACACCCGGTGGATAGTTGTCCGGATCTGCGGCGGAGTATTTCGGCTGAATGTACACTTCCCAATAGACCGCTGAACTGCCCTCAGCCACCGCGACCTTCATGTTGGGTTCGTTCACCTCGCGGTACGGGAAAAATCCCCCTGGAGGGGACCAGGCCCACTGGAAATACATGAAATTCGCCCGGTAGCTGACGTGCTCACTGTTCTGTGTCTGGTCGCTCAGACACGACAAAATGTCTTTTCCGGACTCGCGGACGTAGTGCGTGTACTTGTCAAGGTACCGATACCATGACATCGCTGTCGCTCCTACGTACCCCGGCGGAAGCTTCTCGTACCATTCATCGAGGTAGCAGATGAACCCGACGCCCAACTGCCTGAGGTTCGACTGGCACGCCACCTGTCGCGCCTGTTCCCGCGCCTGCCCTAACGCCGGCAGCAGCATTGCCACCAGCACCGCGATGATCGCCACCACCACCAGCAGCTCGATCAGCGTGAATCCGCGTTGTCTATCGCCTCGTACCATGTTCTGTGTCTCCTCGGTCCCTGTTCCGTATGACTTCACCGTTGCCCTCGCTTTCGTTTCTCCGGTCAATACCATAGCCACGTGTTCTGGACGAACCACCGGAAGGCGAAGACGTAATTCCATCGCGATTGCTCCGGGCTGGCCGGGTCATCGAGATTCGGCACCCAACCGGTGTTGCCGCCCGCAAACAGAAACACGTCGCCGTTGCTGTGATAGTGCCGGAAATGCAGATTGCCGTAGTTGTGGGCTTCGGCGATGTGGGCGGGATAGCAGCCGAGATAGCTGGCGGCGTCGACCACCAGCGGCGTCCGTGTGGGCTCGGCCAGTTCGTCGATCCGGTAAGAGGTCGTTCGCCACGGCGCGGTGTAAAAACCGCTGAGGAACCGGTTGATGCCGTAGTACGACTGGTGATACGTCCCATTGGCCGACGGCTTCCGCGTATCCGACGGGCAAAGCCAGACGCTCGGCGCCCGGAGCTGATAGTACGCGGCGGGGTTGTCCGAGGCCACCAGGTACTTTTCGTACAGCTTGTACTGCCACGACGTCGTGTCGTGCTGGTTGCCCGTCAGAGGCAGAAAGCCCGCATTGTCGTCGGCGTACATGCCGAACGCGATGCCCATCTGCTTCAGGTTGCTCGTGCACATCACCGTCTTGGCCTGATCGCGAGCGCTCTGAAGCGCCGGCAGCAGAATCGACACCAGCACCGCGATGATCGCCACCACTACCAGCAACTCGATCAGCGTAAATGCTCTGGATCTTCTCATGGTCACTCCACCTCCGGTTCGCCGGCCGGTGTGGCGGGCGAAGCAAGCTCCAGCTCCACTCGCACCAGGCGGCAGGGTTTGGCCTGATAGGCGTTGAGGGTTTCCACGTCGAGCGCCCGCTGCGCCTTGCGGAAAGGATACGGCTTCCCGTCGGTAACCGTCGGCCAGATGTTGGCGGCCCAGGAATCGGCCTCGATCGCGTGCTCGACCGCCTTGACCACCCGCCGGCCGTCGATGGCGGTCGGCACAGCGACGGTGAAGGTGCGGTCCGGCGACCGGTTGACCAGCACGAGGTTGACCGCCCGGTCGGTCGCGGTGGCGTACGCCGTAACGTAGGGCACCACCA
>Ga0123328_1002334_pt1 | contig 17181 bp, 11 predicted proteins | sample BioC12SIPDNA_2_FD_89702 | JGI IMG/M metagenome (GOLD analysis project Ga0123328, IMG submission 89702) | Anaerobic biogas reactor microbial communites from Washington, USA - Biogas_R1_A C12 SIP DNA | ecosystem: Engineered > Bioreactor > Anaerobic > Unclassified | place: Washington, USA...
CAGGCGGGAATCCCGCAACGCCGGGCGCGCGCCAGACCCCCGGCGTCGGGCCGGCTGCTGACGACCTTGACCACCTGCGCCCGGAGCCGGCCGGTCTCGGACAGGTCGATGAAGTTCTGCAGGCTCCGCCCGCCGCCGCTGATCAGCACCCCAAGCCTCAACCGGTCGGCCATCGAATCGCTCTCCTTCGGCACCGCGTTCGCAGGACTGCCGGCCGCGATTATAGCAGCCTGAGGCGGTGCGTCCAGCGCCGGCCCGGCCGGCGCGTTTCCGCTTTGAATCCGGCCCGCGATGGTGTACATTGGAGCGCTCGGGGTGGCCCGCCGAGTGCCCGCGCCGGCCCCCTCCGGACCGTCATTGCCCTCCCACTGAGCCCGGCCGACCGCGCCGGGCCGAGGAGCCCCACATGCACCCGATCACAGACGCAGCCGCCACGTTCGGCGGTCGCTTCAACCTGATACTCGACCCGCACGACCACTGCGTCTACCAGAATGCCTTCGGCGACTGGCGCGAACGGCCCCTGGACCTGACGGTGGGCGTGAAGACCCCCGAGGGCGAGGTCTGGGCGCTGCCGTTCACGTCGCGGGCGCCCCACTTCCCGTTCGTCGAGCAGTTCGACACCCTGACGACCATCGAGTACCGGGCGGTGCACCCCGGCCTCTGGATCGAGCTGCGCATGCGCATCCGGGCGCCCTTCTACCCGCGCGAGGTGCGCATCTCGACGGCGCCCGTATACTATGTCGACGTGGAGGTGCGGCCCCTGAAGCGATTCCGCCGCATGCGCGCGGACTCGCCGCTGCCGGCCGGCGAACTGGTCTTCGAACTCCGCGGCGAAGGGCTGGAGACCGTGCGCGCCGAGGATGGGTTCGGCTACTCGTTCGCGAGCGTCCCGCCCGGATGCTGCTCGGACACGCCGCTGGACGCCCGGACCGAGTGCCGCGTGCAGGGCCTCGACGCCGAGCCGTTCGCTGCGGCCGGGCTGCGCCGCCGCTTCGACCTGACGGCCGAGCCGTCCGGCCGCCTGGCCCTGACGTGGTCGGCCTGGGCGCCGGAGCCCGTCCTGGAGGTGGCCGGCGAGAAGACGCCGTTCAAGTACCGGAGCGTCTTCGGCTCGCATGCGGACCTGCTGAAGTGGGCGTGCGTCGAGCGGGAGGAGGTCGAGACGAAGTGCGACTTCCTCGACCGCCTGTTCACCGACTGGAGTCTGGGCGGCAGCATGTCGGACATGGCGGCCCTGGCGTTCCATTCGTTCCTGGCCGACACCTGGTGGACGACCCGCAAGGACGGCCGGGACTGGTTCAGCGTGTGCGAGGGCCCCGGCTGCCGCCAGAGCGCGGTGGACGTCGAGTACAACAACGCGCTCCTCTACTTCGCCCTCTGGCCCGATCTGCTGAAGATGCTGCTGGACCAGTGGGCGGAACTCGAGAAGGACGGATCCGCCCTGCTGGGTGCGGTCGGGAAGGGCAGCGCGTTCCTCAGCCGCGACCTGGGGGCCTGCCACGTGGTCGGGCGCCCGACGCAGAGCCGCCCCATGGGCGTGGAGGCCAACGCCGACTACCTGCTGCTGCTGACCGCCTGGGCGGGCTTCACCGGCAACCTGGAGGAGGCGGCCGGCAAGGTGGCCCTGGGGCGTCGGCTGGCGGAGTTCATCTTTCGAAGCGACTCCTCCGGCAACGGCGTGCCCGACCGGGCCGTGGCCAACGCGATCGACGACGCCGGCCCGGCGCTGCAGTACGGGCCGGAGCAGGTCTACCTGGCGTTCAAGTCCCACGCCGCCCTCTGGGCCTTCGCGGAGCTGGAGCAGAAGTGCGGCCTGAAGGGCTCGCAGGCCGAACGCTGGCGCGCCTTCACCTCCAAGGGCATCAAGACCATCGAGGACGAGGGCTGGGTCGGCGACCACTACGCCGTGACCCTGGCGCGCACGACCGAGGGCATGGCCGACCCCCGCACCGACGAGCCGCTGCCGGCCGGCGAACTGACCGGGTGGAACGCATACTCCGTCTACACCACCAACGGCCTGCTCTACCTGTTCCTGAGCGCGCTCAAGATGCCGCGCTGGAAGATGAACCGCCTGCGCCGTGACGTCGAGAACGCCCACGTTGCCACCGCGACGCCCTACGGCGACCGCCACACGAGCGGCCCCGACGACATCGTGTGGTTCTCGCAGAACATGTGGCGGGACTTCGTGGCCGCCTACCTCGGCATCGACATGCTCCACAACGTCGAGCGCTACCGGGACTACCAGGTCACGGCGGGCGATAGCTGCAGCGCCAGCCCCTACTGCGACACGACGGAGGGGAACGACGGCCGGTTCTCGTCGCGCGGGGCCGCCGTCTTCGGGGCGCCCCTGAGCGCTGCCGGCCTGGGACTGAACCGGCTGGAGAAGGACCTGGTGCTGCGGCCCGTGCGTTCGACCCTGACGGTGCCCCTGCTGCCCCTGGCGGACTGGGCGGCGATGCGCGTGCCCGTGCTGAACGTGACGAACCGCGACGGCGTGGCCGTGGCCCGCATCTCCGAGAACGATCTCCTCAAGGGGCTCACCCTGCGCCTGGAAGGCGCCGAACTCGAGCCCGAGTAGCACCCCCCGCCGCCGGGCGAGGCCGCCCGGGGCTGCCCGTTCGTCGTGCCTCGGTGGGCGCAACCGTTTGGCATGCCGGCCGGCCCCGGTTATGATACACGCCCCATCGCGATGCGGAGGATGTGCGAGTGGCCAACCGGAGCCGGTTCGACGTCGTCGGGGTCGGGTGCTGTGCCTTCGATATCGTCACGGAGGTGGACGCGGTCCCGGGACCGGATGACAAGGTGCCCGTGCGCGCGCTCCGCACGCAGGGCGGCGGGCTGGTGGCCACCGGCCTCGTGGCGGCCGCGCGCCTGGGCGGGCGCTGCGCCTACCTGGGTGCGCTCGGGGACGACCAGTTCTCCCAGTTCTGCGTCGACGACTTCGACCGCGAAGGCGTGGAGACGCGGTTCATCCGCCGCGTGCCGGGCGCGTCCGTCATCACGTCCCTGATCGTCGCCTGCCCGGCCGGCGGCACGCGCATGATCCTGGCCGCGTGCGACGAGGCGGCCGTGGCCGTGCCGGAGGACGTGCCCGCCGAGGTGGTCCGGTCCGCGCGCGTGCTGCACGTGGACAACTTCCAGCCCGAGGCCGCCGTCCACGCGGCGCGCACGGCCCGCGAGGCGGGCGTGCCGGTCGTCATGGACCTGGAGGGGCTGGGCCGGGGCGTCGAGGAACTGCTGCCGTTGGGCACGCACGTGATCGTGCCGGCGGAGTTCGCCCGGCGCCGCTACGGCACAGCCGGGCTGGAGGACGGCGCGCGGGCGCTGTGGGAGGAGATTGCGCCGTGCGGGGCGGCCGCGGCCGTCGCCACGGGCGGGGCCGAGGGTTCCTTCGCCGTCTGGAAGGGCGGGGAACTGCGGCAGGCGGCGTATCGTGTGCCGGTCGTCGACACGACGGGCTGCGGCGACGTCTTCCACGGTGCGTTCGCCTACGGCCTTTCGCAGGGGTGGGAACTGGCGCGGATCCTGCCGTTCGCCGCAGCCACGGCGGCGCTCAAGTGCCGGCAGCTCGGCGGGCGGGCCGGCATCCCGCGGGGCGACGAGGTCGGCGCCTTTCTCGCCTCGGCCGGGGCGGCGGAGTAGGCCCATGGCGAAGGCCCGCACCGTCTACGTCTGCAGCGAATGCGGCGGCAGCTTCCACCGCTGGAGCGGCCGCTGCCCGAACTGCGAGCAGTGGGACACCCTGCAGGAGGCCCGTCCGCAGGCGGTGCCCGAGGCCCGGGCGGCCGGGAGCGCCGGCCCGTCCGTGCCCCTCGCGAGCGTGCCCGTGCACGCGCACGTGCGCATCCCGTCCGGCCTGGCCGAACTGGACCGCGTCCTGGGCGGCGGCGTGCTGCCGGGCGCCGCGGTGCTCCTGGGGGGCGACCCGGGCATCGGCAAGTCCACGCTGCTCCTGCAGGCCCTCGGGCGCATGGCCGACGCCGGCGCGCGCTGCCTCTACGTGAGCTGCGAGGAGTCCCTGGCCCAGGTGCGCATGCGCGCCGAGCGGCTGGGCCTGGGCGGATCGGCGCTGGCGGTCTCGTCGGAGACGTCCCTGGAGGCCGTCCTGGCCCTCCTGGCGGCCGAGGGGCCGCAGGCGGTCGTCGTGGACTCCATCCAGCGCGTGCACGCGGCCGACCTGGACTCGCCCCCGGGCAGCCTGCGGCAGGTCAGCGCCTGCGCGGTCGCCCTGACCGAGGTGTGCAAGGCGGCCGGCTGCGCGCTGTTCCTGGTCGGGCACGTCACCAAGCAGGGGCTCATCGCCGGGCCGCGCGCGCTCGAGCACCTGGTGGACACGGTGCTCTACTTCGAAAGCGAGCGCTTCCACGCGTTGCGCATCCTGCGGGCGGCCAAGAACCGGTTCGGCACCGTCAACGAGATCGGCGTCTTCCAGATGGGCGCCCAGGGCCTGGAGGAGGTGGCCAACCCCAGCGAGCTTCTGCTGGCGGAGCGCGACCCGACGGCCACCGGATCGGTCGTGACCGCCGCCATGGAGGGCACCCGCGCGCTGCTGGTGGAGATGCAGGCGCTGGTCGGCCCCGGCGCCTACGGCACCCCCGAGCGGAAAGTGAGCGGGGTCGACTACCGCCGGTTCAGCATGCTGATGTCCGTGCTGGAGCGGCGGGCCGGGCTGGAGCTGGGCCGCTGCGACGCGTTCGTGAACGTGCCGGGCGGCGTGCGCGTGCTCGAGCCGGCCGCCGACCTGCCGCTGGTGCTCGCGCTGGCCTCGAGTTTCAGCGGCAGGGCGTTCCCGGGCGACGCCATGGCCGTGGGCGAGGTCGGCCTGGGGGGCGAGGTGCGCGGCGTGGCCCGCGCGGAGGAGCGGCTGCGCGAGGCGGCCAAGCTCGGGTTCCGACAGGCCGTTGTGCCGCGCGGCAACGCCGAAGACGCCGCCCGCTGCATGCCGCAGGTGCACGCCGTGCGCAACCTGTCCGAAGCCCTCCGGCTGCTCAAAGGGTGAACGCGCCGACCGGACGGCGCCCCGATCAGCTTGACAGGGGGGCGGAGGGCGCGTAGAATCGGGGGCGTTCGATGGGTGGGTAGCTCAGCTGGTAGAGCACAGGACTGAAAATCCTGGTGTCAGCGGTTCGACTCCGCTTCCACCCACCATGCTAAACCACGGCGCAGGCGCGAGTTACGGCCTGCGCCGTCTTCTTTTCGCCCCCTGCCGGCCCGCACGTGAGCGGCCGGAGGCTGCGTTCACAGGGAGGCCGGTTCGAGCCCGACCAGGAGTAGCGGCTCGAGGCCATCCGTTCGTTGGCTGACCTGTTCGACGATCAGCCGTTCCTCCACGGCAGGATGCCGGGAGAAGGAGGTCAGACTCCCGGGGAACCGGTGAACGCCTGCCTGGCAGGACCTCGCGCTCCCGTGCGCCGCTCTCGCCTGCGGGTCAGGCGGGGTGGAGTTGGGCCACGGCCTTGCGGACGGCGTCGAGGGCCTCGTCCAGGCGGTCCGCGTTGGGGCCGCCGGCCTGGGCCAGGTCGTCGCGCCCGCCGCCTCCGCCGCCGAGCACGTCGGCGGCCGCCCGGGCGAGCGTGCGCGCGCTGACGCCGCGCCGGACCATGTCGGCCGAGACGCCGACCACCAGGGCCACCTTGCCGGCGTCCGCAGCGGTGAGCACGCAGACGAGCCCGGCGTTCTCCTTGCGCAGGACGTCGGCGGCGCTGCGCAACTCGCCCGGGGCGCCGTCGAAGGGCGCCAGCACGAGGCGGACGTCGCCGATCGTCTCGGCGGCCTCGAGCAGGCTGCCCCCGGCCGCCTGCCGGGCGGCGCGCCGGCGCTCCTGCTGGATCTCCCGCTGGACGGTGCGCAGCTCGGCGGGCAGCTCGGCCGACCGCCGCAGCAGGTCGTCCTCCTGCGTGTTCAGGTTGCGGCAGACCTCGGCGATGAGTCCCTCCCGTTGGCGAAGCCGGTCCAGGACGCACAGGCCCGTGACGGCCTCGATGCGGCGCACGCCGCCGGCGACGCTGCTCTCCCGCGTGATGCGGCAGAGGCCGATCCGGCCGGTGCTTTCGCAGTGCGTGCCGCCGCAGAGTTCGCGGCTGTAGTCGCCGATGCGGATCACGCGGACGACCTCGCCGTAGGTCTCGCCGAACAGGGCGATGGCGCCGCTCCCGCGGGCCTCGGCCAGGCTCATCTGCGTGCCGACGACGGGGTCGTCGGCCAGGATGTGCCCGTTGACGATGTCCTCGATGCGGCGGAGGCGGTCGGGGCCGAGTTCGGTCGGGTTCGAGAAGTCGAAGCGCAGCCGCTCGGGGGAGACGTGCGAACCCGCCTGCCGGGCGTGTTTGCCGAGCACCTCGCGCAGGGCGTTGTGAAGGAGGTGCGTGGCCGTGTGATTGCGGGCGATGGCCATGCGGTTCGACTCTTCGACGCGGCAGACGACCGCCGTGCCGGGCTCCAGGCGGCCGGAGACGACGCGGCCGACATGGAGGAAGAAGCCCTTCTCGCGCCGCACGGTATCGAACCGGAACTCGCCTTCGCCGCCGGCCTCCGCGACGATCACGCCGCAGTCGCCGACCTGCCCGCCGGCCTCGCCGTAGGCGGGGGTGCGGTCCAGGACCAGCGCGACGGTCTCGCCCGGGCCGACGGAGTCGAGCAGGGCGTCCTCATGGACGATGCCGATGACCGTCCCGGCGGCCTCCAGGGCGGTGTAGCCGACGAACTCGGTGGCCGGGTGGCGGTCCTGCAGATGCGAGAGCGGTCCGGTGACGAAGACGGCGCCGCCGAAGGCGGACCCCTGCTTGGAGAGCTGCTGGTGGGCCTCCATCTCCTTGCGGAAGCCGTCCACGTCGGCCTCCATGCCCTCCTCGGCCAGGAGGGACTCGGTCATTTCGACCGGGAAGCCATAGGTCTGGTACAGGTCGAAGACGTCGCGTCCGGGCAGCGCCGTGACGTTCCGGCGCCGGAGTTCGGACACGTGCTGCGCGAGCAGCCGGGACCCGCGCACGACGGTCTTCTGGAACGCCTTCTCCTCCTCGGCGATCACGTTCTCGATGTGCCCGCGGCTCTCGGCCAGTTCGGGGTAGGGGTCGCGAAACGCCTCGACGACCGGCTGGACCAACTGCGTCAGGAACGGCCCGTCGACGCCGAGCTGCACGCCGTCGCGCACGGCGCGGCGCAGCAGGCGCCGCACCACGTAGCCGCGTTCCTCGTTGCTGGGCAGCACGCCGTCGGCGATGCAGAAGACGACCGCGCGGGCGTGGTCGGCGATTCGGCGCATCTGGGCGATGCGGCGCATCTGGGCGATGCGGCGCATCCCGGCGACGGCGCCGGGACCGGGGTCGGCCGGCCGACGGCAGACCTCGGCGACCTGGCGCATGATCGGCTGGAAGATGTCGATGTCGAAGTTCGTGGGCACGCCCTGCAGGACGCGCGCGATGCGCTCCAGGCCCAGGCCCGTGTCGATGTTCCGCATGGGCAGGGGTTCGAGCGTTCCGTCGGGCTGGCGGTCGTACTGCTGGAAGACGAGGTTGTAGAGTTCGATGAACCGCCCGCAGCCGCAGGAGGGGTCGCAGGAGGGCTTGCCGCAGCCGCCGCCGGAGTCGAAATGCATCTCGCTGCAGGGCCCGCAAGGGCCGTCGGGGCCCTGGGAGCGCGCATTTTCCGGCCAGAAATTGTCGCCTTCGCCGAAGCGGAAGATCCTCTCGGGCGGGATGCCGATCACGTCGCGCCAGACCTGCTCGGCCTCGTCGTCGCCCTCGTAGACGGTGACGACCAAAGACTCCGCGGGCAGGCCCATCTCATCGACCATGAACCGCCAGCCCCACTCGATCGCCTCGCGTTTGAAGTAGTCGCCGAAGGAGAAGTTGCCGAGCATCTCGAAGAACGTGTGATGAGAAGCGGTGCGGCCGACGTTCTCGATGTCGCCGGTGCGGAGGCACTTCTGGCAGGTGGCCGCGCGCTTGAGGGAACGGTCGCCCCGGCCATAGAACTCGTCCTTGAACTGGTTCATGCCGGCGCCGGTGAACAGCAGGGAGGGGTCGTGGGCGGGCACCAGCGAGTCGGGCGGCACGATGCGGTGGTCGCGGGCCCGGAAGTACTCCAGGAACCGTTTGCGTATGTCGTCGGTCTTCATGGCGATGAGGAACCCCGCGAGGGAGGAAGGCTGCATGGCGCGGATCGGCCCCGTGCCGGGGACGCGCGACGGCGTCCAAGCCGCCATGCAGGATATCAGGGGCCTGCGGGGCGGTCAAGCGCGCGCCCGGACTTGACGTGCGAACGCACATTCAGTAGAAAACATGCCTTCGGGGGTCCGGCAGGCCGCTCATCCCGGACGGCCCGCGGACATCCGTGTTGTGCCTCGGAGGCAGTACGAGCGGGCCATTCCCTGTGGGTTCTGCGGCGCGAGCCGGTCGCCGTCCGTCGATTCCAGGGCGATGCGGCGGGTATTCTGGGACGGCGCACTGGCGGAGGACGGGCGATGATGGGCGTGAGGGCTCCCTGGTCGGGGGCAATGCTTCTGCTTGGCCTGGCGGTGCTGACGGCGGCGGGGTGCCTGCGGCCTCGGGGCGAGATCTACTCCGAGCTGCAGTGGTCCCGACGCGTCTCCTACGCACGCTGGCGCGACGAGGCGGACCCCGACGACTGCCTGGTGCGCGTGGACGGGGACCTGAGCGTCGAGGAGGCGGTCCGGCTGGCGCTGGAGCACAACCCGACGCTTCAGAGCACCATGCTGGAGCGGGAGAAGGCGCGCGGGCGCCTGTACACCGCCAGGGCCGACGGCCTGCCCCAGGTGCGTGTCGAGGCCGGCTACACGCGCCTGGGCGAGGGGGCGCTGGTCAACACGGCGACGGGGGCGCGGGGCCCCAGGGACAACTACTCGTACCAGGTGAACGTGACACAGCCGCTCTACAAGGGTGGGGCCATCGCCGCCGGGCTGGACGCCGCCCGCTACTACCAGCTTCTGAGCGACGAGGTCGTCCGGCAGGCCGTTCAGGACGTGGCCTATCAGACGGTCTCGACGTACTACGAGGTCGTCCTGGCCGAGAAGCTGCTGCAGGTGCAGACGGAGGCGCTGGAGTTCGCACAGGCCAACCTGAGGGACGTCACGGCGCGCGAGGAGCGGGGGGTGGCCATCCCGTTCGACCGGCTGCGTGCGCGCGTGGAGGTCGCCAACGTCGAGGCGCAGGTGATCCAGGAGCGCAACCGTCTGAACCGGGCGCGCACGGCCCTGATGCGCCTCATGGGCGTCTCGCAGAAGAGCGAGGTCGCCTATGTCAGCGACCTGACGTACGTGCCCGTGAATGCGGACTTCGAGACGACCGTCCGCACGGCGCTGCTGCACCGGCCCGAACTCTACCGGTCCGAACTGACCATCCTGATGCAGCGGGCGGCGCTGGAGATGGCGATGTCCGCGTACCTGCCGTCGCTGGAGGCCTGGGGCATCTTCAAGAGGGGGCGCCCCGATCCGCACGACTCCTCGCGGAACGACTGGGCCGGGCAGTGGCAGGGCGGGCTGCGCCTGGCGTGGACGCTCTTCGACGGGCTGCGCCGGGAGGGCGAGGTGATCCAGCAGCGGGCCACCGTGCGCCAGAGCCTGATCGACCTTGCCGACGCCGAGCAGCACGTGTTCGAAGAGATCAAGAACGCCCTGTTCGACCTGACCGATGCGGACGCGATGGTCCGGTCCCAGGAGTTCAACCTGGAACTGGCCGCCGAGGCCCTGCGCCTGGTGGCCATCGGCGTCAGGGAGGGGGTGAACACGGAGCTGGAGGTGCTGGACGCCCGGTCGGCGCTGACGACCGCGCAGGGCAACTACTACCAGGCGCTGCACGCGCACCTGCAGGCGCGCCACACGCTGCAGCGGGTCGTCGGGCTGCTGGCGCCGGAGCCGGGCATGACGGCGGTGCCGGACGAGGTGCCGCCGGTGGAGGTCCTCAGGCGCCTGGAACCGCTGCCGGCCTCGGACGAGGACGGCCGCGTCCTGTATGCCGAGCCGGTCTACGCGCTGCCGGTGCGGGAGGACCGGTAGCGGCCGGCGCCTCAGGGCTGGTCGGCGTGCCGGCCCCAGGGCTGCAGGTCCTCGACGGGCACCTCGACCTGTGCGTCGCCGACGCGCACCCGGGCGCTGCCGGAGCGGGTGTGGACGCGCTCGACGGTACCCCACCGATGGAGGCGAATGACGTAGACGTCGTCGCCCGCCTGCAGGGGCCGTTCGATGCGATGGCCCCGGAGCAGTTCGGCCAGGTCGTCCAGGCATCCCCGCAGGCCGTCGCGCACCGTCCGCACGCGCCTGGAAACGGCCTTGTGGCTGTGGCGCAGGTCCTCGGCCAGGCGGTCCGCCTCCTCGTGCAGCTCGCGAAGCGTCTCCTGCATGCGCAGGCCGAAGTCGGCGCTCTGGCGGTCCTCCTGGGCTCGGAGTCGGCGGAGGGTCTCCTCGTAGTCCGCCTTCAGGCGGGCGGCCTGCTGCTCCAGATACAGGACGCGCTCGCGGCGCTCCTCGGCATCCTGCCGCACCAGCCGGACCTCCTCGAGGATGGTGCCGTACTCCCCGGCGGACTGCGCGTTGAGCAGCTCGCGGGCGGCCGACAGGACCTCGTCCGGCAGGCCGAGCCGCCGGGCGATCTCCAGTGCGTTGGAGCTGCCGATGGTGCCGATGGTCAGGTGGTAGGTGGGGCGGAGCGTGCGGGGGTCGAAGTCGACCGAGGCGTTCTCCACCCCGGGGCGGCCGGCGGCGAACGACTTCAGCGGGCCCAGGTGGGTCACCACGATGGCGCTGCAGGCCAGGTCGGCCAGGCGCTTCAGGATGGCGGCGCCGAGCGCGCTGCCCTCGGCGGGGTCGGTGCCGGCGCCCAGTTCGTCCAGGAGCACCAGGCTGCCGCGCGTGGCCGTGCGCAGGATGCGGATGATGCGTGACACGTGGGAGCTGAAGGTGCTGAGGCTCTGCTCCAGGCTCTGTTCGTCTCCGATGTCGGCGCAGACGGTGTCGTACAGGGGCACCACGGCGCGCTGCGCGGGCACGTGCATGCCGGCGCGGGCCATCAGGCAGATGAGGCCGACGGTCTTGAGCACCACCGTCTTGCCGCCCGTGTTGGGGCCGGTGATGACGATCATGCGGAAGTCGCGTCCCAGCCGCACGTCGAGGGGCACGACCGCCTCGAAGTCCAGATCGGCTTCCCTCGGGACGGTCCGGTCCCGCGGCCGGGTCAGATGGAGCAGCACCGGGTGGCGGGCCTGCACGAGTTCCAGTGCGCCGGCCCCCGCCATCTGCGGTTCGGCCATGCGGAAGGCGGCGCTCATCAGGGCCTTGGCCCGCACCAGGTCCACCTCCGCCAGGCGCTGGACGGCCTCGACGATCGTCTCCGCCTCGGCAGCCACCTCGCGCGTCAGGGCCCAGAGCACGCGGCGGATCTCCTCCTCCTCCTCGCCCAGCGCCTCGCCCAGCTCGTTGCCGAGGGGCACGATCTCCATCGGCTCGACGTACAGCGTGGCGCCGCTGTCTGACGAGCCGTGGACAAGGCCGCGGACCTCCGCCTTCCGATACGCATTCACCGGGAGCACGTAGCGCTCGCGGTGGATCGTCGGGTTGCCATACTGCAGATGGGGGCGGATCCGGGGGTCGTTGACCAGGCGCAGGAGCCGCCGCTCGATGCGGCCCCGGATAGAGCGGATGCGGCTGCGCACGGCCTTGAGGGCGGGGCTCGCTCCGTCCAGCACGAGACCCGTGGCGTCGACCGTGCTGCGGATGCGCGCGACCATCTCCGGCAACCGGGGCAGGCCGTCGCCGAGCGCCAGAAGGGCCGGGTAGGAGCCCCCGAGCCGTCGCAGCGCATTGCCCACCCGATGGGCCGTGTCGAGGGCTTCGGCGATCCGCCAGAACGTGGACGGCTCCAGGGGCGACCCGGCGCCCGACGCCCGGCGCGCGGCGGCCGAGACGTCCTCGACGGGGCCGAGGGGCAGGGTGAACTCCCGGCCCAGCGCCCGGACCATCTCGGTCGTCTCCTGCAGGGCGCGCTCGATGCCGGCGGGCTCGTCCATCGGGCGCAGGGAGCGGGCCAGGAGCTTGCCGCGCGGACTGACGGCGTAGGCCGACAGGATGTCGACCACCTTGCCGAACTCCAGGACCTTGATCGCGTGTTCGTGCATGTTTGAGAGTCTGCGCGGGCAAGAGCCGGCCGCGTGCACGGCAGCCGACGGGAAGGGCGCGGGCAGGCCGCACCCACCATGAGACTATAAACGGCGCGGTCTCGCAAGCGGAGGGCGCGGTCCACGTTCGGCGCCTGTGTCCGTGCCGGCCGCCTGCCCGGCCGCATCGGCCTCGACAACCGGCGGGGGAGTCGCTACACTGTTCACCGGGAGGGCACGGCGTCTTCATGTTCACTGGAGGACCGGCATGAACGTCAAGTGTTCGTGCGGACGGATGTTCGCTGTGGCCGACGGCGCGCGGAGCGGCAAGTGCCCGGCGTGCGGGAAGGTGGTCGAGACGGGTCCGGCCGAGAACTGGCTCCAGGACGTGGACCTGGACGGTCTTTCGCTGGAGCAGGGGCCGGGGCCGGAGGTGCCTGCCCAGGAGGGGGCCGAGGCGCCGAGGGCCCCGAGGCCCGTCGGTACGCCGGCGGCGGACGCAGCCGGGGCGACGCGGGGCGGGGCCGTGGAGCGGGCGGCGGCGGCCGCCGCGCGCCGCCAGACCGCTCCGGCCGTGAAGGCCCCGAAGCACGGGCCGCCCCAGAGCGTCCTGGACCTCTTCAAGGTGCTGCGGGACGACCCCACGGAGGCCGCGCCCCTGCTGCGTGACGGCGTGACCGGCACGCGGTTCATGGTGGAGATGGGAGTCGGCTTCGCGGTGCTGAGCCTGATCGGCGGGGGGCTGGTGAGCTGGCTGCTCCATGGTGGTGCGTTCAACCTGGCCGGGACGGTGAGTTCGTGGCTGCGTCTGGTGATCGAGGCGGCCGCAGCGGGCATCATGCTGAGCCTGCTGGCGATCGGGCTCAAGCGCCAGTGCCGGCCGCTCGGCGTCGTGCAGGGGGCCGTGTTCGCCCGCATGATCAGCGTGGCCGTCCTGCTGCCGGTGGGTGTGGGGCTGGCCATCCTGACGGCGATCCTGACCAGGGGCGAGGCGTATCCGGGAGCCCTGATGTCCCTCAACGGCTGGATGCCCAAGGTGTACGTGGTGACGGTGATGCTCGCCCAGGGAGCCGTAACGGCGGGCGTGTTCGGGCTTGGCTGTGGCGGCGGGCTGGCCATCAGCGCCGTGGTCGTCTACGGCGGGGCCATGCTTGCCAGGCAGCTCGTCGGCATGGTGGGCCTGTAGAGCGGTTCTGCATCGCCGGCCGGAGGGCCTGCCGGCCCGTTCAGGAAGTGTGGAACAACCGCCGCGCCCGCCCCGGCGGGCAAGCCCCGTCGGGCTGGCCTCGGCTGTTGGTCCAGGTCTGGAACGGCCTGACTACAGGCAGGAACGCACAGGCGAGGGCGCCTGTGCCACACAAAAAGACTCCTTCAACGGGCTCCTACGCCTTGACGAAGCGCATGCGGTAGCCGGCGGCCTGGCAGGCGGCGAAGCGGCGGCGGCCGGCCCCGCGGCGGGCTTCGTCGTACACCTCGGCGAAGTCGATGATGTGGGCGAACCGTTCGAAGCCCTCGGGCAGGTCGCCGGCGGTCAGGACGACCAGGACGTCGGCCCCCAGGTCCGGCGCGTCGCCGCCGAACAGGACCACCGGCTCAACCACGGGGCCCTCGGCTTCCTCCAGCCGGACGTGCGGGATGAACGCCTCCCGACGGAACGTCCACAGCGTCTTGTCCAGCTCGGCGGCCTCGTCGGCGTCGGGGACGTGGACGGCCACGGTGCGCCCGCCCTCGTAGTGCATCCGGGTGCGCTCGCACGCCTCGACCATGCGCCGGTCGGGGGAGGCCAGTTCGACGTACTCGGCGATCTTCTCGGGTGTGGTGGCCATGGCGGCTCCGCCGGCGTCTCAGGCGTCCAGGACCTCCGTGCGCCAGATGATCTCCTTCATCTGGTGCACGGCCTCCCTGATGCCCACGAAGAGCGCGCGGGCGATGATGCTGTGCCCGATGTGCAGTTCGTGCGGCCGCAGGGCGCAAAGGACGGGGGCCACGTTTGCGTAGGTGAGGCCGTGGCCGGCGTTGACGGTCAGCCCGACCTGTCGGCCCAGCGCGGCGCCGTCGGCCAGTTCGGTCAGGCGGGCCTGGCGTTCGCCGGGGGACGCGGCGTTGGCGTAGGCGCCGGTGTGGAGTTCCACCATGGCGACGCCGAGTTCGGCGGCGCGGCGTATCTGGCCCTCCTCGGGGTCGATGAACAGGCTGACCGGGATGCCGCGTTCGGCGAACGAGCGCACGGCGCCCTCGACACGGGCGCTCTGCCCGATGGCGTCGAGGCCGCCCTCGGTGGTGACCTCCTGGCGGTTCTCGGGCACGATGGTGACCATGTGGGGGGCCGTCTGGAGGGCGATGTCGACGATCTCGGGGTCCAGGGACATCTCCAGGTTCAGGTCGATCGAGACCGTTTCGCGCATGAGCCGGAGGTCGCGGTCGTTGATGTGGCGGCGGTCCATGCGCAGGTGGACGGTCAGGATGTCGGCCCCGCCGATCTGGGCCTCGGCGGCCGCCCAGACGGGGTCCGGCTCATACGTGCGGCGGGCCTGCCGGACCGTGGCCACGTGGTCGACGTTCACTCCCAGCAGTGCCATGGGGCGTCTCCTGTTCTTTCTCAGTGGGAGGGGTTCCTCAGCAGGACGTTGACGCGGTCGGGCTCGGCCTGCGCCTTGCCGTGGATGAACCCGGCGGGCAGTTGCACGTGCACGCGCTCGCGGTAGGGGGCGCTGCCGTCCAGGGGGATCACCTCGGCCGCCAGCGGGCTCAGGTCGACACAGGCGCGGATCTGTGCGGGGTCGAGCGTGCGCAGGTTCGCCGGCGATGCCTGGACGACGACGGTGACCGTTCCGTCGCCTTCGCCGAACTCCACCTGGTAGGGGAACCCCGGCGGCATCATGGCCAGGACGCGCACGTTCGGGAACCGCTGCTCCTGCATGGCCTCGCCCGCCACCGAGACGACGACCGTGACGCCGGGCGGGGAGACCTCGAGCGGCACGGGCACGCGTTCCCCCGTGGGCAGGGTCACGGCGATGCTGTCGCGGACCCTCACGGTGTGCTGCACGTCGGAGGAGACGTCGTAGAGCGGCGGCAGTTCCTCCGTCTCGATGTCCTGCATCGCCGCCAGGGCGAGCGCGGGGCCGCGCACGAGCACCTGTGCAGGCGTGACGGCCGGGGCGGCCGCCTGCCGGTACCCCAGGGCCGGCTGCACCGCGACGTGCGCCACCACCGGGAGCGTGCGTTCGTCCAGCGGGCAGGCGACGGCCCGGACCTGCGCGGGCTTGGCCGCGCGGAACTTGAGCCGGCGGCGGTGGCGGTCCTCCAGGTCCGCGCGGGGCCAGAGGCTTTCCACGGGCAGGCTCACCTGTCCGTCGGTCAGGTCGGTCTCGTTCACCTGGGCCGTCAACGCGATCGGCGCCTGCATGCATCGGCGATCCAGCCGCGACAGGAGCGAGCGGGGGCCGGAGACGGTGACGCTGACCAGCCTCGCGCTCTGATGCACCAGGGCGTAGCCCGGCGGCGGCGTGATGACGACGGTGGCGTCGCAGGCGGTCTCGTCGGTCACGCGGCTGTTGGCGTAGAACCAGATGCCCAGCGCGATCACCAGGGCGGAGACCTTCAGCCAGAAGTCCTGGGTCAGCAGTCTGAGCACGCTCTTGGCCAAACCTGCCTACTCCTTGATCTCGGCTTCGGCGGCCAGGTCCTCCAGGGCGCGTCGAAGCGACTTCTCATCCAGTTCCCGCTGCAGTGAGCCGCCGACGGCCAGCGAGACCCGGCCGGTCTGCTCGCTGATGATGATGGCGGCCGCGTCCGATTCCTCGGTGATGCCCACCCCGGCGCGGTGCCTCGTGCCCATCTCCTTGCTGAACTGCGGGTTCTCGGTCAGGGGGAACAGGCAGCCGGCCGCCGCGATCTTCTGCTGGCTGATGACGATCGCCCCGTCGTGCAGCGGCGTGCCCGGCCAGAAGATGGTCTTGATCAGTTCGGCAGACACGTCGGCGTCCAGCCGGACACCCGCCTCCACGTAGCCGCGCAGGCCGACCTCGCGCTCGATGGCGATCAGGCCGCCCAGCTTGTCGCGCGAGAGGCTGAAGGTGGCCTTGACCAGCTCGTCCGTGAAGCCGCTGTGCGGCCGGAAGAACACGCGGAAGAGCGGGTTCTGACCCAGCCGGATCAGCCCACGGCGGATCTCGGGCTGGAACAGGATGATCAGCGGCACCAGGATGACCGGCACGAAGCTGGTGAAGACCCAGTGAAGGGTCTCCAGCTCGATCCACCACACCTGGGTCACCAGGATGGCGACGACGGCCAGGATGGCCACGAAGAAGGCCAGGCCCTTCAGCACGCCCGCGCCGCGCGTCCCCTGCATGATGCGCAGGAACGCGTAGACGATCGCGAAGATGATGAGCACTTCCAGCGCAACGCGCACAACGGTCGGCGACCAGACCGTCAGCCACTGCGTGATGCGCCGCAGGAGTTCATCCATGCTCGTAGCGCGCTCCCCGTCGGACGGCCTCGCAGACCTTCACCACCTCCAGGGCCGGCCGAACGTCGTGCACGCGCACGATGTGGCAACCGGCCATGACGGCACAGGCGACCGTGGCCAGCGTGGCGGACAGCCGTTCGCCGGCCCGCGCCTTCAGGATGGCCCCGAGCATCGACTTGCGCGAGGTCCCGACCAGGAGCGGCCTGCCCAGCCCGTGCAGCTCTCCCAGGCGCCTCAGCAGCTCCAGGTTGTGGAGGAGCGTCTTGCCGAAGCCGAAGCCGGGATCGACGATCAGCCGGTCCGGCGGAATGCCCGCCGCCGTGGCCCGCTCCAGCCGTTCGGCGAGCCACGCCTTGACGTCCGCGACCACCTCGCCGTAGGCCGGGTCCGCCTGCATGGTCCGCGGCGTGCCCTGCATGTGCATCAGCACCAGCGCGGCGTCCGCGCGGGCGGCCACGGCCGCCATGTCGGGGTCCGTGCGCAGCGCGCTGGTGTCGTTGATGATCTGGGCTCCGGCCTCCAGGGCGGCGGCGGCGACGGCCGCCTTCTGCGTGTCGATGCTGATGGGCACGTCCGACGATGCCGCCAGCGCCTCGACGACCGGCAGG
>Ga0123328_1002337_pt1 | contig 17168 bp, 17 predicted proteins | sample BioC12SIPDNA_2_FD_89702 | JGI IMG/M metagenome (GOLD analysis project Ga0123328, IMG submission 89702) | Anaerobic biogas reactor microbial communites from Washington, USA - Biogas_R1_A C12 SIP DNA | ecosystem: Engineered > Bioreactor > Anaerobic > Unclassified | place: Washington, USA...
CATCGACACCTGATTCAGTACGGCACGTGGTCCTGGCGTGCTCGTCTCAGCCAATCGTCCAGTATCTCTTCGAGGTCCGGCCTCCCTATTTCCGCGATCTCGTACCTGGCGCGCACCAGGGGCTTGTTCACCGTGAGCACCCGGCGAAGGTCGATGGGCGTGCCCGTGACCACGACGTCGCAGTCCGTGCTGTTGATGGTCTCCTCCAGCTCCCTGACCTGCTCGGGCGTGTACCCCATGGCCGGTAGTACCCTGGTGAGGTGCGGGTACTTCTCGAAGGTCTCGGCGATGGAGCCCACCGCCGTCGGCCGGGGGTCCACGATGATCGCTCCCTGGTCCTCCGCGGCGATTAGACCAGCGCCGAAGGACATCCCGCCGTGCGTTACCGTGGGACCGTCCTCCACCACCAGGGCACGCTTCCCCCGCACCTCCTCCGGGCGATCGACGCTTATGGTGGACGCCGCCTCCATGATCCTCGCTCCGGGGTTGAGGCGCTTGCAGTTCTCCTTGACGGTGAGTATGTTCTTCCTGTCGGCCGTCTGCACCTTGTTGATGATTATCAGGTCGGCCATGCGCACGTTGACCTCGCCTGGATAGTAGGAGACCTCGTGGCCTGGACGGTGGGGGTCGGCGATGACGATCTTCAGGTCGCTGCGGTAGAACGGTGTGTCGTTGTTCCCCCCGTCCCACACGATGACATCGGCCTCCTTCTCCGCCTCCCGTAGGATGCGCTCGTAGTCGACCCCGGCGTAAACGATTATTCCGTCGTCGATCAGAGGCTCGTACTCCTCCCTCTCCTCGATGGTGGTCTCGTGGCGGTCCAGGTCCTCGTAGGATGCAAATCTCTGTGATATTTGCTGACACAGGTCGCCGTAGGGCATGGGATGCCGTATGGCCACGACCTTCAGGCCCTTGGAGCGCAAGATCCTACAGATCTTTCTGGTGGTGGGGCTCTTTCCCGAACCGGTGCGCACCGCGCACACGCTCACCACCGGAACGACGGAGCGCAGGACGATACGCTCGTTACCCATGAGACGGAGATCGGCGCCGGTGGCCAGGACCAGGGAGGCCTTGTGCATCACCTCATCGTACGACAGGTCGGAGTACGCGAGGACGACCTGCTCCACCCCTCGCTTGCGTATTAGCTCGGGAAGTTCGTCCTCCGACAGGATGGGAATGCCCTCAGGGTAGCGCTCCCCGGCGAGCTGCGCTGGATAGCACCGCCCCTCGATGTCCGGTATCTGCGCGGCGGTGAAGGCCACAACCTCATAGCAGGGGTCGTCCCGGAAGTAGGTGTTGAAGTTATGGAAGTCCCTCCCCGCCGCGCCCATGATGATCACCTTGGCCGTCCTCATTACTGCACCGCCTATCAATTCGCACCAGCGGTTTATCATACCTTTCCCTTGGCCGGTCGAGGAACGGTCCCATGGAACGGCCCAGGGAAAGAATGAATACCGTCAGAGAGAATGCTGATGCGTTTCCGCCATGGCGGCGGTGAGGAGGACCGAGGATGAAGGGGATGGTGGCCTATGACAGCGTTAACGGGAACACTAGGCAGGTGGCCGAGGCCATCGCTGAGGTGCTGAAGGATGGAGGTTTGGACGTGGAGATCTTCTCGGTCAAGGACCGGGCACCGGCAGAGGTCACTGGTGACGTGCTGTTCATCGGCTCCCCCACCCGGGGAGGGAAGATGACCAAGCCCACCAAGGTGTTCGTGGAGGGCCTGAACGCGGAGGTGTGGAGGGGCAAGGAGGTCATCGCTTTCGACACCCTGGGGCCGCTGTCCAAGGATGCGGAGAGGAGGAGGAAGCAGCTTGAGAGCATCGACGTCGGGAAGAACGCGGCCACTACCATCCGGAACGCAGGGGAGGAGCGGGGGATCAACTTCCATCCCCAGCTTCTGCACTTTGCGGTGGTGGGCATGTGGGGCCCCCTGGCCGATGACGCGTTGGATAAGGCGAGGGAAGTCGCTCGCGAGATAATGGTAGGACTGCGGAAGCCTTGATCAATCGCGGGAACGCGTGCAGATAAGGTGTTCCACACCCGCACGGTGCTAGAGGCTAGGAAAAAGGCTATTACGCCCATTGGCGTATTGTGGGTCCATGAGCTATCGCCTTCCGCCGGCAGAAGTGATAGCGATAGCTATTTGCGACGTCCTGCGGGAGCACGGGCCCATTGCCTCGCAGCGCCTGTTCACCGATTTCGTCCGTGAGAAGCTCAGGTACATCAACGATGAGTACACGGTGACCGAGGAACGAGTGCGCAAGATCGCCCTGCAGTCCGGGCTGGTGCGGGTGGAGATCGCCACCAGGGACACGGGCATCAAGATCAAGGGAGGCCGCTGCCCGGTGTGTAACTCCCGCCTGCGCAGGGTAAAGAACGAGACCATCTATGGAGGCACCGTCACGTTAGGGTTCAAGTGCGTGTCCTGCCCCCTCACCATGGGCGCCACCCGCCGCGTGCCTACGAGATACACTTTCCATGAGGCCAAGCCCCGCGGCCCCTGTCGCCAGAGCAGGCACACCCAGCACCGGCTGTGAAGCACGTTCTTTATAGTCCTGGGACCGATGCCCGGTACATGTGCGAGTCCACGGTGTTCCTGGAGGAGGGCGGAAAGGTCAGGGAGATCATGAGGGACGTCACCAGGATCGTCATGAGGGACGGGGACGCGGTCTGCACCGACATATTGGGGGAGCAGATGGTCCTGGAGTCCGTCGTTCTCATGGAGGCCAATCTGCTGAGCCATGGGATCGTGTTCGTCAAGGTGGTCTGAGCACAGCTCGATGTTGCCATTGCCTTGAAAATGTGACATGTCCAAGTGGACGTTTAGCTGTCCTAAAGGGCCTTGTGAACCTAACTGTCCCAAAACGATCCTTAACTCCAGAAAAGGAAAAAAGAGAGCGGGTGGGACCCGCATTTTCTCATAACGCTTCCGAGGTCTCGGCCTCCGACCTCGCCTCTGGGGGGATTTTGATCATTATAGGTGCGACCATCTTCCCAAAGGTGGTGTTCAAGGTTATTGCGCAACCCAGATAGATAGCCATGGCGCCTACGAGAAGACCCCACCATCCGGATACGGTCGCCAAGAACTCGCTGCCGGTCAGGACCTGCAGCCCCACGAGGAGGAACATGACCGATGCGAAGAATATGGTGATCGTCAGCAGCCGGCAGGGGTGCTTCAGGGTGATCACACCGAGAGATAGCACAATGATAGCGAACATCAGCATGAACGTACCGAGCTCGTTCGCCGTGGGCATGTCGGAAAGTCCCACTCTGGGCATCATCATCAGAGCTGAGAAGGCCCATGCGAACACACCTATCGCTCCGAAGGCGAAGAGCGTGAACAGCTCACCTCTCTTCCAGCCCATGTACGCCACGAGGATGAACCCGAAGCCGGAGAAGAATACCATCGCCAGCACCATTCCGCCAAGCGGATATATCTGCAATGAGCTCAGGGACAGGAGGACCGCGAGCCAGCCTAGGAGCAAAGCTCCCAATGCCTCAGGACCCGCTGTTGTTTCCACGATCCGAACCCTAGTTTCCACTACCTTTTCATCAATCATACAGATCCTCTCGAACCGATCTCTGGTCCAAATCGGACCAGTTGGATTATACATCCAATATGGGCGTCAAAGAGAAGGGGGATATATACCGATTGCTCGTGCCTTTATTGATTGGATTAAACATCCAAGTACTTCTGGAGGTTGGTAATCGTTCTGGGGAGGTGCCCTGAGGACACAAGGTGGTCTCGGTCACTACTCTCACTAGTGTGAATTGTATGGACAGAAAGGCAGGTACGACTTCGATATCGTGCTGCGAAGCTTGAGACCCTGGGCCGTCTATGTGATGACGATAGGGAAGAGGGTCCGAAATGGATGGAACCATCGGATCTTACATAAGGGGAACCGGAGCAGGAAAGAAGGTTGCCGATAATGTTCGTACCCGATTGCCAATCTTTATCAATGTCGATGATATTTGGCGTCCCGGTCAGCTCATGAGACTCTGGCAGTTCGGAAGGTTGCACGGGAACAAGATCAAGATCAACGAGGAACTGGGGCAGGCACTGGGATTGGTGAACGGAAGCCAGGTCTTCAGCGCCATGTTCCGGTATGACTACAACGGATCTACATCCTACGAACTGGTGCTCTCCACGTTCGGGCCGGAAAACTACCGGCAGCTGTGCCAGCTCACCATCCAGATGATCGACAAGCCGGGCGCATGCGCTCAGGCCTCGAACTTCCTGGCGGACCGTAACGTGGACATCCTCAACTCTGTATCACTAAGCAACATCTCCGGCGTGTCCATGACCTGGAAGATGCTCGCCGACCTCTCGTACTACGGGGAGCCCAGCGAGCTGAAGGCCGAGTTCGATTCACTGAAGAAGGCGAGGACCTCGGCCGTGGACCTGGTGGATACCATCGACATCGAGGTCTCGCACATCGCGGACCGTTATAACAAGGGCGCTGCCGCCGGCTCCAAGACCGTCAAGACTAAGCCCATAAAGAGGAAGCACAAGACCGCCACCATCATCGCCCATGATGAGTTCGAGGTGCCCCAGGAGTTCCTAGACGAGATAAAAGACCTGAAGGACGGGCAGCCTCTGATGTTCGTGGGAGATATGGAGTCGTACGTCCTCTCGATCACGTTCCTGGAGCCGGAGGCCGAGCTGGTGCGCCTCTCCCTGGTCATACCGGACAAGCCGGGCGCCATCGCCCGGGTGGCCGATACTTTGGGAAGGCATAACATTAACATGGTATCGCTGCAGAGCGAGGTCCTGGTGTTCTATGAGTCCATGACGTTGGACATCATCGCCGATGTCAGCAAGAGCACCGTGGAGGAGGGCAAGCTGCGCTCCTCGCTTGAGGAGGTCCTGGCCCTCCAGAAGGGACGGTACTTCGTGGACGAGATCGAGAACATCGTCCTATAGCCGCGGTCCGGGGTTGCAGGCGAAGGGTTCAAGAGGCCTGGAGGGATGTGAATGTGCTCCCATGGCACATGCGACCGTGAAGAACGCGGCCTGAGCGCATGTGACCGAGAGATCAGGCAGGAAGGACCTTGAGCACCGACACCACCATTCCCAACCAAGACGTATTCGCACTGGCTATCGAAGGCTCGCGCCTCGCACTCGACCTGGCGGAAACGATGGTACGGGAGGCCATAACGAGGTTCGGGGAGGACCGGGCGGTGGAGTTCCCGGAGACCTGCTACGAGCTGCCGGCCATATTCGCCTGGGACGGGCGGGACACGAGCACGCTGGGAAAGCTCCTGCCGATAGTGACATCGTATAAGGAGAAGGTCAGCGGGACCGTGGACATCGCCAACGCCCTGGCCGCGGGGGAGGCCACCATGGTGGCGGCGGAGATAATCGAGGCCGTGAAGTACGTTAACAATCCTGAACCGTACGACGGCACCCCCTATTCTGGCTTCCTGCCGGATCGTATCATAAGGGAGCTGGGCTTCGCCTTCGTGGACGACACCATCCCCGGGGCGGCCGTGATCGTGGGCAGGAGCCCTGATGCCGATGCGCTCGCCCGCACCGTCCGGGACCTGCAGTCCAAGGGGCTGATCATCCTCGCCTGCGGTGATGTCATCGAGCAACTGCTGGCCAGCGGCACGCAGGTGGGGGAGCGCTTCCGACTTTACCCTGTAGGCACGGGCACACAGATCGTGCACGCGCTCAACTTCGCCATCCGCGCCGGCCTGTCCTTCGGCGGCATCCAGAGAGGCGATCGCGAGGGCATCGCCTCCTATCTGGCGAAGCGGCCCAAGATCGTTGTCCTGGAGTATGGTTCGTTGGATCCCGTCCTCGCGGGCGCGGCCATGGCCGCGGTGCTCAATGGTGCCACCATCGTCACCGACCAGCCGGTGGAGGGCGTGCCCGAGAAGCTCATCCACGTCAAGGAACTGGACAAGATGGTGCAGGAGGCCATAGAGGCTAGGGGCATCAAGGTCCGACTGGCCCCGGTGGACATTCCCGTGGCCTACGGTCCCGCGTTCGAGGGTGAGGTGGTGCGCAGGCCGGACACCTATGTCGAGGCGGGGGGCGCGGCCAAGACGCTGACCTTCGAGCTCCTGCGGATGCGCGACGAGGAGGACGTGGAGGACGGCAAGATCACGGTCATCGGTCCCGACGTCGACTCCTTGCCGGAGGGCGGCAGGACCATGCTGGCCATCCTCGTGGACGTGTACGGCAAGAAGATGCAGGAGGACTTCGAGGGCGTGCTGGAGAGGCGCATCCACCTGTTCGTCAACTACGCCGAGGGGGCGTGGCACACCGGGCAGAGGAACGTGCTGTGGGTTCGCCTCAGCAAGCGTTCCGTTGCCGCCGGATTGAGGTTCAAGCACTTCGGGGACATCCTCATCACCAAGCTCAAGGAGGAGTTCGGGAACATCGTGTCCCGGGTGCAGGTGACCATCGTCACCGACGAGGACGAGGTACGGAAGCGTCTTCCGGAGGCGCTCGATGTATATGCGAAGCGCGATGGACGCATGGCCGACCTCACCGACGAGAAGGTGGACACTTACTTTACATGCCTGCTCTGTGCTTCCTTTGCTCCCGATCACGTGTGCATCGTCACCCCCGAGCGCCTGGGGCTGTGCGGGGCGGTGAACTGGCTGGACGCCCAGGCGGCGGTGGAGATCGATCCCCACGGCCCTAACCGGGCCGTCGTCAAAGGCGAGTGCATAGACCCGGTGAAGGGTCAGTGGAAGGGCGTCAACGAGGCGGTGTACGAGAACTCCCATCACAAGGTGGAGAGGTTCAACGCCTACACCATGATGGAAGACCCCATGACCTCGTGCGGGTGCTTCGAGGTCATCGTGGCCATGACCGCGGACATGCAGGGCGTGATCGTCGTGAACCGCGAGTACCTGGGCATGACGCCCATAGGTATGAAGTTCTCCTCCCTCGCCGGTTCCGTGGGCGGGGGGCATCAGACCCCGGGGTTCATCGGCGTGGGGAGAAAATATATTACCAGTCGAAAGTTCATCCCCGCCGACGGAGGCTTCCTGCGCATAGCATGGATGCCCCGCGAGCTGAAGGAGACGCTGCGCGATCGCCTGCAGAAGAGGGCCGAGGAGCTTGGGGAACCAGGCTTCGTGGACAAGATCGCCGACGAGACCGTCACCACCGAGGCCGATGGCCTCACAGAATGGATGGCCAAGGTCGATCACCCCGCGCTGAGGATGCCCCCGCTCATATCATGAAGAAGGAATGGTCCCTATGGTAGAAGTGCCGGTCCCCAAGGAGAAATGGTCAGGTAAGGTCGGAACGGTGACGCTGGGTGCGTCCACCGCCGATAGTGGAGAGAGAAAGGTATTGTCCATCGGCGGGGAGACCGGAATGCCCTTCCTATCGTACGAGGGTCTGGGGAACAGGCAGCTCATCGCCGGAGAGGTCGTCGACGATACCACCGACCTCATAGAGGTGGCGGTCCGCCCGTTCGGCGATGTCATCAACGATCCGGCCGCATGGGCCAGGAAGTGGGTGGACGAGTTCGGCGCGGACCTGGTGTGCCTGCGGCTGCGCTCCACCAACCCCGAAGGGAAGGACTCGTCACCGGAGGACGCGGCCCAGACCGTCCTCAAGGTACTGGCGGCCGTGGACGTTCCCGTCATCGTCTACGGCTGCGGGCACGAGGAGAAGGACGCCAGGACCATGGAGGCGGTGAGCAACGCCTGCGCCCAGGTGCGCTTGCTCCTGGGCCAAGCGGAGGAGAACGCCTACAAGACCATCTCCGCGGCCGCCATGTCCAACCACCACGCCCTCATAGCGTACTCGAACCTGGACATTAACCTCGCCAAGCAGATCAACATCCTGCTGAGCGACTTCGGGGTCAAGGCCGAGAACATCGTGATGGACCCCCTGATGGCCGGCCTGGGCATGGGCTTGGAGTACTCGTACTCGGTCAACGAGAGGATACGTATGGCCGCCCTCATGGGCGACCGCATGCTGCAGGTGCCCATGCTGTGCGACGTGACCTCGGCCTGGGAGGCCCGGGAGGCCTCCGAGGAGAACGCCGCCTGGGGCGACGTGGTGGAGAGAGGGAAGTGGTGGGAGGCGGCGACCGGCCTGGCCGCGCTGCTCTCAGGCGCGGACCTGCTCATCATGCGCAGCCCCCTGGCAGCAGTGGTTCTGAAGGATGCCATCAACGATCTGAGGGGTGAGTAACATGGCCACGGCCATTGAGATCTTCAAGCTCCTGCCCAAGAAGAACTGCGGAAAGTGCAACTTCCCCACGTGCCTGGCCTTCGCCATGCAGCTAGCCAGTTCCAAGGCCAAGCTGGCCGACTGCCCCTACGTGACTGAAGAAGCAAAGGCCAAGCTGGAGGCGTCCTCCGCTCCGCCCATACGGCTCATAACCATCGGAGCGGGTGAGAGAAAGGTGGAGATCGGCGATGAGACCGAGCTGTACCGCCATGACAAGAAGTTCTTCCATGCCACCCGGTATGCCATAACCATCTCCGACCAGGCCTCCGAGAAGGATATCGTGGCCAAGCTCCGCAAGGCTGCGGACCTCAGGTTCGAGAGGGTGGGGCAGATGCTGTCCCTGGACATGCTGGCGGTCCGCAACGATTCCCATGATCCGGTGAAGTTCGCAGAGGTCGTCAAGCGGGTATCGCGCGAGAGCGCCCTGCCGCTGATCCTCATGTCCCACGATCCTGAGGCCATTCGCGCCGCGGCATCGGCCACGAACCTCTCCCGACCCCTCATCTACGCCGCCACGACCGACAATATCGAGGGGATGGCCGCGGCCGCCAAGGAGCTGAAGTATCCTCTAGCCGTGAGGCACGACGACCTCAACGGGCTTGCGGACCTGGTGGAGAAGGTCAAGGCCGCAGGGGTCGAGGACCTGGTCCTGGACCTGGGCGCGGAGAATCTGCAGGAGACGCTGGAGAGGAACACCATCGTCCGCAAGAACTCCATCAAGAAGACGTTCCGCGGGCTAGGCTATCCCATACTGACGAACGTCATCGGGAGGGAGCGGGGCCTGGCCATGGCGCTTATTTCCACCATGAAGTACGGCGGCATCGTGCTCATGGAGGACCTGGACCCGGCGCATGCGTTGCCCCTGTTCGTGATCCGGCAGAACATCTACACCGATCCCCAGGTGCCGATACAGGTCAAGGCCGGACTGTACCCCATCAACAATCCGGGGAAGGACGCGCCCATCCTGTTCACGGTGAACTTCTCCCTGACGTACTTCACCGTGGCCGGGGACATCGAGAAGAGCCGCATGCCCGCCTGGTTGCTGGTGGTGGATACCGAAGGACTGTCCGTGCTGACCGCGTTCTCCGCCGGTAAGCTTACCGCAGAGAGCGTGGCCGAGGCGCTGAGGTCCACCGAGACCATGGCCAAGAGCGAGAAGGGCGTGCTCATAATCCCCGGTATGCTTTCCCGCATGTCCGGGAAGCTGCAGGAGGCCACCGGCCTCAAGGTCATCGTCGGTCCGAAGGAATCGTCCGGCATCCCCAAGCTGCTGAAATCGCAGTAAGGTCTGAGAAGAGGTGTGATTATCGTCCCGCCCTCATCTAAGGTCATGGGCCGAAGAATGATAGCCATTCGACGATGAAGGCTGATCTCTTACAGCACGGGTGGTAGCCCTTTGGATGGTGATCAACGCCACGATCCGCTAGCTGGACGGCGCTGTGCTGGTAATGTAGGCATACAAAGCCAGGACGAACACATCACTGCCTGGATCACTTCAGCTCAGAGATGAGACGCTGCACCGCTTCCCGCAGCATGCTGTCCTGGGGGAGCGACGTGAGCTGCGAACTGCCCATGGCCAGTTCCTCCAAGGCAGCGTCGTGCGGCAATAGGAACGTCTTGGAGAAGCCTGGCGGAACGACGTCCTTGACCTTCGCCGGTAGCTCCCCGCGGATGCGGTTGATGATCAGAACGCTCTTCCCGATGTCGATCTCCATGTCCTTGGATAAGGACAGTATCCGGGAGGCGGTCTCCAGTCCCATCTTGGTGGCGTCCGATACCACCATGAGGACGTCCATGCGCTGGCATGTCCTCCGGGAGAGGTGCTCCATCCCTGCCTCGTTATCTATCACCACGTGACCGTACTGGCTCATGATCTCGTCGAGGAAGGTGCGCAGGAGGTTGTTCACGTAGCAGTAGCAGCCTCGGCCCTCGGAGCGGCCCATGGTCACCAGGTCGAAGTCCGTACCTTCCTCCATCGCCAGCCGAAGCTGGTACATCGCCTCCTGGTGCTTGGAGCCTGTTACGTCCTCGGACCGCCTTACCAGTTCCTCGCGAAGGTCGCCGATGGTCCTCTCCACAGTGATCCCAAGCTTCTCGCCCAGGTTGGAGTTGGGATCGGCGTCCACGGCCAGTATTACTTTCCCGGTTCGCGCGGCGAGCTCCTGCACCATAAGGGCAGATAGGGTCGATTTGCCGACCCCTCCCTTTCCTGCCACGGCGATGATGAACGTCATGTCACTCCAGGGAGTGCCGTGTCCGAAGCTCCGCCGATGTCTCCACCAACAGGTCCAGGACCTTCGCTCCGACCTCGGCGTCAAGGCCGCCCAGACCGCACTGCGGCGTGAGCAGCGACTGCCGCAGGAGCATCTCGCGGTCCAACCCCTTGTTGACCAGGGATGTCATGAGCTCCTCGACCTTATCTGCCAATGATGACGCGTTCTCCTGGAGGAACGGCTCCTCATGGTTGGGCACGATGCCCCAGGCGAGGCTCCCACCGTTCTGGAGGAAACGGTCCACCTCCTCCGGGTAGAGGGATATGGTGTAGCCGTAATCGTAGGCGTCGAACGACAGGACGTCGATGCCCATGCTCATCACGAACGGCCAGTCGGTATTGGCGCAGCAGTGGATGCCCGTCATCCCCTCCAGGCCGGTGGTGACCTCCGCTATCCACGAGGTCACGTCCGCCTGCGAGACGGAGGCGAAGGGCGTGCCGATGATCGAGAGGTACGGCTCATCTATGAACAGGATGGTCTCCGGGCACTTCCTGCGCAGCTCCCTCTCCTGCCATCTGGCCATGAGGTTCAGGCTCTTGCGTATAATCTCCGCGTACGCCTCGTCGTAGATTACCGGCTTGTCGTCCAGGTCCGTTACCTGTAGGCCCAGGGACACTGGTCCAGTGATCTGTCCTTTGACCGCACGCGCCGATGACGGCAGCTCCCGGGACATGAACTCATGGAAGCCGGAGAAGCCGTACTGGGGGAACGCGAACAGGTCCACGTTGTCCTCCAGGATCTTGGTGTAGATGGCCTCGGGATCGTAGTCCGCAAGGTTCACCCGGATCTTCTTCTTGTCATTGTCCACCTGCACGCCGGGCAGCCCGCTCATGAACTGGACGTACATGTTCTCCTGGAACCCCACCTGCGGAAGCTGGGGCCACGTGGGCACGGTGACGAGCTTCTCCAGGACGAGGTCCACGGCTTTCGCTGGATCGGTGCAGGGAAGGGATCCGATAACGGTGGGAGCGCAGTTCCAGGCCACGCTCTTTCAATATACCGAGCTTAGATAAAGTTTCTGTGAGGCGGAGGATGGCACCTTTACGCGAGGGATACGATCCGCTGGAACAGGGGGAGCAGCTCGTCCAAGGCCTGGAAGATCCTCTCCTTGATCTCAGGAGTGATGCTGCCCTCCGGCCATACCTTGGTCAGGGTGGCGTCCATGCCCCAGTGGTATTCCCCGCCGTGGGAGCGGAAGGAGGGGTTGAGGAAGCCGTTACTGGACAGCGCCCAGGCCATGGACTTGGTCCTCTGGTCCTCGAGCACGCCCTGCACGAACTGGCTGCGGTCGCCCTCGGGAGAGGAAAGGTAGTGGAAGCCGCAGCACACACCTGGGCTCAGGTTCCCCTGCCGGTCGCGAACCATGCCGACCTCAAGGAACATCTCCGGCTCCACGCGGGCCTCGCCCCTGTAGAAGTCCTTCCTGAGCATGACCGCGGAGCAGCTGGCCCCCACCGCGCCGTGATAGTTGAAGGGGGAGCCCTTGATCACGAAGCGCTCCTCCAGACCGCGGGAGCGGACATATTCGTTCAGGGTCGCTTTGAGGTAGCCCCAGTAGCTCGCCTCATGCTCCGACGTGAACGCCTGGTCGGCAGCGCCGATGATCTCCTTTACGGCCCTCTCCGCCTCTTCCTTGGAGGATTTGGGACCGGTGCGGCCGGATTCCAGGATCTGCTTGGCCATGACGATGATGGAGTTAAAAGGGGATGTGTGAGGGGACATGGATGACACCTTTTCTCGATTTTGATTATACTATGTTTTGTGGACCTTTGAACGATATTTCAATCCTTTTACTCTTCAGATTAATATTGGAATCAACGATGCTAAATTGACCTGAAGAATGTAAGAAAATGGCGCGTGATGGACCTAACGGTCTAATCCCTTACTTGCAGCCCCCGGGCGGCCTCGATCCTCTTCCGCACCTCGGGGAACAGGTCCATATCGGTGTGTGGCAGGAACAGCGCTGAGGAGTACTGGTCGAAGAACGCTTGCGAGGAGGACAGGTCCACGTAGGTCGTGGCGCGGTATATGTCCAGGGCCTCGGCCCTCATCCTCTCGGAGAGGAGGCACAGCTTGGAGCCTCCCAGGGAGGCGTTGCCTAGGAACTGGAAGCGATCGCGCGGCACGTCCGGAAGGAGGCCGATGACCTGGGCGTTGTCGATGTCGATGTGCTGACCGAAGCCGCCGGCGATGTACAGCCGGTCAACGTCGCTAAAGGCCTTGTCCACGCTCTGAAGAAGCACGGAACACCCGGCGTAGATGGCCGCTTTTGTTCGGATGACGTTGGCGATGTCATCGTCGCTTACGGCGATGTCCCTCTTTCCCGCCTCATGGTGGACGACGAACTCCATGCCCCGTCCGGAGGACCGCACCCTCTCCGAAGCGGCGGTCTCGATCCTCCCCTTCTTATCGATGTACCCTCGCAGGAACATCTGGGCGATGAGGTCGATGAGGCCCGAGCCGCATATTCCCCGTGGGCGCTTCTTCCCTATGATGGTGATGTCGATGTCCGTCTCTGTTATCTTGATAGTGTCTATGGCCCCGCCCATGGCGCGCATGCCGCAGGAGACCTCCCCGCCCTCGAAGGCCGGCCCCGCGGAGGTGGAGCATCCCACCATCCACTCCTTGTTCCCCAGCACCACCTCGCCGTTGGTGCCCACGTCGATCAGGAGGGACAGCTCGTCCCGGAGGTGCATGCCCGAGAGCAGTATGTCCGCGGTGATGTCACCGCCCACGTAGGACGCTCGGCCGGGCACGCAGTACAGCGGAGCTCCGGGAAGGGAGCGGATGCCGATGTCCGATGCAGGCAGGACAGGCGGCACGTTGGTGGTGGATATGTATGGAGCGTAGCGGATGCTCGTGGGGTCCAGGCCCAGCAGCATGTGCACCATGGCGGTGTTGCCCCCCACGGCGATGGAGGCGATGTCGGTGTCGCAGGTCCCGGAGTGGAAGCGCCTCCTCTTGTCCCTCTCCGCGCACAACTGGGTGATGAGCCCGTTGACGGTGTCTAGCACCAGCTCGTTGAGCCTCCCCACTCCCTTCTCCTCGGCGTACGCGATTCGGGACAGCACGTCCTCGCCGCATACCAGCTGGCGGTTGTAGTCGGACGCCTGCGCCACCGTCTTCCCGGTGTTGAGGTCCACCAGCTCCGCCACCACCGTGGTGGTGCCGATGTCCACGGCGATGCCGTAGTTGGCCAGGGTCTTGGACCCTTTCTCGATGGCCATGAGCCTGTGGATTTCGTCCCATCGGGACATCATCAGGGAGAGCTGCCAGCCGCCCTCCCGCAGTACCTGGGGCAGCTCCCGCAGCAATGTAAGGGGCACCTCCAGGGAGGGGGTCTCCAGGGCGTCGATTACCCTCTCCAGGTCGCCGCGGTTGTCCTCCATGCTGGGGTCGGAGAGGTCCAGGCGGCGGCACACCGTGAGGGGTGTCAGCTCCCCGGCCTCCCGGCCGTTGTACGCGGCGAGGATCTGGTGCTCGCTGATCTGTGATTCCTCGGGGATGAACACCGACACCTCGCCCCTTATCTTGGTCTGGCAGGCAAGACGGTACCCCAGATCGTACTCCTCCCTGCTGAGCTTGCCCAACTCCGATTCGCTGGGACCGTCCACTATGACCAGGCACTTGTTGCAGGTCCCCTTCCCCCCACATACGCTGTTGATCTGCGCGCCCATCGCCACCGCGGCGTCCAGGACCGTTTCCCCATCCTCGACCTCGGTCATCATCCCGCCCGGAAAGAAGGTCACCCTGTGGGACATGCGCTCAGGACCTCCTCAGGGAATGATGTAGGTTTTGGTCGATCGACAGCATCGGAGGAAGTTCGAGGGAGGGAGCGCCTGCCATGGTCATGCCCTCATCCCAGGAACCCACGGAGATGGGCGGCCCGGAGCACGAACTCTCCCATGCCCTTGCCCGTGCTGTTCTTGAGGTTGTTCATGATCTGCGAGGTTATCTGGCGGTGCATCTCGTCCACCTCGTAATCGATCTCCAGATTGTCCACGGCCATGCGCACCTTGAGGGGCAGCATCTTCATGGAATCGGGGTTCATGTACCGCAGGGCGTCGCGCATGTTGTCATCGAAGTGGGGGCTGAGCTGCCGCAGGTAATCCAGGTCGGTGTCGTCCAGGGCGTCCAGGCCCAGGACCTCGGGCGGTATGCCCAGGGAGTAGAAGGCACAGCAGAAGCTGATGGCCCGCGGCAGCTTGATGCCCTCGAGGCTGCGGGAGTACCCGAACAGACCGATGTGCAGCTTCCTCTTGCGGCGTGCCGGCACATAGTTGGCGGCCTCGTTGACCAATGGTGCGAGCTTTATGATCTGCTCCCGGTAGGAGTTGGCACACCTCTCGACGATATCCTTGCACCTCCCCACGTCTACTTCGACGGCCGGAGAGCGTGTCCCCTCGTTGATCCTCTGGATCCCGCTGCGAACCTCGTCGTGGGAGTAATCGTACTTGAAGGCGGACTGTACCGTGAACGTCTGCACGGAGGGGTACTCCTTCATGAGGGCCTCCACGTTGGTAGGCTTGAGATTTCCGCGGAAGGGGGCGGAGCCCACCCCGATGATCGGCTGAATGCTTACCCCTGTCTCCTCCTCCAGGAGCTGGAGGTTGTACAGCGCGGCCTTGTTCATGAGGATGGCGCCCGCCTGGCCATAGTTCATGGCCGGGTCCGACCGTGCCAGGAACACCCTCTGGTACTCCAGGTCCTTGTCCTGCATGTACTTGCGGGTGATGTGGTGCGCGTCCAGCATGTGCTCCAAATCCTCGAAGAGAGGTATGACATTGATCTCGTCGGGTTCGAAGGTGCCTATCCACTTGGAGAGCTCTACGCTGTCCTTGCTGAAGGTCATGTGCTGCTTCCCCACCACGAAGTCCTTGTAGTAGTGGTACACGCGGTCCAGGGAGGCGGCGGAGGCGGTCATGGGGAGGATGACCTCGAAGATCGGAGGGACCTCGTTCTGGTAGAACAGCTTGGCGGTATCGAACGATCGAGGTATGGACTCCAGCGTCTCCAGGAGGATCTTGGCGTCGTCCTTCTCCACGCTGGGGTTGGGGACCCTCAGGGTGAGGAAGACGTCCTTCCCCAGCTGCTTGTCCCGGAAGTACCAGTCGTACTTCGACAGCAGCTTCTTGATGACATAGTTGTCCACCTCCTTCCCCTCACAGTCCCACATCTGCTCCTCGCAGTCAAGGTGCGAGAACACATAGTAGGCCTCCTGGATCTCGTCCTCGCCTCCCAGCTCCGAGCTCTCGGAGAAGAATGGAGCGTTTACGTTGTCCGGATGTTGGGTGCTCATGCATCGGGGGATTTTTCGTTTCATGATATCACTTTCTCTCTGGTGCGAACTAACCTATGTACCCTGTTCTTCATTGGACTATCTCCTCATTTCTGAGATCTGATAGCACAGCCTTTCCCTTCTCCGTCAATATGTACCGTTTCCAGGTCTGTTTCTCCGGGGTCAGGCACTTCAACAGGCCTTTCTCCTCGAGCTCATGGATTGCACGACTGACGTTCTGAATGGAGCGCCCGGTTCGCTGGGATATCTCCGTCGCACTGAACGGCCCTACTCCTTCCAATGCCCTCATGACGTCCAGCCTTCTATCTATGCTCAGTATCCATTGGGTAAGATCCTTCAAGGCGCTCCCTCACCTCTGTCATATCGCTTAATTTCTTTGATGCTCTCCACCGAATAACCGGTTCAAATCATCCGCTCTTGATCTTCGGTACATGGATGCGAGCTCGATGTTCATCTCCCGCACGGACTCGGCGAACCGACGATAGTGCACCGGTACTTCTGGAAGATCCTCCCCCGCCGGAGCGCCATCGAGGATGGCACCATTGCAGACGAGGCGGGAGCGGGGAACGTTCGTGTTGATGACCAGTGCACGGTGCAGGACCACGCAGCCATCCATCAGGATGCAATCGAAAGCTATCGATCCAAAGCCGATGAAGCAACCCTTCCCGATCGTGCACGGCCCGTGGACGATGCAGCCATGGGCGAGAGTGCTGCCGGCGCCGATATGCACGGTGGAGCCGCTCAATGCATGGACGATGACATTGTCCTGAATGTTGCACTCATCCTCGATAACTATCTTTGAACCGGGCTCATCCGCGCGGATCGATGAGTTGGGAGCTATGTAGACCCCCCGGCCTATGGTCACGTCTCCCAGTATGGAGGAGGACGGATCGACGTATGCTCCCTGATCAATTTTCGACTCCTTCAGCATCAGCATGCGTACTTACCTTGTAACAGGTATCGATTCTAACTATATGAAACAATATGAAAGATTATGAGAAATTATCAGGATGTTCCATCTCCATGCTTCCATCGTGCCTCACGTGGCGCATGGTTGCTCCTCCTTATGGAGAGGTATCGGTCTTTGATGTGATCCTGCACCGATCGTCTCTCGCTGCTACTCACGATCATCACTGGATCGGTTGGACCGACGTCATGATCTTAGAGTACAGGATTATCTTGCCATCGACTATCTCTGGAGTCCTGGTGTAGATCTCGATCATGGGGCCCAGTGCTCGGTGCCCTTGGACCTGGATGAACTCCGACAGCACCATATGGGCACTGCCCAGTTCGCTGCCCGTGCCCTTGAAGGAGAGGGTGGCCACCTTCATTGCCGGCAATGTCCTGGTCTTGATGCCACCGGAGGCCTTCCCCGGTCCCCTGAAGG
>Ga0123328_1002338_pt1 | contig 17152 bp, 16 predicted proteins | sample BioC12SIPDNA_2_FD_89702 | JGI IMG/M metagenome (GOLD analysis project Ga0123328, IMG submission 89702) | Anaerobic biogas reactor microbial communites from Washington, USA - Biogas_R1_A C12 SIP DNA | ecosystem: Engineered > Bioreactor > Anaerobic > Unclassified | place: Washington, USA...
CGCTCACCGCTTCCCTGCATGAGAAGTGTCATTTCCGACGCGCATGTCGCCGGAAATGACGGGTTTGATTTTATTTCCGCCGTACGCGGCGGAAACTCTGCGAGGCTTTTTAAACCGAATAAGGTTTTTTGACAAGCTGACCCCGGCCTCCCGTCCTGAGACAGGAGGCCGGGGGGCTTTTTATTTGATTCAGTGCGGTAATCCCAGCTTGGCGTAATAGTCCTGTTCCAGAATTTTTATCGAATAGGAAAACATGTTTTTGACTTCCTTCAGCATACTCAGGGCATAGCCTCCGGGCACCGACACCCCGTCCCTGGGCGTAAAGACATCGGCCTGGGAGTCATACCTGCCCCATTCGGTAAGGAAGCTGCGGTTGGAGAACACCACCAGCCCCGGACTGTCCGACAGGATATCCTGACCCATGAGCAGGCGGGAGTCGTAGTCAAGCCCAAACAGGTTGGACAGGGTGGGGACGATATCCAGGCTCTCGCAGGGCTTGTCCACCACGACAGGCCCTTCCATGTCCCCCGACCACAGAATGAGGGTGCTCTTGTATAGTTCGAAGGTCTCGTCCACCTCATGGCCTGCCAGCTCGTCGATCACCGATTTCTCCAGCCCGTAGGGGTAGTGGTCGGCGGACAGACAGAGGACGATGTTTTCCAGCTGGCCGGCCGCTTCCAGCCGCTCCAGCAGGTACTCCAGCGCACGGTCCAGCTCCATCTGGCAGGCGAGATAAGCGCGGGCGTTTTCCGACAGATGATCCAGATGGGCCACCTCGCTTTTGTGCTTGGCGGCCATGGAGTTGCCCATAAAGGTATAGTTCATGTGGCCGCTGACCGTCATATAGTAGGCGTGGAAGGGAAGGTCGTCCAGATATTCCGGGAGGGTGACCTCCATCATCTCCAGATCGGATTCCGGCCACGTCTTTTTCACTTCCAGTCCATGTCCCAGCCCCTTATAGTCGTAGCCCATATTGGGGTGGGAGACGTCCCGCCGGTAGTAGTCCCAGGTGTGGTTGTGGTAGGCGCGGGTGGAGTACTCCAGCCGAGCCAGCTGATTGCCCATGCAGAAGTACATATCGTTGTTGCGGGACTGGTAGAAGGACCATACGCCCGACTTGGGGATGAGGGAGGTACAGGCCGCATATTCCCCGTCTGAGGTGGACACCCACCAGAGCGGGTTGTAAAACTCCGAAAACACAAAGCCGGTATTGGCCAGCCTGTACAGGGTGGGGGTGAGCTCCCGGTCCACGGCATAGGAGCAGAAACCTTCGGCGGTGAGAAAGATGAGGTTTTTCCCCGCGAACATGCCGGTATATTCATTGCGCATGGTGGGCTTGCGGGCGCTGAAATATTCATGCATCCCCAGAAGAGTCTGATCCCGCTCTCCCGCCATGAGCCCCTCAAAGTCAATGTCCATGACGTTGGGCGCATAGACCGCCCGGGGTGTGGGCGAGGGGACGGCGGGTTCGGAAGGTTGGGGATCGGGGGTGCCGTCCGGTTCCGGCTGCAGATCCGCCGGGCCGAACAGAAGCTGGCGGGCATCCAGCCGCAGGGTGGTGGCCACTCCAAAGGTGGACACCGACAGCTCCGGGATAAAGCTCTCTTCATAGAGCACTTTCGGGGACAATACTCCCGCGTCTGAATGGGTGACCGTCAGAACGGCGGTCAGCTGCAGTCCCGCCGCGCACAGCGCCAGGCCGCCCAGGAGCCGTCCGCCCGCCCTGCCGTAAGGGGTATAGCGCCCGCCGAACAGGCACAGGAACACCAGCGGAATGGCCAGCAGCAGCAGTGGAAACAGGGCGTCCCCGATGCCGGTGAGGATCTCGCGCCAAAATTTGAGTACCTTGCCGGTGCCCCCCACCGAATAAAGGGTGAGGAAGGTTTTGAAGATGGTGTAATACACCGTCTGAGCCATATACCACAGAGAAATCAGGCTCATCAGCGCGATGGAGAGGATACGGTTGGCCCGCCTGCCCCACAGGGCGCACAGCACGCTGCACCCGAGGCCGGCCGGAATGGTAAACATCAGGGTATAGACCAGCCCCCTGTCAAACAGGCTGCCCAGCAGACAGACCTTTACCACGCACTCCATAAAAAACAGCGCCAGCGGAAAAAACAGGATGGGAGCGTAAGGCATGATGTTTCGCCGGTAATAGTGTCTGGGGCGCTTCTGTCTGTCATTCATCGGGCGTTCACCTCACAGATATACAATATAACAAAAAAGCCGCCCGGATGCAATTGAAGATTCCGGCAAAGTCTGCATAGAACCGCCGCTGCCTCCACATTCTAGGGACAGCACGATATAATGGAGGAACGAGTGCCATGAAACGACTTTTTGCGGCACTGTTGGCCGCATCCTGCCTGTTGCTGCCCGCCGCCGCCGTTGCGGGTACGCCGGAAGTGAATGCCGCTGCCGCGCTGCTCATGGAACAGGAGACCGGCAGAGTGCTCTACGAAAAAAACGCCCACGAAAAGCTGGAGCCAGCGAGCGTAACCAAGGTGATGACTATGCTGCTCGTCATGGAGGCCCTTCAGGACGGACAGATCAGCCTGGCGGATACCGTTACCGTATCCGCCCATGCCGCGGGGATGGGGGGGTCGCAGGTCTATCTGGAGGAAGGGGAGCGGATGAGCATCCATGATCTGCTCAAGGCGGTGGCGGTGGCATCGGGCAACGACGCCTCGGCGGCGCTGGCCGAGCATATCGCCGGCAGCGAAAACGGCTTTGTGGAGCTCATGAACCGGCGGGCCGCCCAGCTGGGCATGAACGATACCACCTTTTTGAATTGCACCGGACTGCCCGCCAAGGGGCATGTCACCTCGGCGCATGACATCGCCCTGATGTCCCGGGCACTGCTGGAGTATCCCAAAATCAAGGAGTACACCACCATCTGGATGGACTCTCTGCGGGACGGTTCCTTCGGCCTGGCCAATACCAACAAGCTCGTCCGCTTTTATCAGGGGACCACCGGCCTCAAGACCGGCTCCACCGACAACGCGTTGTACTGCCTGTCCGCCACCGCCCAGCGGGACGGTATGGAGCTCATTGCCGTAATCCTCAAGTCGCCCACCTCCACGGCGCGGTTTGAAAGCGCCAAGGCTCTGCTCAACTTCGGTTTTGCAAACTATACCATGCTGGATGTCCATCCCAGCGAGGCGCTGCCGCCGGTGGACGTGCTGTTGGGGTGCCAGCGGTACGTGCAGCCGGAGCTGGCCCGTTCCAGCCGCATCCTCATCGAAAAGGCGGATAAAAACAAGGTGACCACCTCGGTGCAGCTGGTGGACAATGCGGAGGCTCCGGTGGAGCAGGGCCAGAAGCTGGGCAATCTGACGGTATGGCTGGACGGCGAGGCGGTGGAGACCATCCCCATCTTGGCCGGAACCGGCGTAGAGCGGCTCACCATTCCCGGCATTTTCGGCAGATTCCTGCACGTTCTCTTTATGGGCGAATAAGCGTCCGGAAAAGCATCCGCACCACCGGTCCCGCCGGCGGGACCGGGCTAGTAGAATACCACCCGCACCGCCCAGGCGGCCGCCACGAAGGCGGCCAGGTCGGCGCACAGGGCGGCCGGAACGGTGTAGCGGGTCCTGACCACCCCGGCGGCGCCGAAGTAGACCGCAATGGTGTAAAAGGTGGTCTCGCTGGAGCCCAGCATGACCGCGGCGGTGCGCCCCACCAGAGAATCCGGCCCGTAGGTTTCGATGAGCCCGGCGCCCACGCCCAGCGCTCCGCTGCCGCTGATGGGGCGCACCAGCAGCAGGGCCGCCGTTTCCGGCGGGATGCCCAGGGGGCGGAGCACCGGCTCCAAAAGCCCGGCCGCCAGCTCCAGCGCCCCCGAAGCCCGGAGCATATACACCGCCGTCATCAGTCCGATCAGCGCCGGAACGATGCGGATAAGCACCCCCAGACCCTCCCGTCCCCCCTGAATCAGGGCGTCGTAGACATTCACCCCCCGCAGCATGCCGTACAGGGCCACCGACGCGATCATCATGGGCACCAGCATGGTATACAGCAGATCCATCTCAGCGCCTCCACATCCTGGAAAAGAGCCTGGCCGCACAGATGCCCGCGCACAGAGAAACCGCCGACGCCAGCCACACGGCGGGCAAAATGTCAAAGGGGGTTTCACACCCCCGGGCCAGACGCACCGCCGCCACGGTAGTGGGGATGAGCTGGATGGAGGCGGTGTTGCACACCACCAGCATGCACAGCGCGTCGCTGGCCACGCCGGGACTGCGCCTGCTCATCAGGCGGGCGGCCTCCAGCCCCAGGGGGGTGGCAGCGTTGCCCAATCCCAGAAGGTTTGCCGATACGTTGGCCGAAATGACGTCCATGACCTGACGGTCTCCGGCGAACGAGGGATAGAGCGCACCCAGCGCCGGCGCCATCAGCCGGGAGAGCTTCCGGGAAAGCCCCGCCCTGCGCATCACTTCCATCACGCCCATCCACAGACACATCACGCCCGCCATGGAAAGACACAGCTCCACCGCCGCCGTGGCGCCCTCCAGCGCCGCCGCCGCCGTCTGGCTGCCGTGTCCGGTTGCCAGGCTGCACAAAACAGACAGGACTACCATTCCCGTCCACATCACCGTCATTGCCATTTACCCCACCGTCCCTTTCTTCGTCCCTTCATCCATATGTTTTCAAACGGTGGATCATGTAGGTTGTTTGAGCCGGCTACAGCTGCAAAAATTTTATTTTTATTACCATTTTACAATTGACAAATCTATACTCCATGTTATAATCATGTAAGTTGTTGGGTTAAGTGAGATTATTATGCTAAACTCTCTGAGAAAGGACGTGAAACTATGAAGTCTACAGGTATTGTGCGAAAGGTGGATGAGCTCGGACGCATTGTGCTTCCCATCGAGCTCAGGCGCACGCTGGATATTGCTGAAAAGGACGCGCTTGAGATTTATGTGGACGGCGCTTCCATTGTACTTAAAAAGTATCAGCCCGCATGCATTTTCTGCGATGACGCAAAAGATGTCATCAACTTTAAAGGCAAGAACATATGCCCCAATTGCATGAAGGAAATTCAGAGCAGATAATCCTGTCCCACCAAAAAAAGCGCGCCCGCCGATGCTGACAGGCATCGGCGGGCGCGCTTTTTTGGCAGGACAGCCCTGCGGCTTTGCAAAAAATATTACTGAGAGTATTAACTGAAACATGAAATATGTAGACACGAAGGAAGTAATATGACAAAATGGATAATAATTCAAGTAGATTCGGAATCTGCTTTTTGCAGTGCAAGCCGGTAGAGAACCTTCCGGGAAACGGAATGCTCCGCTGCAGCCCGGCGCACGGCGTCCCGCAGGGAGACACCTGCGGCACACAGGGCACCCACCCGGGCAAGGGCTTCCTCCGGTGCGGCGGACTCTGCAGCCGCCGGGGGCGCCCCCTCCACCACCAGAACGAATTCCCCCTTCGGAGTGTTTTGCGCGTACCAGTCGGCCGCCTGGCCCAGCGTGGTGCGCCGCACCTCCTCATAAAGCTTGGTGAGCTCCCGGCACAGCGCGATGCGCCGGTCCGGCCCGAAGGTATCCCGCAGGTCGCACAGGGTGGAGGGCAGCTTGTGGGGCGCTTCATAAAAAATCATGGTGCGCTCCTCATCCGCCAGCGCCTCCAGATGAGCGCGCCGGTTCTTTTTATTCATGGCGAGAAATCCCTCAAAGGAAAACCGGCCGGTGGGCAGACCGGAGACCGCCAGCGCGGCAATGAGGGCACAGGGGCCGGGGACGGGCACCACGGGCACGCCGTGAGCGGCGCAGAGGGCCACCAGCTCCTCTCCCGGATCGCTGACGGCGGGGGTGCCCGCGTCGGTGACCAGCGCGCAGCTTTCCCCGGCCAGAAGGCGGGCCAGCACCGCATCGCCGCTTGCCTTGAAATTGTGGCGGTAATAGCTGATCATGGGCTTTTTCAGCCCCAGATGGTTCAGAAGCTTCACCGTCACCCGGGTATCCTCGGCGGCAATAAAGTCCACGGCGGCCAGTGTTTCAGCCAGACGATGCGAGATATCCCCCAGATTGCCGATGGGGGTGGCCGCCAGATAAAGTCTGCCGGTCATGGCGCATCCTCCGCCGGCAGGGGCATGGGCTCGCTGAGCGCTCCGACCAGCCACCGGACGATGCGCCCGGTGAGACCCCATACCACATATCCGCCGTATTTTTCATAGACGGGCACAATCATCTTACCGCTGCGGAAGGGATAGGGTTTCTGGAAGCCGACGCGCTCGTAGGGAAAGACCTCGTCGGTGGAGGGAATGAGCTCATAGGCGTACAGGGCGGGTGGATGTTCCCGGAAGAAGGAGAGGGGCACCAGAAAGGAAGCCTGCACCTCGTTTGGGCTGAGGGTCATATGGTGCGCGGCCCCGGCATCGATCTGAGCCAGAACGGGGTAGAGCAGAAGGTTGGAGTAATGGGCGATATAGTCCAGCTGACCGATGACCCGGATGGCCGACGGTGGGATGCCCAGTTCCTCGGTGGTCTCCCGGACGGCGCATGCCTCTGCCGTTTCGCCCCGCTCCATCCGCCCGCCCGGAAAGCACACCTCATTGGGCTGCCGCCGCATGGTGGCCGAGCGCACCTCAAAGAGCAGATAGAGCTCGCCCTCCCGCTCCACCAGAGGGACCAGAACGGCGTACAGATGCGTGGTGTCCTGCGGGCGGGGAACGTGGTGGCGGAAGCGCCGCTCCAGGTCCTGGATGGTCAGCATGGCAGTTCTCACTCTCCGGTACAGTTTTTCGTATTCTACCACAAAACATCAGTTCTTACAACAAAGAAGAAAGCCGCCCCGGATGCAAAGAGGCGAAAAATACCGATCGCAAATACAGTCAGAAGATTTTGAAAGACGCCCGCTAAGCCTTGCGGCTGAAAGCGTCTATTTTTTTGCACAAAAATGGATGGAAATTTTTGGTGAAAATGACGTGTCCGATTTTGGTGCATTCTTACGCGTATATATACAGGAAGAAAAAAGGGGGGGGACTGCACTGAGCAGGCACAAAAAGGACAAGACGGCGCCGGGGCCGGATCAGGAGCAGCTTTGGGATACATGCACGGAGTACTTTGACATGTGCGATGCACTGGGGCGAAAGCCCACCTGGCAGGGACTGGCCGGGCATGCGGGCGTCACCTCTGCCGTTCTGAGCGCCTGGCTCCGGGAGGAGGGGGAGGCGGGCGGCGCGCTCCAAAAGGCCGCCGACTTTATTTCCGACCGGCTTCAGCAGCGCACCGACTCCATGGCGGTGCTGTCGGTCAAGCAGCCGCTCTACGGGGGATTTCTGGACAGGGCGCAGGGAACCGGCGGCGAGGGGACGATCAGCATTGTGGTGACCATGGGCGGAAAGAAGGAGTCGTCGGAGCTTGGAAAATAGCGGGAGGGATGAGAAGCGATGGCCTCCAGGAAAAAACACGTCACCGGAGACGTGAGCGTTGTGTGCCCCCTTCCGGCCCCCAACCCCAGGCAGAGGGAATTTCTGCTGGCACGCAGCAAATACATCGCCTACGGCGGGGCCAGGGCGGGCGGAAAGTCCTGGGCGGTACGGGTCAAGGCCCTGCTGGGCGCCCTGATTAACCCGGGTATCCGCATCCTCATTCTGCGGCGCACCTACCCCGAGCTGGAGAGTACGATGATCGGGCCGCTCAACGACCTGATCAACGGAGCGGTGTGCCGCGGAAGACAGGCCGGAGCGCTGGTGGCAAACTACCACGCCACCCAGCGAACGATTTTTTTCCAAAACGGCTCGGTGATCCGATTCGGCCATTTGCAGAACAGGGCCTCCCTCGCCGAATACCAGGGGCAGGAGTACGACTGGATCTTCCTGGACGAGGCCACCCACTTTACCGAATACGAGTTCCGGGCGCTGGGCGCCTGCCTGCGGGGGGCGAATGCCTTTCCCAAGCGGATGTACCTCACCTGTAACCCCGGCGGGGTGGGGCACCAATGGGTAAAGCGTTTGTTTGTGACCCGGCAGTACGATAAAGAGCGGGAAGACCCGGAGGATTACCGCTTTATCCCGGCCACGGTGGACGACAACACCGCCCTTTCCCAGGCCGAGCGGAGAAGCTACACCGCCTTTCTGGACCTGCTGCCCGACGATATCCGCGCAGCGTGGCGCTACGGCGACTGGGATGTGCTGGCGGGCCAGTACTTTTCCGAATTCCGGCAGGAGCGCCACGTGGTGAGGCCCCTCCCGCTCCCCCGGGCCTGGCCCCGCTACCGGGTATTCGACTGCGGACTGGACATGTTTGCCTGCTATTGGGCAGCCATCGATTCCGGCGGGCGCATTTGGCTCTACCGCGAATACTGCCGGCGGGGGCTCATCGTGTCCGACGCGGCGGCGGCCATGCGTACCCTTACGCCGGCGCAGGAGGAGATCCGGTATACCATTGCGCCCCCCGATATGTGGACCACGCTCAAGGATACCGGGCGCACCATGGCGGAATCCTTTGCCCAAAACGGCGTACCGCTGGTGAAGGCGAGCAGCGCCCGGGTGCAGGGCTGGCTCATGGTGAAAGAATATTTGAAGCTCCGGCCGGACGGGCGGCCCGGCCTTCTCATCTTCGACACCTGCACGGCGCTCATCCAAAATCTGCCCGCGCTGCTGCACAGCGAGCAAAACCCCTCCGACGTGGCCACCGAGCCTCATGACATTACCCATCAGGCCGACGCTGTGCGCTACCTGTGCGTGTACCGAGCGCTGGGCGCGCCGCCGGAGGGGAACGAGGCTGAGGCGGAGGGCGCGGCGGGATACGACGAGGCCATGCGGGGCGGACCGGTGAGCAGCAGTTATCTTGCCTATCAATGAAAGGAGAAAACGTAAGATGCTATGGAGGATCATCAGGCGCCTGGAGGCCGCGGAGCAGGCCATTGCCGAGCTCAGGGCGGCAGCGGGAGGGACGCCCCTGCCCTCAGGGGAGGGACAGGAAGACAAACCGTCCGGATTTAAGCTGGACGACGCCAAATTGCAGGAGGGTATCGCAAACCTGATGGGCTACGACCCCCTCTGCCGGAAACGGGGTGAGATGTGATGGCACGGCAGCGGCAGACCCCCCAGCGGGTGTGGCAGGAATATGAGCAGGGAGTGGATTTCAAGACCCGGATAGGCCTCTACGACACGGTGGACGGCAACGAGAACTTTTACATTGGAAAGCAGTGGGAGGGGGTGCAGTCCAACGGGCTGCCCACGCCTACCTTCAACTTCATCCGGCGCATTGTGCTCTATCTGGTGTCCACCACCGCCACAGACAGCCTTAAGCTGTCCGCATCTCCCTTTGCCACCGGGACGGAGAATGCCCGAAAAACCGATGAGATGTGCGCGGCGGTCAACCGGCAGTTTGAGATCCTCTTCGAGCGCAACAAGCTGGGCAGGCTTATCCGGGATTTCATGCGCAATGCCGCCGTGGACGGGGACGGCTGCCTGTACGCCTGGTTCGATCCCGAGGCCGAGACCGGACAGGCCGCCAAAGGCGCCATATGCACCGAACTGCTGGAGAATACCCGGGTGATCTTCGGCAATCCCAACAGCCGTGAGGCGCAGGCTCAGCCCTACATCCTCATCTCCCGGCGGGAACCGGTATCCGAGGTGAGGCGGCGGGCGGAACGCTTCGGCGGGGAGACGGACGGGATAAAGCCGGACAGCGACCAGACAAACGACCGCTTTGATGCCATGTCCGACGGGAGATGCACCACCGTACTGAAACTGTGGCGCTGCCGGGAGACCGATACCGTTCACGCAGCGGAAATCACCCGGGGCGCAGTGGTCCGTCCCCCATGGGACTTGGGGCAGAAGCGATACCCCATCGTATGGATGCCCTGGGATTATGTGCAGGGCTGCTACCACGGGCAGGCGGCTGTCACCGGCCTCATTCCCAATCAGGTATTTGTCAACAAGATGTTCGCCATGACCATGATTTCCCTCATGACCACCGCCTATCCCAAGGTGGTGTACGACCAGACCCGGGTTGCCAGATGGGACTCCCGGGTAGGGGCGGCCATCGGGGTAAACGGCGGGGATGTGTCAGGCGTGGCCAAGACCATTGATCCGGCCGCCATCTCCCCCCAGGTAAGCCAGTTTATCGAGCTTGCCATCAGACTCACCAAGGAGTTCATGGGCGCCACCGACGCCGCCCTGGGCAACGTCCGGCCGGACAACACATCGGCCATCCTTGCGCTGCAGAAGGCCTCCTCGGTGCCCATGGAACTGGTCAGGCAGAATCTGTTCCAGTGCATCGAGGACCTGGGCAGCATCTGGCTTGATCTCATGCGGGTGTATTACGGCGTGCGCTATGTGGATCTTCCGCCGGACCAGCCGGCGGAAGAAGGGGAGGGGAGCAAGAGCGGCAGCCGGGAACTCTTTGACTTTGCCGGGCTGGGAGACATTCCCCTGTCCATGAAGCTGGACGTGGGCGGCTCGGCCTACTGGAGCGAGATTGCGCAGATGAACACCCTGGACAACCTCCTCACCCAGCGGCAGATCGACGTGCTGGACTATCTGGAGCGGGTGCCCAGCGGCTATATCTCCCATCAGCAGGAGCTCATTGCCACCCTGCGCAGGCGGAAAAAGAAGGCCCAGACGGCCAAAACGGGGCAGCCGGACGCGGAAGGGGAGCTGCCCGCAGCCCCGGAGCAGCTTCCCGGGTCCGGGACAGCGGCACAAAGCGCCCCCGCAATGATGCGGTTTCGGCGGGCCATGGGCAGCGCAAGATGATCTGCTTGCGATGAAAGAAATGCAGCCGGCTTTTCCCGCGGCGCACACGCCGGGAAACCGCCCCGGCCTGCCGCGGACAGCGGAAAAGCGGAGGGATGCATTCCCCTGAAACATGCCAAAGTGCGGCAAGACCAGCCGCTTTGGAAATCATTTGGCCTACCACAGCCGAAGGAGGAAAAAGCATGGAAGAACAGTTGGACGGCACCATTGCGCAGGAGGAGCTTCAGACGGCGCTGGATGAGGCGTGGCGCCGGGAGGAAGCGGCCGACCCGGTCATCTCTCAGACCCGGGAGGATATGCAAAACGACGAGGGCGGCATACCCGCGCAGAAGACAGAGCAGACAAAAGCACCGGAGGAGCAGGGGGCGGGGACAGACCAGGAACCGGCCTTTATCCTCAAGCACCTGGGCATAACCCGCGCCGTGGACAAAGACGAGGTGGTGCGGCTTGCCCAGCAGGGCATGGACTACGAGCGGGTGAAGGCGGAGCGGGACCAGCTGCGCGCTTACCGAAAGCAGGCTGATCCCGCGCTGACCACGGTGCGGGATTTGGCCGGCATGCAGGGGATGTCCCTTCCCGAATATGCCGAGCACTGCCGCCGGCAGGGACTTCCGCCCGCCCGGCCGGAGCGGCAGGAGCAGGCCGGCCGGACGCGACGGGAAGAAATGGCCCGGTTTTTAAAATGCTATCCCGACGTAAAACCCGAACAGATCCCCACGCAGGTGTGGGAGGCCGTAAAAAACGGCGAGGCCCTCACCGCCGCCTACGCCATGCACCGCAGCCGGGCGCTGGAGGCGGAGCTGACCGCCGAGCGGCAGAACCGTCAGAACGCCCAAAAGACCACCGGCAAGCTATCCACGATGGGAGCCGGAAAGCAGGATGAGATCGACAAGTGGTGGAATCTCGAGATGTAACGGCCCGCTTTGGCGGGCGGAAAGGATGAAGTATGGCAATCAATCTGACCAGCAGATACAGCGACAAGGTGGCCGAGCGTTTTAAAAAGGCCTCGCTCACCGGCGGAGTGTCCAATAAGGATTACTCCTTTGAGGGGGTGCGCACCGTCAAGGTGTTCTCGGTGGACACCGTGCCCCTGACCGACTACAGCCGCAGCGGCACCGCCCGCTACGGCACCCCCGCCGAGCTGGGGGATACCGTGCAGGAGCTCACCATGACCCAGGACAAGGCCTTTACCTATACCATCGACAAGGGCAACGAGCAGGAGCAGCTCAACGTCAAGGCCGCCACCCTTTCCCTGCGGCGCCAGATCGACGAGGTGGTCATCCCCGCGCTGGACAAGCACCGCTTTGATGTGTGGTGCAAGAAGGCGGGCACCATCCGCGGCCTCGCCGCCGCGCCCAACAAGAGCACCATCACCGGACTCGTTATGGACAGCACCCAGGTGCTGGACGACGCGCTGGTACCGGAAAACGGCAGAACCCTCTTTATCACCGCGTCCATGTACAAGGTGCTCAAGGAGAACCCGGACTTTCTGGGCGTGGACAGGCTGGGCGAGGCCGCCCTGGCCAGGGGGCAGGTGGGCGAAATCGACGGCATGAAGGTGGTCAAGGTGCCCAACTCCTATTTCCCCGCCGGTGTGTACTGGCTCATCACCCACAAAAGCGCCGTGCTGGGCCCCGCCAAGCTGCAGGATTACAAGATCCATAAAGACCCCCCGGGCATCAACGGCGACCTGGTGGAAGGGCGGGTGCTCCACGACGCCTTCGTACTGGAGGCCAAAAAGGACGCGGTGTATATGGCGGCTAACGCCGCCAAGGTGACCAATACGCCCACCATCACCGACGACGCCGTCAACAGCATTGTCAGCATTGCCACCACCACCGGCAACGCCAGCGTCTACTACACCGTGGACGGCAGCGACCCCCGCTATTCCGAAAGCGCCGTGACCTACGGCGGAAACGTCAACTACGCCGCTGCCGGCTATCCCGCCGGAACCGTGGTACGTGCGTACGCTTCCGACCTTACCAACGGTATCTTCGCCTCCGGCGTGGCCAGCAAAACACTCTGATAGATAACGGCCGTTATCTATCAGAGGCGAACGGACACTTCCGGCGAAAGGGGGTGGCGCCATCCCCTTACCCCCGGCAACGTCCACCCCAAAGGGGCAAAAGCCCCTTTAGGGAATTACCTCAAGAGCGGGACGAGAGCTGCGGAAAAAGGGCGGCGAGCGCCCGGAAGGCAGGGTTTCCCGCCTCTCACGGGAAAAAGGAGGAAACAGCATGTTGGATGTGATTATTCCGGCGTATAACGCCCATGCCACCATCGGCAGAACCCTGCACAGCATCGCCATGCAGACAAATGTGAAGCGCCTCAGCGTCACCATCGTGGATGACTGCTCGCCCGACGGCGGTTACGGGGAGCTTGTGGCGTGGTTTTCCCCCATGATGGAGATCCAGGAGGTCCGAACGGAGAAAAACGGAGGGCCTGCCGCAGCAAGGCAAAAGGGGCTGGACGAGACCGACGGCGATTTTGTGACCTTCATCGATGCCGACGACACGCTTTTGGCCGCAAACTCCCTTGCCGTGCTGGAACAGAAAATCGTTTCCGGCGATCTGGACATGGTGGGCGGCCGGTTTCTGGAGGAGCTGGAGGACGGGCGCTTTTTCACCCACGGGGAAAACTTCGTGTGGATGTTCGGAAAGGTATACCGCAGGAGCTTTCTGGAGCGCTTCCTTCTGCGTTTCAATCATACCCGCGCCAACGAGGACACCGGCTTCAACACCCTTGTAAAGGCCCTCACGCGGCACTATGTATTCCTTCCGCAGGCGGTGTACCTCTGGCATTTCAAGCCGGACAGCATCACTCGGCGGGAAAACGGCATCTACGCCTTTGACGAAGGACACAGGGGCTACATCGAAAACATGATCTGGGCGACAGAGGAGATGCGTGCCAGAAACCTCAACAGGGAGCTCATCCGCAGCCAGGTGGTGCGCGTCCTGTGCCGGCTGTATTTCATGCACATGGGCATCTGCTATCACAAGCCGCTCTATGCCGGCGAGTCCATGGAGCACATCCGGACCTTTTATCGCGGCTGCTTTGCGCCCATGGAGGACGCGGTAAGCGCCATGTATCTGCAGGAGACATTTCTGGCCGAGCAGGAATGCTGGAAGAACAAGGCCGCCGGCATTGTGGCGGCCATGACCTTCCGGGAGTTTCTGGCGGCGGCCGGTGAGAAGGAGTGAGAGAATATGAGCACCACAGCGCAAGGCGTATTTGAGCTGGCCATACACCTTATGGACGAGCAGCACCGGCATACGGGAGCGGCGGACTTCGCCGACACCGCTCCGTACAAAAACCGCACCCTAGCCATCCTCAATGTGCTGCTGAGCGAGTGCCTTCCCTGCTCGGATACCTTTGCCGTCCCGGCGGCGGGGGTGCGCCCCGTGTGTCCCGAGATCACCGGCTTTGATACCCCCATCCCGCTGGACGACGGCATCTGCCGGGGTGTTCTGCCCTACGGGCTGGCCGCCCACCTCCTGCTGGACGAGCATAACGGGCTGGCCGCGTATTTCAGCGACCGGTACCGGGAACGGCTGGCCGCCCTGAACCATACGCTGCCCCGGGCCTTTGTCCCCATTGAAGAGGTATACGGCGGCATCGGGTTTTCCGGCGCCGCGCGCTGGTGAGGTGAGAAAATGGCAGAGGTACGCGAAGGCCGGGGGAGCATGGTTACCATAAAAAAATGGCTGGGCCTGTGCGAGCACCCAGACGGAGACACCGAGCTTCGCCGGGGCGAGGCGGCGGCCATGCGAAATTTCCGGGTGACAAAGGAGGGAAGCCTCCAGATCCGCCCGGGCTACGCCGCCAAATGCACCCTTGTCCCGGGCAGTCCCGTGCGCGGGCTGTGGAGCGGGTATGTAAACGGATGCCGGTGCCTGCTGTGTGCCTGCGGCGGAAAGGTGTGGAGCGTGGACACCGCCGGGTGGACCGCCACCGAGCTGGGCAGCGTTGCCGACGCGCCCGCCGCCTTTTTCGGGTTTAACCGCAGCGTTTATATTCTGGACGGCACCGAATATTACGTCTGGACGGGCACGGGAAGCCTGGCACCGGTCGCAGGCTATGTCCCCATCGTGGCCACCGCCGCGCCCCCTGCGGGCGGGGGAACCCTGCTGGAGCAGGCCAACAAGCTCACCGGAAAAAAGCGCCAGCAGTTTTCCCCCGACGGAACGTCCGCTTTGTTCCGGCTGGCAGAGACGGGCGTGGACAGTGTCGACTGCGTCAAGGTGAACGGGAACGCCGTCACCACCGGCTTTACCGCCGATGCCGCGGCGGGCACGGTGACCTTCGGCACGGCGCCGGCGGCGGGGACCAATACCGTGGAGATCGCCTGGACAAAGGGAACGGGCGACCGGCAGGCGGTCACCGCCATGCGGTTTTCCGAGCTGTATAACGGCGCGCGGGACACCCGGGTTTTTCTCTACGGCGACGGCAGCAACCGGGCCGTCTACAGCGGGCTGGATGAAAACGGCGCGCCCACGGCAGAGTACTTTCCCGACCTCAACGTCCTGGACGCAGGCAGCGGAAACACTCCCGTCACGGCGCTTGTGCGGCATTTTTCCCGGCTTGTCGTGTTCAAGTCGGACAGCGCCTATTCGGTGCAGTATTCCGCCGTCACCCTGGACGACGGAAGCCTGACCGCCGGCTTCTGCCTCACCCCCATCAACCGCTCCGTCGGGCATGAGGCGCCGGGACAGATCGCCCTGGTGGAAAACAATCCCTGGTCTCTGTTCGGAGGGGCGGCTTACGAGTGGAAGCTGTCGGGCGCCGCCTCCGGCAGCGACGAACGGCAGGCGGGAAGGCGAAGCGACCGGGTGGCCAAAACCCTGGGTACCTTTGATCTGCACGAGTGCCTTCTGTTTGACGACAACGAGCGGCAGGAGCTCTACCTTGTCTGCGGCGGCAGGGCGCTGGTTTATCACTACGCCGCCGACGCGTGGTATTACTATGATCACATTCCGGCGCTATGTATGGTGAGCGCCGGGGGTCAGGTCTATTTCGGCACGCCGGACGGGCGCCTGATGCACCTGTCCCGGGATTACCGCAGCGATGCCAGGGCCGAGATTGACGCCTACTGGGAGAGCGGGGCGATGCTCTTCGACCGGAGCTGGCGAAAAAAAAGCGCACGTCAGCTGTGGGTGGCCATGAAGCCGGAAAGCCAGGCCCGCCTGACTGTCACCGTGCAGTCCGATTGCGGTTCGGAGCATGCCCGGCGGGTGATCTCCTCCGGCCTGTCCACTTTTACCAACGCGGCCTTTCACCAATTCAGCTTCGGCACCAACCGCAAGCCTCAGGTCAGGCGACTGAAGCTCAGGGTGAAGAAATTCGTCTACTACAAACTGATTTTCTCCTCCAGATCCGCGTCGGCCACCGCCACGGTGCTGTCTGCCGACGTGCTCCTGCAGGAGACCGGCAACGTGAAATAGGAGGGATGAAACCCATGGCAATTACGCCTCTGGACACCGACCTGAACATCATCGCGGCTCTGGACGACGAACCCAACGATGTGGGCGGGCTCACCGCCGCCCAGCTCAAGGCGAAATTCGACGAGGGCGGCAACGCCATCAGGCATTACATCAACAACACCCTGATTCCGGAAACCGTCCGGGAGATCAATTCCATCACGGGGGGCGTGGTGCTGGGCCAGATCCCGGACGGCAGCCTGACACAGGAAAAGCTGAGCGCCGCTCTGCGCGCCACGCTGGACGAAAAGGCGGACTCCGCCCAGGTCTATACCAGGGCGGAAACGCTGGCCGATAGTACAAAAACCCTTTACGGCCTCACAGCTTCGGCAGCGCCGGATGAGGTGCTGGTACGGGTAAGCGGCAGACTGAACCGCAGCTTTGTCAATATTCTGCGTCTCAAATTGCAGCAGTCCCTGGCAGCGTCCGATATTGACGCCTGGGCGGATTTGCTGGCAGACGGCACGCGGACTAACGCCGGCGCGGGCAGCGGGTATACGCTGGCTGACGGGAAACTGGTGTGTAGCGGGATTTCTCAGCGGTCGCATAACGCCTCGGCGGGCTTTGGTACCATAAATTATCCGAAATATGGACAGACATTCACCACCCCGTCTGGAGGCAGCTTTACGGTAAACCAGATAAAAACTTTGCTTTACAAAGTGGGGAGCCCTTACGATGCCGTAAAGATGGAGATTTATGAGACAAGCAGCGGGCTTCCGACAACTTTGGCAGGTACGTCTGCCAACACGATATCGGGGACATCAATTCCGGATATAAGGGAGTTTACGTTTTCTTTTTCAGGACTGGTGTTATCGGCAAACACGCAATACGCGCTTGTACTGTCAAGAACAGGAGCGACAAGCGATTCCAATTATTACTATCTTTTTATGAAGGATACGGAGTCTTATCCTGGTGGTACACTTATTTCATGCACCACTACAACATGGAGCACCTCGCCAACGCA